>Ga0208114_1000173_pt1 | contig 16135 bp, 13 predicted proteins | sample LakWasMeta2_LOW4_2_FD_183854 | JGI IMG/M metagenome (GOLD analysis project Ga0208114, IMG submission 183854) | Freshwater sediment methanotrophic microbial communities from Lake Washington under simulated oxygen tension - Sediment Metagenome... | ecosystem: Environmental > Aquatic > Freshwater >... | reverse complement strand
GTATTGCAGTCAATCGGACTTACGGTCAGGCAAGGTGAGTTCATCTCTATTGTAGGCGCTAGCGGCTGCGGCAAGTCAACGCTACTGCGGCTGGTTGCGGGGCTGGATCGCGACTATGAAGGTGACATTGTCTGGTTGGGTGGCAAGGTCGTCGGTACGGCTCTGGATCGGGGTATTGTTTTTCAGGAGCACAGGCTGTTCCCCTGGTTAAGCGTCAAGGAAAACATTGCCTTGGCTTTGGATTCTGTTGAGCTGAGCCGTGATGAAAAGAACCGGCGCGTTGACCACGAAATTGAAGTGGTTGGCTTGAGGGGGTTCGAAGATGCTTACCCTAGCCAGATTTCAGGTGGCATGTCGCAGCGTGTTGCTATCGCCAGGGCGTTGGTTTTGCGACCAAGCCTGCTGTTATTGGATGAGCCGTTTGGTGCCCTGGATGCGTTAACCAGATTGAAGATGCAGCAAGAATTGCAAAGGCTGTGGGAAACAGAAGGCACCACCACAATACTGGTGACGCACGATGTGGAAGAAGCGGTTTTTCTTGGCGATCGTATTGTGGTGATGGAAGCCAGACCCGGCAGGATAAACCGGATAGTTCCGGTTCCGTTGTCCAGGCCACGGGTAAGAACCAGTGCCGAATTCCAGCTCATTAAAGATGATGTATTAAGCGATTTTTTATAATTTTATGAATTTTAAAGTGAGTAATTAGGAGGTGTTTATGTCAAGTATGGCATTGAAATCACCGTCAGAATTGTTGTCTCCGGGCGAGTCGTTTTCGCTTAAGCAAAATATCGGTAAGCATTTTATTTTCAACGGTGATGAATTTAAGAAACAGTCTGAGCGGTTAGTAAGTTTGTCCAGGTTGAATGAGAAGCCGATCTCGCGCTCTCAATTGATTGGCCTTATTTCTGTAGTGCTGGTTGCGCATGTTTTTGGTGTGCATGGTTTTGTAAAAGCGTTATCTGAGCCAAGCATTGTTAAGAATGAAAAAAAGGAAGTCATCATCGAGTTCATAAAACCGGTGATTATTCCGCCGCAGGAGATTGAGCCGCCTAAACCGCCGCCGCCACCGCCACCACAAGTCAAGCGTGTGACGCCTCCACCTGCAGCAACGCCAGCGCCGGCAACGTTAAAGACGGCACCTGCAGTGGACAATATTGCACCGACAGATATTACCGTTAAAGAGAATACCGAAGCCGTTAAATCGACAGGTCCGGTTGTGGCCGAACCCGCACCTCCGCCGCCGGCACCTAAGGTTGAAGAACCGGTTACCGAGGCTAAAGGCTATGCCGGATACCTTAAGAACCCTGCGCCTGAATACCCGGCTTTTGCACAGCGGCAAGGTTGGGAAGGCAATGTGATACTGCGCGTGAGAGTTCTGTCCAGCGGTCAAGCCAGTGATATTCAGATTAAAAAGTCCAGCGGCCGCAGCGTGCTGGATGAGGCAGCAAAAGAGGCTGTCAGCGGATGGGTGTTTGCTCCGGCTAAAAGAGGCGATAAGCCTATTGATGGCTGGGCAACGGTGCCTATTGAATTCAGATTAGCAAAATAATTATTTAATTTTTTATATTTAAGGAAATCAACATGTTTAGTTTAGAAACCTATGCATCAGCATCACCAGTGGTTGTCGGTGTGCTTGTTGCACTGCTTATTGCATCAGCTGTAACCTGGACAATTATTGTCGCAAAATCAATCCAGGTCTGGCTTATCCGCAAACAGAATGTGAAATTCAGGGCCGCCTTCTGGGGTGCCAAGAACCTGCAGGAAGCAGCTAGCCTGGAACACCATAGCGGCCCGGCTTACCGTGTGGCGCAAGTTGCATTTGAGGCTTTAAGGGAGCTGGATTCTGACTCTGCCGATGACTTGCAGCACTTTGGCGATCGTCAGGAAGTGATCGAGCGCGCGTTGCGTCAGCAGATTCAAAAGGAACGCGTACTGCGTGAGACTGGACTGGTTGTGCTTGCAAGTATCGGCAGTACAGCGCCATTCGTAGGTTTGTTAGGTACGGTTTGGGGCATTATGCATGCGCTTACCGATATCAGTAAATTAGGTACGGCAAGCCTTGAAGTGGTTGCCGGTCCAATCGGCGAAGCCCTGGTTGCCACTGCAATCGGTATCGCGGTGGCGGTGCCTGCTGTGCTGGCTTATAACTTCTTCCTGCGCCGTCTGAAAACCAGCAGCAACAACCTTGATGATTTCGCAGAAAACCTGATCAAGATTTCACGCCGTACTTCATTCCGCACAGTTTCAAATGTGCCAGCGAGCGCTGAAGCTGCCGCTTCGCCGTCAGTCGGTGTGGTGCGCACCCTTAAAGGAGCAAATGCATAATGGCTTTTTCAACTCAAAGTGATGGCGATGACGTAATGAGCGAGATTAACGTCACGCCTCTGGTCGACGTCATGTTAGTGCTGCTGGTTGCATTTATTGTTACAGCACCTTTGCTCACTAATTCTATCAAGGTGAATCTGCCTAAGACTGCTGCTACACAGCCGCCTGAGCAGAAGAAACCGATTACAGTTTCTGTGGATGCAGAGGGCAAGCTGTTTATCGATAAGCAGGAATACCCGATAGCCACTGTTGAGTCTGAGCTTAAGAAGCTGAGTGCGGTTGACCCTAACCTGACGCTGCATCTAAGTTCAGATGAGTCAGTGAATTATGGCAAGGTTGCCAAAGTAATGGCCGCAATCGAGCGTGCCGGTATTACGCGTGTTGCGGTGCTTACTCAGTCTGAGTAATGACCGTTTTATTAAGGCCTGAGGATAAGTAAATGATGGATAAGCGTTTGGGATGGGTGTTTTTTATATCCCCGGTATTTCTCATTTTGACGTGGTGGTTGATTGCCCGGTCCGGGCAATATTCAGCCGACGTGCTGGTTCCCCCTAAGGATGTATTGCTCACGCTGGCCGAGCTGTATCAGTCTGGCGAGCTTGCGATGCACCTTAAAGCCAGCTTTTACAGGCTGGGAGCTGGTTTCGGTCTGGGTGCCGCAGGGGGGATTCTGTTTGGGATACTGATGGCAACCTCAAAGCAGGTCGAAGCATTCTTTTTGCCGCTATTTCAGGCATTAAGACAAGTGCCTACGATTACGCTGATTCCTATTCTGATACTGCTGCTCGGTGTCGATGAGGCTTTTAAAGTCATTATTGTGTTTAAAGCGGCATTTCTGACTGTAGGTCTTGCTGCGTATGAAGCCACTAAAGGTGTGCCGAAAAATTACTTTGAAGTGGCTAAAGTATACGATCTCCCTAAAAAAACCATTTATACCAGAATTGTGTTTCCAGCCATTATTCCACAGCTGTTTACCGGCTTGCGCATCGCTTTCTCGCGCTCCTGGACGATACTGGTAGCGGCCGAGTTGCTGGCTTCTGATAGTGGGGTGGGGCAGATGATGCAGTTTGGCCGTGATACGTTCAGGATGGATATTGTGATGGTTGGGGTGTTGATTACCGGAGTCGTTGGTTTTTCAATAGATCGAATGATGAAATTACTTGAGATCAGAATGATTCCGTGGCAATCAGTTCGGGCAGGATAAAAATGGATTTATTAGTATCAATTTTGAAACGATTTTCCTGGCTTCGCGGCTGGGTGCCTCCTGTGGTGATCTTGATTGCATGGGATTTCATGGCAAGGCAGGGCGCATCACATGCTTATGCTTTCGCCACATTTGTGCAGATTGCTACCGGTTTGCAGGAACTGCTGGGTTCCGGTGAACTGCAAACCAATGCCTATGCAAGCATCCTGCGAGCTTTGCTGGGTTTGTTGATCGGCGCTTCTATCGGTTTTGCGACTGGCAGCCTGATGGCATTCTCTCGCATAGTGAATGTGATTGTATCTCCGCTTTACCATGCAATCAGGCAGGTGCCGCTGATGGGTTTGGTGCCGATATTTGCGTTGTGGTACGGCAATGGCGATACCTCCAAATTAATTCTTGTGAGCCTGTCTGCGTTTTATCCGGTGGTACTTGCCACCTACGAGGCGATGCAGCAGGTTGATGGTAAGTATAGAGAGGTAGGGCTGGTGCTTAAGCTTAGCCAGTGGAACGTATTCCGGAAGATTGTGTTGCCGGCAGCGATGCCGCAGATTTTTACAGGGTTTTCCTTTGCACTTGCATTCGCCTGGCTGTCTACAATCGGCAGCGAGATCCTGTTTACTGCAGGTGCCGGTCTCGGCAACCTGATGATGAATGCACAAGATGCATCACGTATGGATATTCTGATTATTGTGACAGTGCTGATCGGTGTGTTGGGATACAGCATGAATGTGTTGATCCGTAAATTGGGGAATCACCTTTTTAACTGGCGTACGTTGTAATAAACGCAGCGTAATCAATGCGGGGTAATAAGTGCAGCGGCTAATTAATAAGGCAATCAAAACATGAAAACCAGTCAAAACCATAAGATAGACACCATCTGGTACACGCGATGTACGGTGCCAACCCCGCTTAGCATTGCTTTGCAGTTGGGTTGGGTAGAGCAGGAGTTTTCAAGGGATGGCATTGCGATCAGGTCATTACTTGAATCCAGCAAGCCGACTAATTTCAATTCCAACTATGACCATAACCTGCCTAACCTGTTTCGGCAGGGCGGCAGCGTGCCGCCGATCTGGGTGAGATCAAACGGACAGCAGACAAAGGTGATAGGGTTGACATGGACCGATGAGTTTCAGTCCATTATCAGCCTGCCTAACTCTGGCATCAATACACTTAAAGATATCAAAGGCCGCAGGGTCGGCATTCCCAAGCATGAATATCCGGTAGACCATAATCGGGCATCCGCATTGCGCGCCTTTCAGGTCGCATTAAATACTATTGGCTTAACTTTAAATGATGTCGAGTTAATTGACCTGCCGGATTCAGCTTATGTACATGTCAGCGATGGGCATGCCCGGCATAGCTATGTGAGCGAGGTATATGCGTTGGTGCGGGACGAAGTGGATGTTGTGTATGTTAAAGATGTGCGCGGCGCCGAAGTCAGCAACCTGCTCGGGGCAAATGTTGTTTTTGATCTGGGGTTTCACCCGGATCCCTTTATACGTATCAGCAACTGCTCTCCACGGCCGCTCACCGTCAATGCCGACACCATAGAAAAACATCCTGATATTGTCTCGCGTTTGTTAAGGCAAGTTGCCAGGGCCGGTCAGTGGGCACAGAAACATCCGGATGAAACAGTCACCCTGATTTCCAGGGAGACCGGCTGGTCTGAGTATTGGGTGAGGCGCGTGTTTGGCGCGGATGTGCATAAAAACCTCAGAATCGGTCTGACCGAGGAGTCCATCAACGGTATTAGCGTGTTCAAGGATTTCCTGTTTGAAAATGGTTTTCTCAAGGAAAACTTTGATATCAATAGCTGGATTGATCCAAGCCCCTTAGATTCTATCAAAGCTGAAGTCATCAGTTTGGTCAGATAGTTCTGCTTTATTAACTTTTTATTCGTTAGTTATTTTTTTGAAAATTCGAGATTACCCCTTACTCCGCTGTTTACTGCTCTATAGCAGAACACCTGTCCGTTTCTGGATTACAACCGCAATATTCGCTAGTGCAAACCTGATGCTGGCATGGCAGCAGGGGCTTATTGCGCGTGCGATTCACGACGTGCAACAAGGCAAAGCCATCATTTCAGGCGCAAACGGTGTGCTGGATGCGAGCGGAGCATGGCATTGGCTTATCGTGATTGTTGCTGTTGCGCTTGGTCGCGCATTGCTGCTTTACTTTGTCGGCTGGCTTTCATTGATTGTTCAACAGGATCTACTCGGGCACTTGCGTGAGCGCATACTGATTCAAGTGCAGCGACTGGATCAGAGTTACCACTGGGAACACGGTGCCGGCGAGATCGTCACCAGAACTACACGTGATTCTGACAAGCTGCGCGATGCACTGATCAGTTTCTGGCGTCAGGTGGTAGACACCTCCCTGGTTGTATTAGCCGCGATGGGATTTTTATTCTGGTATGACATCTGGCTGGGAGTCGTACCCTTAGCCTTTGCGTTGCTGGGCTTCAGTATCCTGATTATGCAGACCGAACATCTGGTGAAGCTGGATCGTGCAGTCGGAAATGCCTATGATGCTGTGAATCAGGATCTGACAGAAGGCGTAAACGGCGTTCGTGTCATAAAGGCTTTTGCGTTGGAACCTAGCCGTATCGCACGTTTTGAAACGCATGTGCAGGCGTTTGTCAGCCAGGCGCTGGCAGCCCTGAAATACTCGTCATCAAGGATTCCTCTGCCGCAGTTTGTCGTGGCGCTTGGGCAGGTCTGGGTATTAGGGTTTGGCGTTTATCTGGTTGCTCATCACCGCTTGAATCTGGGCGAGTTAATCGCGGCACTGCTCATGGTGAATACACTGGTGTTTCGAGTAGAGGGTGTGGGGCGGGTCATGCAGGTATTTGCCGACGCACGCTCATCTGCTGCAAGAATCTGGGAGTTATTGGACGCACTGCCGGAGATTGAAAGTGGTTCCAGTAAGCTGCCGGACGGTGATCTTGCGCTTAGATTCAGGGATGTCAGCGTATTTCCGCCTGGCGGGGGAAATCCGGTTCTGAGTGAATGCTCATTTGAAGCCAAGGCCGGTGAGATTGTGGCTTTGGTCGGCATTACCGGGTCAGGCAAAAGTACGCTGGCAGGCCTGGTGCCAAGGCTGGCTGAAGCTGATACCGGCGCTGTGGAAATTTCCGGTCCGGATGGCGTCTGGCAAAATGTTAAGGAAATCAACCTGCAGGATCTGCGTACCAATGTACACGCAGTCCCGCAAGAGGCATTCCTGTTTTCGGACACGCTCGCTGCAAACCTGAGGCTTGCCTTGCCGGATGCAAGCGAAGAGCAGCTTGAATGGTCACTGTTTATGGCAAGCGCCCCGGAACTGCTGACCACTTTGAGTGATGGCCTGCATACCAAGATCGGTGATCGTGGCGTGACGTTGTCAGGCGGGCAGCGTCAGCGCGTCTGTCTGGCGCGGGCCTTGATTGGCAAGCCAAGAATTCTGGTGCTGGATGAGGCAACGAGCGCACTGGATGCCGTCACGGAGCGCAATGTTTTAGATAATATCCGCAATCTTAAACATGAAGGTTCTGCCACCACCGTACTGGTGATTGCGAGCAAGCTTTCTACTATCCTGCTGGCCGATAAAGTGTTACTGCTTTCAAACGGCAGGATTGTCGCGCAGGGAACACATACCGAGCTGGTGAAAAATAATCTGGAATACCGTGAGTTGATGGGAATTGATGATGGCAGTTGATAGAGCACCGAACCTGCGTGTACTTTCCGACATTGAATTGGAAGAACAGCTGGCCAATCAAAAGCTTAACCGGGGTATGTTCTGGCGTTTGCTGCCTTTACTCAAACCTGTAAAAAGGCTGGTGCTTACAGCAGTATTACTGGAGATTCTGCTGGTTGGTTTTATATTCCTGCGGCCATTTTTTATTCAGCAGGTCATCGACCATGGCCTGCTTTATGACTCTACTACTGCGGTGAAAGTCGTATCAGGTGTAGATTGGCAGGTTGTGACCTGGTCATTAATCGGATTGGCATTTACCTGGGGTGCGCGCTTTGCGATTGCTGGCTTCTCGCAATACTTTTCAGGATCAGCCGCAATACGCGTGCTTAACCAGCTGCGCGCCAATGTATTTAGCCATGTACAGCAGCTGAGCATCGGTTACTTTGACCGCACCAAGGCTGGCCGTATCGTCTCAAGAATCGACAGGGATGTGGATGCGCTCGAACCTTTGCTGATCCAGGGGCCGCCGGAGATCTTATCCGCCATACTCAGGTTTGCGATGGCAGGCGGCTTGCTGTACTGGGTTTCTCCGGCCTTGTTTTTTAGCCTGGCCGCTGTGATTCCATTATTGGCTATTTCCAGTTTTGTGTTCAGGAGCCTTTCTAAACATCACTATGCCAGTGTTGCGGAAAACCGTGCGCGCTTTACCGCGCACTTGGTGGAAACGGTGGCTGGCGTGCGCATTATTAAACAGACCGCGCAGGAAGAAAGTAACCGCAGGCGTTATCGCAAACTTGTAGATGACTTTATTCAGGCGCTTGTCGATAGCAATATCGCATCCGGCTGGTTCAGCCACTTTACCGGTGCATTGACGATCCTGGGCTTGATGCTGCTATTGGTAGCGGGCGGACGCGAGATGGCGCTTGGGCATATCACGCTGGGTCAATTTGCTGCCAGCATGTTTTATGTTTACATGTTCCTGGGGCCATTGCAGGAGCTCGGTGACCTGGTTGAGCGTTATACCAGCGGCGTGGCCTCAGCCCAGCGAGTCTTTCTTTTGCTTGATACACAGGCGGATATCAACGATAAGCCGAATGCACTGGTACTGGAAAAAATCAGGGGTGATGTTGATTTTAATAATATCGTTTTTGCATACAACCCTAAATCCAATAAACCCGTTATTCAGAACCTTAACCTTAAAGTGGCTGCGGGAGAGGTGCTGGCGATTGTGGGGCCTACCGGGCATGGAAAAAGTACATTGGTGCAACTGCTAACACGCTTTTATGATGTACAGAGCGGAGCGGTTCTGGTCGATGGTGTTGATATCCGCGAGATTGCCCAAACGAATCTGCGTAAGCATATAGGCGTAGTTTTACAGGATAACGTATTGTTCAGCGGCACCATTATGGATAACCTGCGCCTTGCAAAACCGGATGCCGCCGATGATGAATTCAGGCATGCTGCAGCTGAGCTTGGCATTGATGATTTGATCAGCCGTCTGCCACATGGTTACCAGACCGAAGTTGGCGCCATGGGCACGCATCTGAGTCATGGTCAGCGACAGTTAGTGTGTCTGGTGCGTGCTTATCTGGCTAATCCTACGATTCTGATTTTAGACGAAGCGACTTCGGCTGTGGATATTCAAACCGAGCGAAAAATACAGCATGCGCTACGCAGGCTGTGCGAGGGCAGGACTGCCATTATCATTGCACACCGACTGGCGACTATCCGCGATGCAGACCGCATCGCCGTGATACGGCATGGTGAAGTCGTTGAGTTTGGCAGCCACGATGACCTGATCACGCGCCAGGGCAACTACTCTGAACTTTACAAAGCCTATGAAGCTGGACAACAGCTTTAATCAGCGCCTCCTTATGGTTTTATAAACCATGACTGGCCTGTATTTTTGCAACTGTTTCCATAACATCAGTTAACTGCTTCAAACCACACATTTCCTGATGACAATAAGATTGTTAAGTTTTTATCTTATTGATTTAAATCATTATTTTAATTGGCATGCTTTCTGCTGATACCGGACTATCCATATTATAAACAGATAGTCCGGAATAAATGATGACCCAAAGAAAACGCCAGCTCAGCTTATCAGTTTTTGTTCAACTTTATGGCACGCACGCAAAAGCCTGGCGTCGGCCGGATGTAAAAGCCGGCGGCAAGCCTGACTTTAATGAATGGCTGAAGATCGTTAAAACGCTGGAGCGCGGCAAGTTTGATTTTGCATTCTTTGCAGACTTTGTCGGCAGTGGCGGTGACAACGTGGACGCTGTTTCCCGTCGGGCGCGCGGTGGCAGCTTTGAGCCGACTGCACTGGTTGCCGCATTGGCACATGCAACCGAAAAGATAGGTCTGGTTGCAACGGTGAATACCAATTTTGATCAGCCTTTTAACCTTGCACGCCGTTTAGCTTCGCTGGATCACCTGACCAATGGCCGCCTGGGCTGGAATGTCGTGTCCTCGCTATCGGATGGCGCTGCCAAGTCTTTTGGCGCAGACGGTTTGGATCATGAAGGCCGTTATGTGCGTGCAGGTGAGTTTATCGATGTTTCCAAGCAGTTGTGGGATAGCTGGGATGATGATGCCTTTGACCACGTGTATAAAGACACAGGCGTCTTTGCAGAAGGGGCATCGGCACATCCAGTGCATTATCACGGTGAACATTTTGAGGTGGATGCGATACTGGATATTGCCCGTCCTATCCAGGGGTATCCGGTCATTTTCCAGGCCGGTAATTCTGATCGCGGCCGTGAGTTTGCGGCGCAGCATGCCGAGGTGATTTATGCGGCGGCCCAAACGCTGGAAGAAGCGCAGGCCTATTACGCAGATGTTAAGAGCCGCCTGGCAAAATATGGCCGCGAGCCGGAAGATCTGGTGGTGACGCCCGGCCTGTATTACTTCATTGGTAAAACACGTGAAGAAGCGCAGGAAAAATATCAGTCTTTTCTTAATGCGGTAGATTTCTCCGAGCGTACGTTTTTTCAGCATCTGGATCCCGCATCTTATGCACTCGATGACACCCTGCCTGAAAACCTGCCGGAACCGCTCAATGGCGTAGGGCGCTGGCGTCAGATGGTTGCCTTGGCGCGCCGTGAAAACCTCACTATCCGCGAATTAATCCTGCGCTTCGGTACTGTGCAGGGGCACAAAATCATTGTGGGTACCGCAACCGATATTGCTGACCAGATAGAACACTGGTTCCTGAACTACGCTGCGGATGGTTTCAACCTCAAACCGGCACTGGTGCCTGAAGACCTGGATGCTTTTGTCGATGAGGTTGTGCCCTTATTACAGCAGCGCGGCATTTTCCGTAAAGACTATGAAGGCGACACCCTTCGTGAAAACCTGGGTTTGAAGCGACCATTAAATCAGCATCAGCTTCAATCCAAACGTAGTAAAGCAGCATGAATTTTTTGATTAAATTTTAACAAGACCATTAATAATTCGAGAGGAAGTATCATGAGTAATAATCACAAAGCATTACCCGATAACACCCTGTGGTTCACGCGCTGCGCAGGTAATGGCCAGGGCGGCGTGCCTACGGCATCCGGCATCGCCTACAACCTGGGCTGGCTGCAGGAGGAGTTTTCTGCGGATAACATTATTCTGCGTGCTTTGCAGGAAGAAGGCAGCGAAGCTTATCGCCACCACCATTATGACCATGGTTTGCAAACCTTGATTCGTGAAGGCGGCAATTTGTTCTCACTGCCGGCAAAAGCACAGGGTGCGTCTACACGCCTGATCGGCTTGACCTGGATTGATGAGTCGCAGTCCATCATCGTGCGCCCTGATTCAAACATACTCTCTCCTAAAGACCTCAAGGGTAAAAGCCTTGCCTTGCCTGCGTTCAATCCTAAAGATATTGAAGAAAATAAACGCGGACGCAGCATCACTCGCCTGAGCAGCCTGCATGGCTATAAAGGGGTATTGGCATCAGCGGGCTTAACCCTGGATGATATCAAGCTGGTTGAAGTCGGCCAGGACGAAGTAACTGCGACAGGTCGCCGTTACGGTGGCTGGCAGGCAAGCTTTAATGCTTTGCTGGATGGCCGTGTGGATGCGATTTATGTTAAAGGTGCCGCTGCACAGGATGGTGCCCGTGACCAGGGTCTGGTGGTTGGCATTGACCTTGATAGCCTGCCTGAGAAGCGTTTCCGTGTGAATAACGGTACACCGCGTCCGGTGACTGTGCATGAATACCTTCTGGAAAATCATTATGACATCGTGGTGCGTTTCTTAACGCAGACATTGCGAGCTGCCGAGTGGGCGAAGACCAACCTGGAAGGTGTCAGCAAAATACTGCAGGGTGAAACGGGTGCGACTGCAGCAGGCGTTGCCGCAGCCTACCGCGATGGTTTCCACCTGTCATTGGCGCCTGATTTGTCAGCAGAACGTGTAGAGCTGTTCCGTCAGCAAAAAGACTTCTTGCTGACTTACGGCATTCTGGACCGTGATTTCGATTTTGATGCATGGATCGATTACCGTCCGATTGAAGATGCCAGCAAAGCACTGCAAAAACTATTGGCCGATGAAAAAAACAGCAAAAAATTAGCTGCTTAATCAACCGCGCCAGTTAACGCGTAACGTTAAGCCGGCTCTTCGCAGGAAGGGCCGGTTTTACGTTAACTTTTATACATTTCAGTTTATTTTCAAAAGGTATTTTATGAGTCATACCATCGAGTCATTTTCGCAGCAAGTGCACAACATCCTCAAGGCTGATCCAGGCCCGCAGGGGCGTGAAAAAGTACGCGCAGTGCTGGAAAATGTAGTGAAAGATCAGGAGTTTGCTAAACGGTATTTAGACGATAACCAGCCGCAGCGCCGGCTGCTCTATGAGGATCAGGATTTGGGTTTTGCGATCCTTGGCCATGTGTTCAAAGAGGCAAGAAGAACACCGCCTCACGATCATGGCACATCATGGGCTATTTATGGTCAGGTAGCCGGTGAAACGACTATGGATGGCTGGGATATCGTTGAGCCTGCGGCAGGTAAAGTGAAGCTTAGAGATTCCATTAACCTGACGCCAGGCAATGTACGTGTTTACAACGAAAACGAAATCCATTCACCGCGCCGTGACGGCCCCGCCAAGCTGATCCGGATTGAGGGCAACCCTAAGCAAGTTCCGCCGGGCAGGGTATGGGAGCCGGTTTCAGGATAAAAAATTAATACGCTGGAACTGCGGCCGCCAAAGTGAACCGCTGTTAAATTCAAGGCGTTAAAAACAAAACAGGCACCTGATTCAGGTGCCTGTTTTTTATTGCAGTGATTGCTGATGCAGTTAAGCGGCTAGTTTGCGTAAGCGCAATACTTCAGCTAAAGGATTTGGGTCGATCCATGCGTTTACATCAAAGTCGCCTTTGAGAAAGCCCCATTCCAGCAAGAAGTTCTTGTAACCTTCAAGTGCCGCTATAGATTCAGGATTGAGATCAATACCTTGATGCAGATGGATATCGTTGCCGTAAGCTTTGCGTACCCACTCATCTGATGAGCCTGATTCTTTAGCGATGTAGGATACTGTTTCAGCTTCATGTGCCGCGGCCCAGTCAGCTACGTCTACCACACGGCTTAAAAAGCGTGTCACGATGTCCGGACGGTCACGCAGCAAAGCAGCGTCTACCGTGATAGGGCGTGGTGCGCCGTTGTTGGCGCGTACTTTGGCATCCAGATGCTGGCGGATGTCATACACAATCGTAGTGCCATGTGCAACAGCAGCTTCCAGGCCGCGTGCACCTTTAACAAAAATCGCATCAACCTTGCCGCTCTTTAATGCGTCAAACTCAGTTGCATACGCGCTGCGGGAGTCTGAGGTCCATGTCCAGCCTGCGCCTTCCGGTGATTTTGGTACTGCCAAATCAACCAGTTCTACGTCTTTAGCCGTGAGGCCGCCAACTTCAAGGGTAACTACAACGCCACGCAGTGCGCTGGCACGCTGATGGTCAATGCTGATCTCATGTTTAGGCAAACCGATTTTTTTACCTTTTAAATCTACCGGTTTTGAAATACCTGAGTCCGGCAATACTACAATCAGCTGCGCTTCATCCACCCAGTTCAGGCCGATCACTTTAGTGTCGGTGCCGTTGGCTTTTGCCCAGATGGCAGGCACATTGCCGCCTTGACGGAATGAGTGCGGCAGGCGGTGGTCGTAATGTGATTCACGAATTTGCGGGTCGCGGGTTTCCTGCAGGGTTTTAATTTCAATTCCATCTTTAACAAACTCTGCACTGATCCAGCCTTCGCGTGCCGCTAAACCTAGCGGTGTAGGCACCGGGCAGCGGGTATACCATAAATTCTCTACTTTGATTCCTGATGACATTAAGATTCTCCTGAGTTAGTCGTCAATAATTTTTTACTTGAATCCAATAAGTAGCACTTATTATGCCAAGCAGTATATTTTTAAAATTTCATATTAAAATCAATTGCTTAATTGTATTTAATAACTTGATTTCAGTGACCATGCTGCCGTTGTTGTTGTTCAGACAACATTTAAAAGTATTTAAAATGTTGCCCAAACAGCATCATTGGCCTGGAGCCGATACAGAAGCCTCAGCATAAGCCTGATACAAGCTGGAGTAATGCCCGTTAATCTCGATCAGCTTGGAGTGATGGCCAATCTCGCTCACTTCGCCATTCCAGATCACGGCAATGCAATCCGCATCGCGGATAGTAGAAAGCCTGTGCGCAATGATAATGGCCGTGCGGCCTTCGCATAGCCTTCTGAACGCGGACTGGATCTTTCTTTCTGTCTGTAAATCCACTGCGGATGTCGCTTCATCCAGCACCAGCACAGCCGGATTGGCAAGGTAGGCGCGAACCAGGCACACAAGCTGACGCTGTCCGTGGCTTAAGAATGCACCTAATGGGCCAACTTCAGTCTGATAGCCATTAGGCAGCCGTTCCAGTATTTCATCGGCTCCCAGCTCCCTGGCGGCGGCGATTAATTCATCGTCAGACGCATCGGGTGCGGCAAGGCGCAGGTTGTGCAATACCGTGCCTGAGAACAGCACGTTATCCTGCAGTACTACGCCGATTTTTCTGCGTAATGTCTTTTGCCGGTAATCGCGTACGTCTACGCCATCCAGCAGTACTGCGCCATGATTAACCTCATAGAACCTGGTTAACAGCTGGACAAGCGTGCTTTTGCCGTGGCCTGTTGGACCAACGATGGCCAGTACCTGCCCGGCCGGTATTTTTAAACTCAGTTTTTTAATGACCGGCGTAGCTGCATCCGGCAGATAGGAGAAACTTACCTGGCGGAATTCAACTTCACCGCGTTGCGTATCAGCTTCATGTTCCGGCTCTTTGTGTTCAAGCGGGTCGTTGATTTCAGCTTCGGTATCCAGCGTTAAAAAGATACGCTGTGCCGATGAAGCGCCTGATGAATAGCGCTCGAACAACTCATTGAGTTCCTGCAGCGGGCCCAGAAACAGCTGCACATAAAACAGGCTTTGTGCCAGTTGTCCTACCGTGAGCTCGTGATCAATAATGCCAAAACTGCCTGATCCCAGCATGAAGGCCATACCAACCGTGCTGAGTACCTGCGTCAGCGGTAAAAACCAGCTGGAGCGAATGTTCCCTTTGATGAGTGTGTTATTAAAGTCGTCCAATAAACTACGGTAGCGGTTTGCGTTTTCTGTTTCATTGACGGTTTGTTTAATGATCCTGACGCCGGAAACGGTTTCTACCAGGTGTGCGGTGAACCTTGCGCGTGCCTCTGCCACTTTTGCCCAGTTTTTCTGCGATATGCGCTTAAATAACCAGGTGGCAAGAATCAGCACCGGCACAATGCTGGCGAGTGCCAGCAGCAGTTTAGGCGATAGCCACCATAGCGCGACCGATGCGACAATAAACCGCAGAAATGCAGAGAGTAATTCCGGCGGACCTTGAATGAGCAATGGCTCCAGTGCATCGATGTCGCGGTCTGCACGTGAAATAATGCGCCCGGCTTTGGTCTGGTCGAAGTAACGCACACTTAGCTGCTGCAGGTGTGAAAATACTCTGATGCGGAGCTGGTTTAATATATGGATAGCGGCGCTGCCGGCAAGGTATTGCGATAAGCCGGATATGCCGAAGCGCACAATCCAGCTTAATGCCATGCCCAGACTCATCCACGCCAGCAGTGGAGTGTTGAGCAGCACGCCTTGTGCCGTGCTGATAAAGCCGTTATCTATCACTTCACGCAGGAACCAGGGGCGTATGAATATCACGCCGACCAACAGCACTTCCAGCAGTATTACCGCTGTAATTCTGCCTTTAACCTGCCCGAGCAGGGGCAACAGTCGCCAGAACATATTGCGATCCAGGCTTTTTTTAGCGAGCGCCTGCTCCAGTTCGATGTCGTTAAGTGCTCTTTCTTGTCTTAATCTTTCAGCCATGTTCAACTCCTACCAAATCACGATATGCATCATTTTGTTTCACCAGCTGGTGATGGACGCCTTCGGCTACAATCTCGCCATCTGCCAGCATTGCAACGCGGTCGGCAAGCAGGATCGTAGATAGCTTGCTGGCAATAATCAGCACCGTAATATTGCGGCCGGTTTTTTCCGGTAACTGGCGGATGTTATCCAGCACGGTGCGTTCAGTAATTGCATCCAGCGCGCTGGTCGAATCATCCAGAATAAGAATCGCCGGCTGTGCCAGAAATGCTCTTGCCAGACTGATGCGCTGACGCTGCCCACCTGACAGGGTAGTGCCACGGTCGCCGATACGCGTATTCAGGCCTTCCGGAAGTTTCTTGAGCACTTCATCCGCGGCGGCCAGATTCAGCGCGGCCAATAGCTCTTCATCTGTGGCATCGGGTTTTGCCAGGCGCAGGTTTGCCGCCAGCGTGTCTGAGAATAGAAAGCTTTCCTGCGGAACCACATGTACCAGTTTGCGCAGTTCGTTCAATCTGACATGCTTGACATTGTGCCAGCCGGCCCA
>Ga0208114_1000168_pt1 | contig 16275 bp, 14 predicted proteins | sample LakWasMeta2_LOW4_2_FD_183854 | JGI IMG/M metagenome (GOLD analysis project Ga0208114, IMG submission 183854) | Freshwater sediment methanotrophic microbial communities from Lake Washington under simulated oxygen tension - Sediment Metagenome... | ecosystem: Environmental > Aquatic > Freshwater >... | reverse complement strand
CCAGCAGGTAGCAAAACGGAGAAGTTGCAGATCAGCGGCGGCCTGACGAAGACTATCGGCAATATCCCATTGAACGCCACAAGATTGAAACTCGACATCACGTTCATAGGCATATTAAATAACGACAACTACAGTTTCCATTGGGACAATCCGCTGGGTCAGTGGCTCACGGGTCAACGTCACATCGACATGGACGGCGTATGGCCAGCCAAGACGTATTGCGTCGAACGTGAGGCACATTAAGAGGGTTCCCGTATGATGATATGCCGAACAATCGCTTGCAGGTGACGCGAGGGGCAGTCCGCTTGCAGGATGTTGTCAGGTTCCGCGCCCCTCGTACACCTGAAGCGTGTCATTGAATGGCAGCTAATTGAATCCCTGTCGACATTGAGCGCAAAGCTTCGAATGTCAGGAAGAGGTCGCCTGGCGACCGTCCGCTCTTCAGATTCATCGTAGAAAAGCTGTCATTGAATTCGGATACCTGAAAGCGGTCGTTCGTCACTGAGTCCAACCGACCCATCATAGACATTCAAGAGTTCCTACCATATGGCAGTTGTAACTCCGTAAGCTGTCACTGAAAACTACAAATCACTCAACGTAAAAAGCAATGAGATCCTTCGACAATTTGCTTTTTACCTTTCTCTTGGCGTTATTAAATTACTGCGTTCCCAACTCTGCATTCAATGCCTGTAAATCGGCGTTATCGGGCGAAGCGTCCAGAGCGACCTTTAATGTACTGCCCTGGCTTCGTCCTGCCGACCCAAGTTGATCAATAATGCCGCATAAACAATGCTAAAACGACTATCTTCCGGTTCGAGCATGGCTGCCTGCTTCAGTGAAACCAAAGCTTGCGGCAGTTGTTTCTGTCGAATCGCCAAAAGCCCCAGACTATGGTGTAAAGCAGCGGAATTCGGCAGCTTTTGCAAGCCTTGCTGTAAAACAGCTTCTCCTTCACGGTCCCGGTTGTTGACGCGCAAGTGATCCGCCCAGTTGATGTAAGCGGGCAACCATGCCGGATCAAGGTCAAGAGCTGCCCTATAAGCCTGTTCGGCAAGAATCGGTTGATTACGTGCCGAGTAAAAATTGCCGAGGTTGACTTGCGCGGCAGGATCGTCGGCATTCCATTGCAGAGAAGTCAGATACTCGCTACTAGCCAGATCAAAACTCTTTATATCGTCTGACGTCAAATTTTGCCCGGCTACGGGAGCCAGCGCCGCCGCACTCAGAATCCGCAAACTGCGAACGGGATCTTTTAAGTGCTCATGTGCCAATGCCCAACGTTGTTCTGGTTCAACCTGTTCTAATAACTCCAGTCCCGCGCGACGTAGTAAAGGATTGCCATCTTGCAACGCTTGTTGGATCGCATGTGTTGGATCCTCGGCCCCCAGCCATGACCGCAACCGCGCTAGCGCGTGCGATCGCTGGCTGATTTGGATCTTGAAGAACAACGTTTAGTCGATCACCCGTATTGGTTTTATTCGCTCTAGCTGCGTGCAATGCGTTGGCGTAATTCTGATATCCTTGGCTATCGTGCCCATACCAGATTTGCATTTGTTGGACTGCCCAGCGGGGCGATTTGTCGGCGTGGCAGGCATTACAGGCGTTGGGAATCCCCAACTTCGCCGACAAATCGGGACGCGGTATCCTGAAGCTATGATCGCGACGCGCATCCACGCCCATGTAAGTTTTACCGGGCATATGGCAATCGACGCAAAAGCCTCCGGCTTTACCCGGTTGATGAAAATGATGCTGCGCGGTTTCGTATTTTGTAGCGCTGTGGCACTGCCCGCACAAGGCATTTACCGGGCTGGCGGATTTTTAAACTATGCGGCTCGTGGCAATCACTGCAACTGACACCTGCGTGGTACATCTTGCTTTGCAGGAAGGAACCGTATTCGTAAACCTCGCCATCGATTTGGTCGTCGGCGTGATAGAGTTGCTCGGTCAACAACGAGGGCAAATGGCTGTCCAGCAAGGCTCCGTAATGGTAATCGCCAAACAACTGCGCGCGGCGGTAATGGCAGCGTGCGTAGATCTCGATTTCCGCATGGTTGCTGGACGTTTGCTGTGCAATCGCGTTACCGGTAGCTGGATCAATCGCCCAGATTTTGCGAAGTGCTTGATTCAGTCCAGTTACCAAGCCCTTGGAGGCGTCGGCCGCGATTTTTTTCTCGGCCCAATCCACATGCCGGGAATCCGGACCATGACAGGCTTCGCAGGAAACATTGATTTCCGACCAAGTGGAATGGTAGCTATGGCTAGCTTGATCGTAGTTCTTTTGAAAATTGGTTGAATGGCACTCTGCACACATGAAATTCCAGTTTTGCGAGCGCTTGGTCCAATGCAGTTCGTCGTTATGATCGATATTTTCGTTCGGGTACAAATGAAACCAGCGCTGGCCGCCCAGTTCCTTTGGCCGGCTATCCCAGACGATCGACAGAGCCTGCAATCTGCCGCCCGGTAGTTCGACCAGATATTGTTGCAACGGCATTACGCCGAAGGTGCATTTAATTTCGAAATCCGCCAACCGTCCGTCCGCCCCATCGGTATATACCATGAAGCGGCCATCTTGGCGGAAAAATTGAGTCGTGATGCCATGCTTATTGAATTCGGCAGCGTTGAAATCACCCAGTACGGTAGTCTCGCCGGCTTCCTGCATCGCTAAATCGTGATGCGAACCTTGCTAACGTTTATCCTGCTCGACATGGCAATTGGCACAAACAGCACGCCCAACAAATGCTGGCCTTGATGCCTCAACTTGGCCTGACTGGTCCATGACCGAGGAAGTGGAATGAGGCGAACTATGCTCTGCCAAACCATAGTAAAGGCTCAAACCTACTATGGCTGGCAGGATAAATAACAGCGTCTGAAAAAAGCTACGCTTAAGCCACTTCTTGCTCACGTCCCAGTGCTCATTAGCGCGTAAGCACAAATGTTCGAATAGCTGGCGAAACTAAAATGGCCGCAGGGTAAAGGCGGTTGGGTCAGTTATCACATCACCCGGTTTACGATTGGCAATCTGCACAAACTGCTCCGCCCAGCGGCCCATAATGCCTTTAACCGGTCCGTACCAGGTCAACCGCGTCAGATCGATTGGTCCCGCATCTTGCGTATCGCGATCGGCAAATGTTGCAACCACCTCGCCGGTGCGCAGGTCGCGCAAGCGGCCTTCAAACGCGGCAGTACGTTTGTTGACTAAACCCACTGCGGTTCCTGTACCTGGAGGGCCGGCCCAACTAAGCGCATGCAGCATGGATTGCGATGGATTGACTTCGATTAATGCCAATTCCAGCCTAAGCGCGGATGACAGGTTTTTCTGCTGATATTCGATGACCTGAATGCGGTGATGCGGATCATTTTTGAAGCTTTTCACTACCTGAGCTTGAAAATACTGGGCGAGCTCTTGCGTATCTTTTTTGACGTCGCCCAGCACGTTAGCGGAACTGAGTTTATGCATCCAGTCCAGTTCCAGCATGTACTGGGTGTTTACCGGTGCAACAACCAGATTCCGGTAAGCGTTCAGTTCGAATCCCGGTTTGATCCACACCTTATGAAAAGGCAGGTTGGCAGGTTTGGACTGTCTTTCCGGATGTTCGATAAATCCGGCATCGGGTGCGGGTTGCACCATTTCGTCCTTGATGGCGTTGCTGCCGTTATTGACGGTAGAACAGCCAGCTGCCAATAGACCGACAATGCAAATGGCTGGCACCCAAGCTAGAATGGCGAAGGTATTTTGGCGATATTTCAAGATTATTCTCCTAATATAAAATGAGTTATTTCGAGTGATTAAGATGGCTTGCCATTCTCCGGCAATGGGGTTTCCACGATCACTTTGACGATCTTGCCGGTAAACTGGTTATTGCCTTGGGCATAATTTTCGCTGACCGGTGTGTCTTCATCCACGCCCACATCAGCACCTTCATCCAGCGAAAACACGAACGGCGTGGTGCGTTCAATGCGGCCTTCTGCGGTTTTTTGGCCGTTTACCAATAAAGTTGCCGTTCCGCCCTTGCCGGGCCCGCCGCCGTCATAAGCAAAGTCCAGCACGATGGTTGCCTTGCCTGATGCTAAGGGCTGCGATGCAGCAATGGTGGTACGCTGCATGCCAACCAGATTATAGGTATAAGCCGGTTTGCCATCTTTCATGTACAGCGCCCAGCCGCCAAAGCGACCACCCTGGGCAAGAATCACCCCATTGGCGCCGTTTTGAGGAATTTCGACCTCGGCGGTTACGGTCAGTGACCGGTTTTTAACATCGATAAAGGCGTTTTCCATGATGCCGGTCATGCCTTCATACAATGTCAACGAATGGCGCCCCGCCATCAGGTCCGGGCGCCCTGCCAACGAGGGTACGAAGCGTTCCAGCGTACGATCATCCAGCGGCAGCACGTTGTATTTAACGGCTTCTTTCAGAAACAGCGCCTGCATGGCTTTCAGCTTGGCAGGCTGTTGTGCCGCCAAATCATTGGCCAGACTGAAATCGGTGCGGGTATCGAACAGCTCCCACTTGTCTTGCTCAAAAGGGGCGCGCGGCTGTTTTTCCCAGGGGGCTCTGTGAATCGTCCGCGCCAGCCAACCGTCGTGATACAGCGCTCGATTACCGAGAATTTCGAAGTATTGCGTGCGATGCCGATCAGCTGCGTTAGCATCGTTAAAGGTATAGGCCAAGCTGGTGCCTTCAAAAGGCCGCTGCGGCGTACCGTTAACTGATTTAGGCGCGGGCAGGCCGGCGATTTCCATTACGGTCGGCGCTATATCGACCACGTGATGCCATTGGCTACGCTGTTCGCCATTGGCGAGTATGCCTTTTGGCCAATGCACCACCATGCCGTTTTTGGTGCCCCCGTAATCGGCCGCGACCTGTTTGGACCAAGCAAAAGGCGCATTACCCGCAACGGCCCAACCCGCGGCAAAATGAGGGTACGACTCCGGACCGCCCCATTTATCGATAAACGGCATTTGCTCGGCAACGTTGGCCGGCATGCTATTGAAAGCCAGCATTTCGTTAAACATGCCGGCCATGCCGCCCTCGGCACTTGCACCGTTATCACCGGCAATATAAATGAACACGGTGTTGTCCATCTCGCCCAGCTCTTCCAGCGAGGCGGCGAAGCGACCAACCTCGTGATCGGCAAATTCAGCAAAGCCGGCGAACACTTCCATCTGCCGCGCATAAAGGCGTTTTTCCTCGGCGCTTAAACCATCCCAATCCGCAATTGCAGGCGGCTTGGGGGCCAACTTGGTATCGGGCGGCACGACACCCAAGCGGATTTGCCTGACCAAGGTTTCTTCGCGGTATTTATCCCAGCCTGCATCGAATTTGCCTTTGTATTTATCGATCCAGGCTTGCGGTGCATGATGCGGTGCGTGTGTGGCTCCAGGCGCGAAGTAAACAAAAAAGGGCTTGTCAGGCGTCAACGATTGTTGTGAACGTACCCAGGCGATGGACCGATCGGTCATATCGGTCATGAAGTTATAATTTGGATCATGGGGTAATTCGACACGTGTCGTGCCGTCAAAAATATACGGCGACCACTGATTGGTTTCACCTCCCAGAAAGCCATAAAACTTCTCGAAGCCGGAACCGGTGGGCCAACGCTCGAAAGGCCCCGAACCGGTTGTCTCCCATAATGGTGTCAAATGCCATTTGCCAAACGCGGCGGTGTTATAGCCATTCAACTTCAACATCTCAGCGAGCGGCGCCACACTGTTGGGCCGAATACCGGTATTGCCGGGAAATGCCGTCGCAATATCCTGAACCGCGCCCGTGTTATTGGTGTGATGGTTACGCCCGGTGAGCAAGGCTGCGCGCGTCGGCGAACACAATGCAGTGACATGCATGTTGTTGTAACGCAAGCCGGTATTCGCCAATTGATCCAGTATCGGCATGGCGATGCCGCCACCGAAAGTACTCGGTTGCCCGAAGCCCATGTCGTCGATCAGGACAATCACGACATTCGGCGCACCTGTTGGTGCTTTGACTTCAAAACGCGCAGGAGCTTTGGCTTTACGCACATCGATTTCTTTGATGGGTTTCGGCTTGGGTTCGACAACAGGCAACACGGTACGATCCAGCTTATCGCCGGTTTTTGCGGCCTGCCCCGGCTTGGCCTGCCCCGTGCCTATAATGGCAATCCAAATGCCCAAAGCCAGGATAAAGTTTGATTTCAGTTTCATAGCGATTATTTTTTAGTTCGTGGCCGTAGATCCGCGCCGATACAATTGCCGCCAACTCCGACTTTGGGTACAGTCGAGGCGGATACCTTCATTAGTTCACCGAATAACTGCGTCCGCCTAGGCAAGCCTTAATGGCTTGGTTGTAGGCATCCTGGCCAGGGGCCGATTGATGTGCTTGCGATGTGGCTGCGCGATTTTGATCAATACGTTTAAAGCCACCGCGAATACCGCCGGCTGTCGCACCGATGGCGGCGCCTTTACCGGCATCGCCTCCGATAGCACCTACTGCCGCCCCCATCGCCGCGCCACGCGCGCCACCTCTGAGCACCTGTCCGGCTGGCTTAGATTGCTGAGCCAGCTGAGTTGCCTGAGCGTTGGTCGGATCAAAACCTGATTGTTGCACCGCCCACAAATGACATTCATAACGGTCTTTCGAGAGCTGCTCATTGCTCTGACCTTTCATTGGGTAAATCATCAGTTGTGCTTGCGCGGGCAGTGCGATTAACAAACCCAGTACAGTGGCGATTAAACTTACTTTTTTGTAATTTGGACGGTTGATCATCTTTTTCTCCAATTTGGAAAGCCAGAACTAGGCAAGGCTAAAGTTTGATAGCAGCAGTGAATCCGGCGTAATCGCCGCGAAAGCGGGATTCAGCTTCGTATTCGGTAAAGTAATGAAACGTAAATTGCGTATCGGCCTTGGGTAGCGCCAGTCCGATTTGTCCGCCCACTGCATGCACCTGATTGGGCGAATTCAAAAAACTGGGCTGATCGGTACCGTGATTGTCCTGCACCTGCCATTGACTGTAGCCGGCTGGGCCAACTTCCAGCAGTACGTTATCGGTAATCGGCAGAAACTGACTCACGCCCCAGTTCAACGTGAAATGGCCGCCCTGAGTGAAATTCTTGCCTTGTGTTTCATGATTGACTTCATAAGTACCCGACAACATCAGTGCGGTGCCTTTATGCTCAAACGGATAGAAAGCGCCTGCCAACTGAAATTGATGTCCCCAAAATCCCAAGCCGGTATTGGCGAGGTCAGAGGTGTTGTATTTTCCGCTGGGCGCATAAAATCCGTAGGCTGTAGAAACATCGTAGTGCTTGCCGTGCCAGCCCAACATCAGCGGCTGCACGAAAATATCGGCAATATCGAAAGCGCTATCATCAACCGCGAGTTGCTTATTGAACGATGCCGCGCGATTCGCCAGATTAATGTTGGTCATGGTATCCAGTGAAGCACCAAGAGAGGTATTGGCAAACGGTATCGAGATCAGCATGGCATAATCGGCACCGAGGATTTTATAGCCGGTATTCCAAACAAAAGTAGGGGCGATGAGATACATATCGACTTGGGCATCAATATTCGCGGTGATCGATGCGCCCGCCGGTATGCCGGGTCCCAGGCTTCTGCTGGCTTGAAAGGTGGCGCTGTCGATGGCATTGCCGTGCTTGTCGGTTAATTCGGACGTTGAATAATTACCCAGATACAACGCGGCATAAACGCCTTCCTTTTCCGGCACCAGAAAATCCCGGATATTCATCATCCCGGGCAGAAAGTGGCTCGCACCGGCAACGCTTGTGATGGGCAAAGAGAGAGTCGCTATGGCGTAGAGCGCTCGACGAAATTGAGTTGTAATGTCAGCCATGTTTTTTTCTGATTTAAACGGTGTATCAATGGAAACAAAGCAAACATCATGCTCCCGTTAACTGATAGCAAACTGTTAAAAGTAAGTGCGTTCGGATTATGCAAATTCGTCCGTTAAGGCTTGGCGGTACCGGCAGTCCATGATGCCATCCGTTCAGTCAACATTTCACACCATTGATCTATGGCGTGTTCAGCATCGCCCCATTGCCATTGAAAGCTGTTGACGGCACTGCCGCCACCAATGCGCTTGTCGACTGCCGCCGCCAACACGGCTCCGGACACTGAATCGATAATTTTGACTTCCGCTTGGGCACCGCCGACAAATGGGAAGGTACCGGTCGCCAAATACTTCAAATTACTCAACAGGTGCGCCTGCGGCACAAGCATCGAAACGCTACGTAATACCGGGGTCGCAGCTTCGGCGTCGGTCATCGCCACTGTCACCTTCAATACGCCTGGCCCCGGCTGGTCTGCGAGCTTTAATTTTTTCCCCAGTTGCTCCCGAAGCTGCTGAGAAAAATAATTCGTCAAGGCTTGCTGATCGGCGGTAGGAACTGTCGTTGACTCCCCTCCCCAGAAAGTCACCGGTTCAATTAACACCTTGTCGTATTGTGTCCACTGCGCAGAGGGGTTGAAATAGCGATAGTTCACCTGATCTTTGCCGCCTGCTTGGAGTTTGTGGCATTCGTTGGCTAGCAAACCGCAGCGAACGTCTGACTGTTCGAGAGGTGCTTTTTGGGTGACGGTACAAGCCGTCAGCAGCAACGCACCCAACACTGCCGTCGTCATAGTGGCAAAGGATTTTAAGTGTCGTTTGGTAATCACTGGATTTATCATGATCATTCTTCCTGATTTTTGTTTTATTCAATGTTGATAGGTCGGTAATGTTCTTTAACGTCAATACAGGGTTTTTCGCGCGCATCCTCAGCCAAATGAAACGGATAAGGCCTGTCGCTCCTAACTTCGGCGGCATATCCAAGCCCGCGGATTTCGTTAATGAGTCTGAACTCACAGCCAATAAACTCCGGAGCTAACTCGGTCAAGGCAATCAGTTGACTGAAGTGACGCGAACGGAGCATCGATTGAAGCTCATCTTCCGATTTCCACCTTTCAACATAGGAGAGACAATAGGCATCCGAAACCGCCAAATACAGATCTACGCCAAGGCAACCTCGTTCAGAACGGGCCCATGCCGCGACGAATTCAAACGCCTTTAACAATGAGCGTCTTTTATGCCGTGGTAAGCGAATTGATAGATGGAGTTCAATCATGCATTAGACAATGCAGCTTGCATGCCACGCATGACTATCACAGACTGTTGATAGCCGTATTCCTGTTAATTCAACAAGTTACAGAAAGCCAAGTAAAGAGGTAAAGAATTTGAGAGTTTGAGGAGGTGATAGATATCTACTAAATATCGTAGATGGCGTCCAACATAGTGGATTTACCGCAAAATTGGCCGGACAATACCCAGCCTGGCCATTCGGCTTTCCAGCGTGGTAGGCTTGACTCCGAGAATCAATGCCGCGCCCGCCGGACCACGAATTCGCCAACTGGTCGCTTCCAGGACACGCAGAATATGCTTGAGTTCGGCATCTGCCAGAGAAGCCAGGCCTAAATCATTGGCGGGCGCCGCTGCCGCAGTTGTGGCAACAGGCAAATCAATTCTGAGCGATTGTCCTTTAGCAAGTATCACAGCTCGCTCTATCACGTTGCGTAGCTCGCGAATGTTACCTGGCCATGAATAATTAATTAAAGCGCTAATGCTTGCTTTGGAGATGGTATCAATGGGTTTGCCCATGGATTCAGCGAACTCCCGCACGAATGATTCGATCATGTGCGGCAAATCATCCAGCCGTTCGCGTAATGGCGGCAAATGAACGGGAAACACATTCAGGCGATAATAAAGATCCTCGCGAAACCGGCCAGCGGCAACTTCCTGACGTAAATCCCGGTTGGTGGCGGCGATGATACGCACATCCACTTTGATGGGGTGTGGATTACCTAAGCGCTCAATCTCTTTTTCCTGTAGCACCCTGAGCAATTTGGCTTGCATTTCCAGAGGTAACTCGCCAATTTCATCGAGAAAGAAAGTCGAACCATTGGCCAGTTCAAAACGCCCAAGTTGTCGGGCGACGGCACCGGTATAGGCGCCCTTTTCCCGGCCGAACAATTCGCTCTCAATCAGGGCGGTTGGAATGGCGGCGCAATTTACTCGGATCATGGTTCTTTCACTGCGCGGACTGAGTTCATGAATGGCGGTAGCCAACAGTTCCTTTCCGGTCCCGGTTTCTCCGGTAATGAGCACGGAAGCCTGCGTCGGTGCCACTTGTTCGACCAAGGCCAGCGCTTGTTGCATCAGTGCACTGCGACTCACAATACGGCTTAAACCTTGATGTTCTCCCGCTTCATGGCGCAGATAGACATTTTCCTGCTGCAGCCTATCCTTCAAACTGCGAATTTCTTCCATCGCCTGCCGTAGCTGATCTGTCGCCAGCTTGCGCTCGGTAATGTCGAATCCCGCTCCCATCATCCGTTGCGGCTGTCCTGCCTCGTCCTGTTCGCAATATCCGACGGCGCTAATCCAGCGAATTTGGTCATCACGGCGGCGAACCTGATATTCCTCCCGATATTCGCCACCTTCCGTCAGTATTCGTTGAATAGCTGCTTTGATGCGCTGCAAGTCATCGGGCACCAGCGTGTCCAGAAAACGTTGCAAAGTGACAGATTCATCGTGTGATACACCATAAATATCCCGCGCCCGGTCAGTCGCCCAAATGTTGTCAGCCTTAATATCCCAAACCCACAAGCCAATCTGGGCGGCATCCGCCGCCAAGCGCAGTTTGGCTTCACTCTCTTTCAGGGCTTGATCGGCGCGCTTGCGTGCCAACACATTGGCAAACACATCCGCTATCAGGCGTAGCCGGCGAACAATTGCGTCGGGCCACTCTCTTGCATAACTTGATGTAAATGCCAGGCCACCACGTACATGTCCGCCAGTCATCAATGGAAAGATCAGATCGGCCCGCGTTCCCCAGCGCAGAAAGTTGTCCCGGTCGACGGGATCCAAATCCTCCACATTGCAAACGATGACCGTCTCACCTGCAAGCAGGGTTTTCATGACTAGAGGCACTTCAGTCATGACCGATTGTATTACGTTGGGAGGAAGGCAGGGCTTGTGATAGCAGTGGGTAACAAAGCCATCCTTGCCATCGGGCGTTACCTCACCGAGCGTGATCCGATCCAGATCAAGCGTTTCGGCAATGCTCCTGAGACTGTCATTGATGACGCCGTCAATTTCTTCAGTCGGTAAATTGACAAAATGAGCGGAAATTTCGGTCAGCAGCGATTCAAACCGCAGACGATTTTCCAGCTCGGTCAGAAGCGTATTTTTAGTAAAATGTTCCATGAAATTGACCTGATAAGTCTAAAAGACGCTACTCAATAGCGGCACCGTAATGGTGAATGGTTTTATCATAACGGCTCCGATATGTCGTGTCAGGCATAATTGATAGAGGAAACTCTAAAAATTCCTTTTCGTCGTTTTCCAACTCAAGCGTTTGACACTTTGTTTTGTTCGGCTGAATTCGCCTTGACCATTTCAACTTTAAGCGGTTTTATGACATCGAGATGAATATCGCGGCGTTGAAAAGGAATAACAATATTTGCCTCCGCGAACAGTTGCTCGATACGCAAACGTACGTCGCTCAACACCCGATATCGATTGGGCTGAATCTCCAAGTCGATCCAAAAATCCAGTCTCAAGCTCAGTGCGTCGGCAGCGAAATCCTGTAAGTAAACTTCCGGCTCGGGCACTTTCATGGCTTGCGTAGCAGATGTGCCATAGGCAACACCGACCAGCACGCTCAGGCGTAAACAATGGTCTGATAACGTCCAATTGGTGACGGTTTTTTCCAGAAAACTGCTGTTAGGGATCAGCATGTCAATGCCATCAAAACGTTGAACCTGGCAACAACGGCTGCCAATATGAGTCACGCAGCTGAGAATACCTTCAACTTCGACGATATCGCCCATTTTGATCGAGCGCTCCATCAACAAGATCAGGCCACTAATGAAGTTGTTGAGCAGATTTTGTGCGCCAAAACCCACCCCAATCGCCAGAGTTCCTCCCAGCAAGGTAAACACCGTCAACGGGATATGCACGCTGACCAGGGCAAACACCAGAATGGCAACCACAGCAGTCATACTAAACAGGCGTATACCCAGCAATGCGCTGCTGGCCTGCGCCGATTGCCAGCTGACCACTTTTTCGCGGCTATATCGCGCTAAGCGGCTGATCGACCAGAAGCCGATGCTGAGTATCGCCAGCATATGCACGATCTTGCCGACCGTGATCCGGCGTTTACCACTGATTTCCCGGCCATCGGCGATGATGGTGACGTCTATGGTCAGCAGCTCGAAGTCGCTCAAGCTGCCAATCATTTGTAATGGCTTGATTGGCAAACAGCTGCAAGCGTTGCATAACATTCGCTTCGTCGTGCCGCCATTGCAGCAAATCCGACAAGCTACGCAAACGCGCTTCCAACTGATCTGCTTCGGCAACTCCCCGTTTCAACAAGGTTTCCTGACGTTGATAGGCTTGCAGTTTACGTTGCTCCTGATCACGATCGCCGTAGTCGCTTTGCCATTCGGTAAGACGTTTTTCCAGGGCGTCGAGCCGACTACGCACACTAGCCAGGTCGGAACTCAGATATTCACGCCATGGCACCAAGCGTTGCAAGTCACTGTCTATATCATGACTAACGACTTCAACAATTTGCAGATCTTTGGCGTGATCCGCGCTGTACTGTAATTCCCAAATTTGCCGGTTTACTTCGGTTGCCTGCGCCAGTAAGCGTAGCACTTTTAGATTGGACGCCAGGGCATCCATTTCGATCATGGCGGTATCCAGCGACTGCGGCAACGGACTCGAACCCATACTGTTGGCCCGGTCGGACATGTGCTTGCCAAGCGTTCCGGTGCAAGGAGAAATTGTTCACGCATCTGCTGAACACGCTGCTGAGCTTTTTGATATTGCTCAAGTGTCTGGGCGGTTTCTAACTCCAGTTTTTGTCGTGACGCTTCCAGTTGCTTGATTTTTAGGTTTTTATCCGCAAGCAACAGCGGAGAGGTTCTACTGGAGAGACGGGCTTTACGCTGCAAAAGCTCTCGTTGTTCCAGTAAATGCGACAGACTTTCCTGGCGAGCCTCCCGCTCGCTATCCAGCGAGGCCAAGCGCGCTTCCTGTTGTTGCATGAGTATATCGTTGAAGTCTTTCAGCCAGCGGTTACGCTGACTGTCTGGGTTGGATGACGATTCCAACCGTTCGTCGGCTTTACGCGAGTTTTGCGAGGATTGTTGAACTGCTTGCCGATAGGATTCGACCATGGTTTCCAGCATGGCCAATTCAATTCGTTCGGACTCGATTTCTCTATCTTTCAAGCGAACTTGTCGCCATTGATCCTGGATAAAGGCCAATGAGTAGGGTGGTGGATCGGGAAAGCCAACCCATGCTTGAGCGTTCTTTTGAAAATCTTGGCGTGCGTCCTGAATGGCTTTTAACTTACTGAGTGCGTCCAGATGCGTTTCATAGGCATTTGCCAGCAGGTTTAACTGACGCTTGAATTCCTGGGTCTCAGTGTAATCCGCACCCGCAAGTATATCGGCTTCACCTTTGGCCAATGTCGCCAATTGCGAAAGCACTTCCCTATGCTTGTTATTCAATACACGTTGACGCTCCAGCAAAGTGGCAGTGTCAATCGATCTAATTGTCAGCGTATGGGGATCTGTTTTAGCCAGCAAGGTTTCGCTCTGTAGCAACAGAATTAGCAAACAACCGATAATGTTGACAATTTTTCTTGTTAGCATCTTTTTAGAGTCTCAATATTGAGGGGTTACTAATGTAATTGACACTGTCTTAAACTTACCGCTCAAGGATGAATTTGATGGGCAAATACGCGTTGAAAAATCGGCTAGCCTAAGCCCAGCTCGCTAATGCCAATTTTTTAAAGCACGAATTGCGCCAGCATCAAGTGATGGGCTTTGCGAGCTAGGCGCTTTCAATAGTTTGATTTATGTCGTTCGCTTTGGAATTAAGTGTGAAGCGAAATGCTCGATTGACTCAAAAAATATCTACGATATATCGTAGATCGCACGAAATAAGCTCGTTCTAGGCAATCAATTATTGAATCGACGCCCGTAAACCGCCTTCTCCGTACGTATTAGCATGGCTGATCAATTCGCCAATCTCATGGCATTATTTTTGCTGAGTAATTTAGAAACAATCATCGTTTTCCGCCAAGCAAAATTCACACTGACAACCAAGCTTATGACAACAATTATTTCATCCTCTTATAAAAAGCCCCTGGTTTCGATGATGCACCTGGCAATATGCGCCGCAGTCGCATTATTGCTGCAGGGCTGCGCGACGCCGGTCGGCACTAATCCAGTGGATATTCAGACCGGCTATCAATTGAACACCATCAGCGCGCTCTCAACCGGAGAGGCATCCGAACCAACAAAAACCGTGCTAAGGCGCAATGGTTTAATAGACCGATTCGAAATCGAACCTATAACGGTGCTGGCGGAACTACATGCCAGCTTGAAACCCAACGGGGATGAAGACAAACTATTCGCTCTGGCCGAACTGTCTATGCTGCATGCGCAACAAACCAACGACCATACATATTTCCTGGCATCATCGATCTATGCTTGGTCGCTATTGTTTCCGGGTGATACCGAAGGTGTCCAACTAACGTCTTCCGATCCCCGTTACCGACTTGCTTACGAGTTTTATAACCAAGGCATAGCGCAAGGTCTGGCGGATCCGGAAGATGATGACCAGGGCGAAATTGAAGTCTTTTTAAAGCCTGGCGAATACACACTACCTTTCGGCACATTGACCATTACGATCGACGAAGCAGGGCTGACGTGGGGCGGTTATAGCCTGGAACATTTTATTTCGACGGCTTCCATGGAAGTGCGAGGCTTACGCAATCGCTATCGTATGCCTGGTTTGGGCGCCTCTTTAGCGGCCAGCATCGCCCAACAGAAAATTGATAGCAAAACGGTCGGCTCTGAGCGCATCGGTCCGCGGATCAAAGTGCCGGTGACGGCAGTATTGCAATTGAGCAATGCGCGCCGCCGTCTGGACAGTGGTAATATTGGGGCCCGTATTCAGATTTACGCCGCGGACCAGACACAGGAAATTATGGTCAACGGCCAACCGCAATCCCTTGAGTACGATACGACTGCTGCGCTGGCACGCCAGCTAAATGATAATCCATTATATGCATTAGAAATTGCCAACTTCTTTAGCGGCGGCTTGTTCGACAGCATCGTCCCGAAAGATCGCGCCCAAGATGGCTTGCTCACCTTGCATCCATATCGTCCAGGCAAGATACCCATTGTATTGGTGCATGGCACTGCTTCAAGTCCACTGCGTTGGGCAGAATTGGTCAATGAACTGGAAGGCGATCCGATTATTCGCGAAAAGTTTCAGATATGGGGATTCATGTACGATTCTGCCAACCCCATTCCTTATTCTGCTGGCCGGCTAAGGACGGCTTTACAAAAGGCAGTCATGGAATTCGATCCGGAGGGGAAGGATGAAGCCATTCAGCGTATGGTGGTGATCGGTCATAGCCAAGGCGGTTTATTGACCAAAACGACCGCAATCGACAGCGGAACACGTTTCTGGGATTTGATTAGCGACAAACCGTTTAATGAAATCTCGGTTAGCCCCGAGACTCGGCAACTTTTGCAGGAGTCTTTATTTTTCAAACCGTTGCCGTTTGTCAAACGTGTGGTCTTCATTTCCACACCTCAACATGGCGCCATGGCGGCAGCCTATGATTGGGTGACAGGCCTAGTTTCCAGACTTGTCAAATTGCCGTCAAACGTTGTCAACGGAATCGCGCAGGCCGCGACTTCCAGTGGCGACAAAAAGCTGAATCGATTGCTGCGTAGACCGCCAACCGCTGCGGACAATATGAATCCCAACAATCCCGGCTTAAAAATATTGGCATCCATTCCGGTATCGCCGGTTGTCCGGGCGCACTCCATCATTGCGGTAGACGACAATGGTCCGGTAGAAGAAGGCGATGATGGTGTGGTTGCTTACCGAAGCGCACATATTGATGAGGCAATTTCAGAAAAAATCATTCGCTGGGGACACTCCTGCCAAGACCAGCCAGAGGTTATTGAGGAAATTCGCCGTATTCTAATGGAGCATTTGATTCTACCGGATTATGCATCCAGATAGATTATATTTATGCTGATTTTACGACCACTATCAGTGCGCCCAGTATGAAGATTAAAGACAAATTCGTAGAAGCGAAACCCAAAAAACGATACTTGGTCATGCGGCCGCTTTGGAGAAAGGTGTATGGCGGGTTAGGGTCGGACAGAGACAATCAGTTCCCAGACATCGCTCCGCTTTTCAACGTATTCCA
>Ga0208114_1000167_pt1 | contig 16316 bp, 11 predicted proteins | sample LakWasMeta2_LOW4_2_FD_183854 | JGI IMG/M metagenome (GOLD analysis project Ga0208114, IMG submission 183854) | Freshwater sediment methanotrophic microbial communities from Lake Washington under simulated oxygen tension - Sediment Metagenome... | ecosystem: Environmental > Aquatic > Freshwater >... | reverse complement strand
CGGGTTGCGGCAAATTTCAATGCAGCCTGCGAGTGGTTGATGAATGTATTGACCAGGTTTGAGAAATGAACAATCCTTTGATCTTCAAGCGCAAATGATTTAATGACCCTGATGCCATTGATACCTTCACTGAGTTCCTGATTGACCTGGTCGTAAGATGCGCCAACCGCACGGTCAAGCTGCACAAGCTGGTTAGTCTGTTTGAAGAACAGGCTCATGCCTGCGATCACAAATAATAGCGTCACCAAGCCTAACGCCGGCTGGTACCAGCTTAGTACCGTGACCGATACGATTACCCAGATGGTGGCTTCAAAAACCTGCCGCCAGAAGTTAATCAGGGCATCTCTTACCTTGTCGGCATCGCGCGTTGTCCGCGTGACGATCTCGCCCATGCCATGCTGCCAGTGGTAGGCAAGATCAAGCCGCTGTACCTGATGCAGGATACGCTCACGTAAAATATATAGCAGTTCCTGGCCGATAATCAGCGACATGATGCCGGCAGCATATTGCAAAATGCCGCGACCAAACGCGACCAGAATTAATAAGCCAAGCCAGTATTTAGCCTGTGTGAAATCAATGGCACCTAGCAGGTCACGCGTGACCAGTTCGCCGATCTGTATTTCGTGCACGATATGGCCAACTAACCATAATTGCCATGCCATGCCAATATTCACTGCCAGAAACAGCAGTGCCGTGATGGAAAACTGCCAAGGCATGTATTGGTACAAGGCAAGGCAACGCATCAGGGGGTGTTTGATACTGAATTTTTTTTGGTTGGTACTCTCGACGGGCTGGCCGAAGCTATCTACCGGAATATAAGACTTTGACAAAATTCTCTCCACAACGCATGTTGTATCGTCAAAAAAAACGCTGAGGCACAAGGTTTGTGCCCCAGCGTCATCTATAAAACTAACGACTTGTTAAAAACGAGAAGTAAATGAAACACCTACAGTTCTTGGAACGCCGAAATACACGTTATCACCATTGATTCCAGCTGCCGCTGAATAGGATGGTGTAGAGTGGTTTTTGTATTCCTTATCAAACAAGTTATTGACATACGCTGTCCAGGTGTACTTGTCGCCTGCGGTTACGTAAGAAACACGGGCGTTTGCAATGGTGTATGCATCCTGATTAAGCGCTGACCTATCGGAGACTTGCGGGGTCACATAGTAATATTGCTTACCCAGATAGCGTGCATCACCAGCTACAACCACTTTGGCGCCATTGGCAACCGGGATACGGTAATCAGCACCCAGGTTCGCAGTGACATTAGGTGAGCGTACCAGCCTGTTGCCATCAAAGTTACCGCCGTTATTGAGAATCTCGGCATCGTCATATTTTGTGCTGAGCAAGCCAATAGCTGCATTGATATGCAGGTTGTTGGTCGGCAATGCTTCAATCTCGAATTCAGCACCATTCACATGGGCTTTCTTTACGTTCTGAAGGTATGACACGGTGGTATTGGCTAAAGAGTTGAAGCCTACCACGTTGACCTGTACATCCTTATAGCTGTAGTGGAACGCGTTGGCATTGAAATTCAACCTGCCGCCTAACCATTCAGATTTATAACCTACTTCATAAGAATCCAGCTGTTCTGGTTTTACCGTGTTTACCGCTGCCAGGTTGGTAGCCGCTGTATTAAAGCCGCCTGATTTCACACCATGGGCATATTTAAAATACACACGGTCAGTTGGTGTGATTTTGTACTCAGGTGTAAAGTCATACGTCCATTTATTCCATCTTTCAGAGTCACCAGTGCTGAATGTGCCTGATGAAAGAGGGCCGGCTGCTGCAATCGGGCCGGTATATGCATTCCACCATTGGCCTAAAGTTGAGAATCTGCCTGCTGTTGTTGCACCGGTAGATCCGCGACGATTTAAGTCGTACTCTTTTTTCTCGGTAGTCCAGCGTGCGCCGAAAATAGTGTCAAACTTATCTGTCCAGTTATAGGTAGTGCTGCCGAAAATAGCAAAGCTGGAAGCCTTGTGATTCAGGTCAGAGCTGTTGAAGTTGGCACCGGCCTGGCCGCTGGCTACACCGCCTGCACTTGCTACAGAACCAGGTGGCAATTGTGCATTTTGTGAAGCTACGTCAATATCTTCCTTGAATAAATGCACACCGCCAAGCCAGTTCCATTGATCTTCACGTGGTGAGGCTATGCGGAACTCTTGAGAGATTTGTCTGCTTTTTTCTTCTTTGTGACTGCGTGATAATTCCAGTGGCGTATTGTCACCGTCACCTAAACTCTCATTTTCGTAATCTTCATAACCGGTAATTGAGGTTAATGAATATTTACCCAATTGCCATTTCAGGTTCAGGCTAACACCATTTTGTGTTGAATCGCTGTTGCTGGGGGCATTGGTGCTGACGTCTTCGTAGCCTTTGCTTGGCGCATAGCCACCTCTCAGCACGCCGTTAGCTGCATAACTTACCGGGTTGATAATACCGCCATCAGTTTTATATTTACGATAGTGAACATTCAGCAACGCTTCCAGATTCGGGGTCAGCACACCCAGTAACTGACCGCGGATTGCGCCATCCTGCAACGCGCCATCATTCTGGCCTGTAAACTGGTTTTTGAAACGGCCGTCTACGTCTTCATTGTGAAACGAGATACGACCTGCCAGGCGCTCATCAATGATTGTGCCGCCAACAGCACCCTGGATGATTCTATCGTTATTGCTGCCGTAATCGACTTTTACGTATTCATCATTTTTTGATTCGTTGAACGATGGTTTTTTTGAAACTACAGCAATCGCACCGCCGGTCGTGTTCTTGCCCCATAGCGTGCCTTGTGGTCCACGCAGAACCTCAACACGGTCAAGGTCGAACAAAGGGAAACCGGTAGCACTTGCGTTACTGATATACACTTCGTCCAGGTAGAAGCCAACCGGGCTGGCAAGGTCGAGCTGCTGCTGACCTGCACCGACACCGCGAATCCACCAGCGTGGACGGCCGTGCTGCTGGGTGCCGGCTGTTGCGTTGGGAACATAATTCAGGACTTCACTTGCGGATTTACCTACACCGTTATCAGTTAAATCCTTACCGTTTAGAACGCTGATCGCTGTGGCAATCTCTTGTGCTGATTCTTCACGTTTATTGGCTGTTACCACCACGCTGCCTAATGATGATTCTGAATCTTCTGCTTTCTTTTCAGCCTCTGCTTTGTTTTCGGCGCTTACCTGTGTTTTATCGGCAGCAACCTGGCTTTCAACTGCGGTAGCTGCAGCAGGTTCTTCTGCAGCCCATGCGTTATTAAAAATCAGTGTGCTGGTGAGCGCGCTGATCACTGCTGATTGTACAGGCCTGAGTGACCATAGCTTCTGCTCAGTGCTTGTAGTAACTTCTTTCGATTTAATCTTACTCATGATTTCCCTTGTGGTTTTGTAAAAATTCACACTAGAAAGTGTATGCAGGGATATATGGCAGGAATCGTGCCAGAAGCGGTTATTTAATTTAACTGTATGAATACAAATGGAAAATACAGAATATTGATGTTGTTTTGGTGGCGATTAGAATGTTCTTGGAGCAACAATAAAATTAAAAACAGTAATTTTTACTGTTGCCCAAGCAACAAGGATGATGATTGCAATTGTGGTTTATTCTGCAGGTTTATAACACTTGCGCGCTTTGCTCAAAGTTGAGTCTTGGTCCGCGTTTAATCGCTTTTTGCGGTAATGCATAACCAAGATTTGCGACGAGTAGCGACTTGTACCGGCCATCAGGAAATAAGGCTTCGTCTAGCTGTACGTTATTAAAACCTGACATCGGCCCGACTGACAGGCCGAGTGCCCTGGCTGCAATAAACAGGTAGCCTGCCTGCAGCGTTGCATTCAGTTTGGCGGTAGGTTCAATCCATGCTGGTGACTTTTCAAAAAATGATTTTGCATCGTATGCCGGGAATTGCTCCGGCAGATGCTCATGAAACCTGGTGTCATAGGCAATGATGGCATTGACAGGTGCCGACAGGAACTTCTCGCGATTGGATGATGACAGTGCTGATGCCAGCCTGGTTCTGGCATCTGTACTCTTTATGAAAACGTAGCGTCCCGGCTGCGAGTTGAAACCGGTCGGCCCCAGTTTCAATAAATCATATAGTGCTTGCAGTACGTCGTCTGTGACTTCTCTATCGCTGAACTGATGTACAGAATGTGCATTGCTGAATAATTGCTGTAGTGCTTTTTTGCTGATACTTGTCATTTTCATATCTCATGTTTAAAGGTTTATACATAAAGTGTTGCTGTAGTAACTACGGTGAATATTCAGCAATTTGTATACCAGCTTTTAATCCCTGTTTTGTTGTTGCAGCAACACCGGATGATGTTTTCTGCTGTTAGCCGGGCAGCACTTGCATGTATCCATCTGTGGCTTGTATCCAGACAATTTATCCGTTACTTAATCTAAAAAACATATTAAAAACAATGATTTGATTTAAATATAACATTGTTTTAATTGTGGTTTTTATGCCTGAATTTACGGTTGGCACAGTGCTTGCTCAACCCTTACTGTTAACAATTTCAAAGTTAAGGATGGGTGATGAGTAATATTAATTATTCAAGTGAGCCGGTAAATGTTTGGTATACCCGTTGCGGTGCTGCGACAGCATCCGCTTTGGCAATCCGCAAAGGCTGGCTGCAGGCAGAGTTCTCGCAAGGCGGCACCGTGCTGCATTCGCTGCGTGATTCTGATAGTTTGGAAACTCGTAATTCACACTATCACCATAAGCAAACCGGCATGTTCAGGGAAGGTGGCAATATTCCGCCTATCTGGGCGAGAGGCCTGGGGCAGGATACGGTGGTGGTTGGCATCACATGGCTGGATGAGTATCAGGGCATTATTGTGCGTGCCGATAGCAATATTCTCGACGTAGGGGATTTGAAAGGTAAACGCCTGGCGATTCCCAGGCATGCAAATGCGGTGATTGATTTTCAGCGCGGTGCTGCACAGCACGGTTTTGCAACGGCATTATCTTTGTATGGTTTGAAATCGGCAGATGCAACATGGGTAGATGTAGATGCGCCTGGCTATGATTTGCAGGATGGTCCAAGAGCATCACGTTCTGAACGCCGCCATGCTGAGCTGGATGCACTTAACAGCGGTCTGGTCGATGCCATTTTTGTTCGCTTTGCCCGCGGCGTACGTCTGGCGAAAAACTCTGCGTACCGCCAGATTATCAATATCAATGAGCACCCGGATCCGTTTATTCGTGTGAATAACGGTACACCGAGGCCTATTACTGTCGATAGAAAATTTCTTGAAAAACACCCGGATGTAGTTGCACGTTACCTGGCTGTGCTTTTGAGGACGGCCAATTGGGCAAGCAAAAACCCCGATGAAGTGATTGGCCTGCTAAGCCCTGAAGATGGCGGCGGCACTGTCAGTGAAGTGCTTGCTTCGCATGGCGCCAATGTGCATCTGTCATTCACACCAAAACTCACTGAAAAGTACCTTAAAGGCCTGGAAATCCAGAAAAACTTTTTACGTGATTGGGGCTACATCAAAACTGATTTTGATATTCAAGACTGGGTTGATGATGGTCCATTGAAAGCAGCAAAGAAACTGGTGCAATTGCAGCCGGAATTTACACAATTTTTAACCACTAAAGCCGCTTAGGCATTATTAACAAGGAGTATTTGATATGAGTGAAAAATTTGAAGATGCAGACTTAGTGAAGTATGTAGATCAGGCCAAGGCTGATGCGCTACATTCTTTCAACTTTTTAAAAGAAACAGGCACCTTGTCAGCAACATGGACATACCATATTTCACATAAGATCCCAGGGCAGGATTTATTGCTCAACATCCGTTTCCCATGGCCATGGGAGAAAAACCGTGAGCCGGCAGTCAGTATTGAAAAGTTTTCTGAGAAGAAAGACATTATCCTGCAAGAGCCACGCGTAGATGCAGATACTGTAATTCATGCACATACACCGTATCTGGCGGCATGGTCTCTGGCACAAATCAATTTCCCGATCCTGTATGTTGCTGCGCAGCGTCATCTGCTGGCGCGTGAGATTCCAAACCATCTGGATCGTACCCGCAGCATTCTGGATGTGATCCGTGAGCGCCTGGACAACCATCCTGAACTGGCGCCTCCGCCTGCGCTGCTGGAATCTAACGGCGGTGCAAACGTCTGGGGTAAAGGCATCATCGGTACTTCACAGCTTATTTTGCTGATTGAAGAAGCTGCGCGCTTCCAGTCATTAGCTGAGCAAATTGGCGGCGCTAAAGAGTACACACCAGGTGCTTTGGAAGTGCAGTGGAAACGTACTGGCCTGGTAGAAAAAGCCAAGAAATTCTCAGGCCGTTTCATTGCAGATCTTGTGAATAAAAAAGCGGCTTAAACCATCAGGTTTGAGTATGTGACCAAGTCGGGCTCAGGCCCGACTTTTTATTGAAAGTATTACTATGAGTCAGAACAAAAAAAGACAGTTGGCCCTTAATGTTTTCCTGCTGCGGTATGGGCACCACCCCGCAGGCTGGTTGCACCCTACTTGGAAAGAAGATGGACGTCCGGATATTAACTGGTGGATTAAAGCTGCAAAAATAGCTGAAGCTGCCAAGTTTGATACTTTTTTTGTGGCTGATTTTATTGGCAGATCAGGCCAGCTTGATAAGCAGGCGGTGAAAAATCCCAACAACTTCCATTTTGAGCCGTTTACCTTGCTGTCTGCGATTGCAAGCCAAACCAAGAATATCGGCTTAGTCGCCACGGTGAATACCAACTTTTCTGATCCTTACAATGTCGCGCGTCAGTTTACCTCGCTGGATCACTTAAGCGGCGGCCGCGCCGGCTGGAATGTGGTGTCATCACTGAATCCGGTGACGGCTAAAAATTTTGGTATTGAAGCTCCTCTCGGTCACGAAGAGCGCTATGACCGCGCCAGCGAGTTCATTAAACTGACAAAAGCGCTATGGGATAGCTGGGATGACGATGCGTTCGATCATCCTGATCAGAAATCCGGTGTGTTTTTTGACCCGGCATCCGGGCATCCTGTTAATTTTGAAGGGAAGTATTTCAAATCCCAAGGCCTGCTGGATTTCCCAAGGCCGATACAGGGGTATCCGGTGTTTGTGCAGGCGGGCAATTCTGAAACGGGCAGGGAGTTTGCCGCACGTGAGGCTGAAATGACATATAGCTCAGCCACTTCTTTAGATGTGGCGAAAGCCTATTACGCGGATGTTAAATCCAGAATGGCTAAATATGGCCGTGCGGAAGATCAGCTCAAGATCACGCCGGGCCTGAATGTTGTGGTTGCAGAAACCGACCAGGAAGCGCAGGACCGCTATGGTGAACTGCAGGATCTGGTCGATTTCAGCGAAATTGAATTTGGCGGTTTTGATTTGACCCAATATCCATTGGATGGTCCGCTGCCTGACCTTCCTTACAATGCCGGCGAGAATGGCAAAGGGCGCTTTCAGCAGCAGCTGGAGCTGGCACGACGTGAAAACCTAAGCATACGCCAGTTGGTGCTTAAGTTCCGTGTGGCACGCGGTCATCTGCAGGCGATTGGCTCCGTAAAAACAGTTGCAGATACTATCGAGCAATGGTTTGTAGAGAAGGGCGCCGATGGCTTTAATGTGGTGCCGCCTTACTCGATCAAGGGGCTGGAAGACTTTACCCGTCTCGTGGTGCCGGAGTTGCAGCGCCGCGGCATATTCCGTACTGAATATGAAGGCAAGACGTATCGTGAAAACCTGGGTTTGCAGCGCCCGGCAAATCCTAATACACATCAAAAATCAGGGGAGTAATGCGATGGCCAGATCAGATCTGCAACGTTATCACTGGCTATCGGTTCTATTGCATTGGAGCGTAGCCTTATTGATTATCGGTTTGCTCGTGCTGGGGTTTTTTCTTGAAGACCTGCCGAAAGGGCCGTTTCGCAAAGAGTTATTCAATTTGCATAAATCTTTTGGTTTGATTGTATTTGCCCTGATTGTTTTCCGGATATTCTGGCGTCTCAAATCCCCTGTTCCAGATCACGTTCCAGGGACGGCTTATCAGGTTGGTTTAGCCAAGCTTGCCCATGTTCTGATTTATATCCTGATGGTTTTTGTGCCGCTTGCTGCATTGACAGCAGGGTCATTCAATCGCGGATTCGATTTCTTTGCATTGCACCTGGATCCGGTTTTTCCCGTCAATAAAGATTTTGCCCACCAGTTAATGAATGTCCACGGCTGGGTCGCTTATGCGCTGGCGGCACTGGTATTGCTGCATGTGTCAGCGGCGATTTGGCATCATTTTATTAAAAAGGATGGCCTGCTGAGGCGTATGTGGATTTCATAGCTGTTGCCGCTGTTACGTTAGCAACAGCGGCTATCGGTAAATGTTGTCTCAGCACCAGCACCCTGATGGCTATCTATTCCTTACACACAGAAAAATTTTAATTTATCTATCTGATTATTAAAGAACTTTAACTAAATTACAGGTTTTAAGCATACTTGGTATGAAACCTGCAATTAATGCCTGCGTACATTAATCATCCAATCAGAGTGAATTAAAAACAATATGTGGCATTACTTACTCAAGCGTTTACTGATCATCATTCCGACTTTAGTCGGTGTGATGACACTCACTTTTGCCGTAACGCAATTTGTTCCGGGCGGCCCGGTAGATAGCGCTATTGCACAGCTGGATCAGCAGGATGCGCGTTCAGGTTCTGATAGTTCCACTTCAACCGGCGGCTGGAGTTACAGCGGTAGGCAAGGGGTTGATGCACAGCAGATCGAGCAGCTTAATGAGATGTATGGGTTTGATAAACCTATTCTTGAGCGTTATTGGGAGATGCTCAAGAACTTTTCCCGCTTTGAGCTGGGGGAGAGTTACTTTCGCAATCAAAGTGTCTGGTCGCTGATTAAGGATAAGTTGAGTGTGTCAGTAGCACTCGGGGTCTGGACCTTTATTTTCACTTATCTGATTTCAGTGCCATTAGGTGTTGCCAAAGCCGTGCGTGCCGGCACCAGTTTTGATTTGGTCAGCAGTTTGTTTGTGCTGACCGGTTACGCGATTCCTGGCTTTGTGCTGGGCGTACTGCTTATTGTTCTGTTTGGCGGCGGTTCATTCTGGGACGTATTTCCCCTGCGCGGCCTTACTTCAGATAACTGGGCGGAACTGAGCTGGTTCGGAAAAACAACCGATTACTTGTGGCACATTACCTTGCCGGTTACGGCATCTGTAGTGAGTACATTTGCTTTCAAGACACTGCTCACCAAAAACACCTTTCTTGAAGAGATTCGCCGTCAATACGTACTGTCCGCGCGCGCCAAAGGCTTATCCGAGCGTCAGGTGTTATGGAAACATATTTTCAGAAACGCGCTGCTGCCGCTGGTGACGGGTTTTCCGGCTACGTTTATTGCCGCGTTTTTCACCGGCAGCTTGCTGATTGAAACTTTATTTTCTTTAGATGGGCTGGGTTTGCTGTCGTACGAGTCCATCAATAGCCGCGATTACCCGGTAGTGCTGGGCACGCTATATTTATTCACCTTGATCGGATTATTTGTAAAGCTCATTGGAGATTTCGCCTATGTGCTGGTAGATCCGCGTATCAAGTTTGATGCCCAGGAGAATTAGATTGAGTTCAAAGTCATACACCCCGCACGTATCACCGGCTCGCCGCAACTGGCAGCGCTTTAAGCGCAATCGCCTGGGTTACTGGAGCCTGCTGATATTTCTGTTTCTGTATATTGCCAGCCTTGCCGGCGAGGTGATCTCCAACGACAAGCCTTTGCTGGTTCGTTATGAGCAGAACTGGTATTTTCCGCTGTTGAACGATTATCCGGAGTCTGTATTTGGCGGCAATTTGCCCATCAATGCTGATTACCATGATCCGTTTATCAAGGCGCAATTCAAAAAAGCGGGTAATTTTGCAATTTACCCGCTTAACCCGTATTACTACGACACGCTGAATTACTTTTCGAATGCCGATCACTACCCCGGTGCACCAGACCATGAAAATGTATTCGGTACCGATATCGCCGGATACGACATTGTCGCGCGGCTGCTTTATGGCTTTCGGGTGTCAGTGACCTTTGCGCTCGGCTTAACCGCTGTCGGCGTTGTGCTGGGTGTTCTGTTCGGCGCTGTTCAGGGCTATTTTGCCGGCAAGGTCGATCTGGTCACGCAGCGCTTAATTGATATATGGGGCTCCATGCCTGAGCTCTACCTGCTGATTATTTTTGCTTCAATTTTTGAGCATAGCCTGCTGCTGCTGTTCCTGCTGTTGTCTTTGTTTGGCTGGATACATCTTTCTGACTATGTGCGGGCTGAGTTTTTGCGCAATCGCCAGCTGGAGTATGTGAAGTCAGCGCGCGCGCTTGGGCTTTCCAATTTTCAGATTATCTGGCGCCACATTTTGCCCAACAGCTTAACGCCGGTCATTACCTTTTTACCGTTCCGCATGAGCGCTGCCATCATGGCGCTTGCCAGCCTTGATTTCCTTGGTTTAGGTGTCACCGCACCGGCGCCGAGCCTTGGGCAACTGTTATTGCAGGGTAAAGAGAATCTGGATGCATGGTGGATTGCAGTGTCGTCGTTTGGTGTTCTGGTGACTACATTGCTGCTGCTGACCTTTACCGGTGAGGCATTGCGTAATGCACTGGACACGAAAATATCCGATGCGAATCAAGGTGGGGGATTGTAATGGCAGCACCGTTGTTATCTATTGAGAATTTTTCCGCATCGTTTGGTAAAAAGCTTGCGGTTGACCGGCTCAACCTTGAGATTAAAGCCGGTGAACGGCTGGCGCTAGTTGGCGAGTCTGGATCAGGCAAGACCGTGACCGCATTGTCTGTGCTGAAATTGGTTGCCGATGCAAAGTTAAGCGGCAGCATTAATTTCAGGGGCGAGAATCTGCTTACAAAATCCAATGCACAGATACAGCGTATAAGAGGTTCAGAGATCGCGATGATCTTTCAGGAGCCGATGACTGCGCTTAACCCTTTGTTTACCATAGGCCAGCAGATCATTGAAACTTTGATCGTGCATGAAGGGCTTACCTCAACCGAGGCCAGAGCCAAAACATTGCAGCTGCTTAATCGTACCGGTATCCGCCAGCCGGAAAAAAACATAGACAGTTACCCGCACCAGCTATCCGGCGGTCAGCGGCAGCGTGCCATGATTGCGATGGCATTGGCGTGCCGCCCTAAACTGTTAATTGCCGACGAGCCGACCACTGCGCTCGATATGACGGTACGTGCGCGCATTGTCAAACTGTTGATTGAATTGCAGGAAGAAGATGTGGCTTTGCATGGTGAAGATGCCATGGCGATACTGCTGATCACGCATGATCTCAATCTGGTGAGAAAGTTTGCCCAACGCGTAGCCGTGATGGAACATGGAAAACTGGTAGAGACCGGCAACACTGAAGACATCTTCACAAATCCTCAGCATCCATATACGTTCAAGCTCATCAATAGTTTGCCGGTGCGTGAGGTCAATACCGTGCCGCTGACTGCGGAGACGCTGCTGGAGGCAAAGCAGCTTCGCGTAGAGTATCCGCTACCCAGGAAAGGCTGGCGCGGCATTTTCAAATCCAGCAGTTTTGTTGCTTTGCATGGCGCTGATGTGACTTTGCGGCAAGGCGAAACTGTTGGCGTTGTGGGTGAGTCGGGCTCCGGAAAGTCAACACTTGCACAGGCCATTCTGAACCTGATACCGGCAAAATCAGGTGAGATTGAATTTGAGGGCGCGCCGGTTTATGGCTTGAGCAAGCTGCGCCAGCGTAAGCTACGTTCAAGGCTGCAGGTGGTGTTTCAAGATCCGTTCGGCTCCCTTTCGCCACGGCAGACCATACGTCAGATAGTAGGTGAAGGCCTGGCGCTGCATTTTCCGGAGCTAACGGCAGAACAGCAGCACCAGCGCATCGTGCAGGTGCTGTCGGAAGTGGGGCTGCAAGCTGCGGCGCTTGATTCATACCCGCATGAGTTCTCCGGCGGGCAGCGCCAGCGCATTTCCATTGCCCGTGCGCTGGTTCTGTCGCCGCGTGTAGTCATTCTGGATGAGCCGACATCGGCATTGGATGTTTCTATTCAAAAGCAGGTGCTGGAGCTTCTGGTGAACCTGCAGAAAAAATATGGACTCAGCTACCTGTTAATCAGCCACGACCTGGCTGTGATTCAAGCCCTGGCGCATCGTGTTTATGTGCTGAAAGACGGCGAGATCGTAGAGTCCGGTGATGCGGAACAGGTGATTCGCGCACCACAGCATCCTTACACACAAACCCTGGTGCAAGCCTCACTTTAATGATTTTGAGTATGAACAGAAAATTTAATATTTCACAAATAGTGCCATCTGTATTCAAGCGGTTCGCTATCAGCGTTATGTCGTTATCCGTGCTGATGGTTTCCGGCAACGCCATTGCTGCACATGCCGTGGCACAGTTCGGTGAGCCCAAGTACCCTGCAGACTTCAAGCATTTTGAATATGCGAATCCCGACGCTGTGCAGGGCGGCAGGATCCGGCTGGCGGTTGTCAGCCAGAACAGCAGCTTCGACAAGTTCAACCCTTTCAGCCTGAAAGGCAAGGCCGCACCCGGCCTGGTTGAAATGATGTTCGAGACGCTTACCACCTATAGCCTGGATGAGATTAACACCCAGTATGGCTTGCTGGCCGATGATATTCAGGTGGCGCCGGATTTCAGTTATGCGATATTCCACATCAATCCGATCGCACGGTTCTCTAATGGAGATGCCGTGACAGCGCAGGATGTGAAGTATTCCTTCGATACACTCACCCATCCTAAAGGCAACCCGCGTTTCAGGTCTTATTTCTCTGAAATCAAGGAAGTGACTGTCATCGATCCGCAATCGGTGCGTTTTGACTTTAACCGCAAAGGGCGCGATTTGTCTTTTGTGGCCGGCAGCCTGCCGGTGTTTTCCCCAAAGTGGGGGCAAACACCGGATGGAAAGAAAATACCATTCGGCAAAATAGGGCTGGAAACCCCGATTACAAGCGGCCCGTATCTGATCGAGAAGGCGGTGAGCGGGCAGGCCGTGACTTATCGCAAAAATCCTGATTATTGGGGAAAAGATATTGCAGTCAGGCGTGGCAGCAACAATTTTGAACGTGTTATTTATCGCATTTATAAAGATACCGATACGCTGGTCGCCGCACTGCGCGCAGGTGATTTTGATTTCATGAATGAAAACAAGATGCGCTACTGGTGCTGCCAGTATATTGGCAAGCGTTTTGATACCGGCGAACTGGTTAAAGAACTGGTGCCGCACAAGAATCCGGTTGCTATGAACGGCTGGGTATTAAACCTGCGTAAGGAAAAATTCCAGGATCCGCGCGTACGCCTTGCGCTGAATTATGCAATGGATTTTGAGTTCATTAACCAGAAGATCTTTGATAGCGAGTTTAAGCGCGTAGATAGCTATTTCTCATACAGCCCATTGGCTGCAAGTGGTGAACCGACAAAAGACGAGCTGAAGATTCTTGAGCCTTACCGTAAGGAGCTGCCGCCGGAGGTGTTTGGCCCGGTGCTGGTGCAGCCTAACACCAAGGCCCCCGGCAGTGTCAGGGCGAGTCTGACAAAAGCGCTGGCGCTGTTTGCAGAGGCCGGATGGCATAACCGTGACGGTGTGTTGCGTAATGAGAAAGGCGAGCCGTTTGTAATCGAAGTCTCTGCTACTCGCGTCCAGAATCCGTACATGGACCCAATCTACCTCAATATGACCAAGCTGGGTATTCAGGTGAATAAGCGCGTTTCTGATGCAGCGACAACGCGTAGCCTGATGAAAAACTTTAATTATGACTACACGACGATTGCGCTGCGCGAAGGCCGTATGCCCGGTGCCGAGCTGTGGCGGAGTTTTAACAGCAAAGATGCCGATGTGAGCGGGTCTGAAAATATTGCCGGCGTGAAATCAAGGGTGGTCGATGCACTGATTCAGAAAGTGCTGAATGCAAATAGCCATAAAGAGCTGGTCACCGCTGCACATGCTCTGGATCGTGTTCTGGTGCATAGCCACTACGTTATTCCATGGCGTTACCTCACCAATCATTACCTGATTTACAGCAAGCGCCTGCATAAGCCTGCGAAATTGCCCGTTTATTACGGCGGCCAGGAATGGGCAACTGCTTACTGGTGGGATAGCTCAAGTGCCAACTCATCGTTGATTAATAAAGAATAACCGTTCGTTGGAAAGTGTATGCAGAAAAAAATTGTCGTAAGTTCGTTGATAGTATTGCTGTTGGCGGTCACCGGTAAGAGCTGGTCGGTTTGGAGTGATGGGCAGGGCAGTGCAGTAAAAGGTAAGCCAGGCCAGGTCAGCCCGGATACAGTCACTGGCAGCAAAGATGCTAAAAAATCCGGCAAACCGATTGCGGTGGCATCAGCCAAAGCCAGGACTGACAATGTTCGTGAGTATCAGAATGCCTTAGGTTCGGTGACATCCTTTGCAACAGTTTCAGTGAAGAGCAGGGTTGGCGGCCAGCTGATCAAGGTGAATTTTAAAGAAGGGCAATTGGTTAAGCAGGGTGAAGTGCTGGCTGAAATTGACGCCAGGTCACTGCAGGCACAGCTGGCACAGGCGCAAGGTCAGCAGTTGCGGAACAAGGCATTGCTGGAGCACGCCATTGCAGATCTTGAGCGCTATCGCGTGCTGAGGGATCAGGACTCCATTGCAACACAGCAGGTGGATGCACAGGAATCACTGGTGCAGCAGTATAAAGGCACGCTGCAGGCTGATGCCGGTGCTGTTGATAACATCAGGCTGCAGCTGTCTTTCACCAAAGTCACCGCACCGATCAGCGGGCGCATTGGCTTCAGGCAGATTGATACTGGCAACAACATTACCACTACTGACACTTTGGCCGTAATCAATCAGGTGTCGCCGATCGCTGTCACGTTCACGCTGCCAGAAGATAAAGTGAATGAAATCTATCATAAGTTTAATCAAAAGAACTTTAAAGGGTTTGTGGTGGAGGCCTGGGATAAAGGCAGCCGGCGCTTGCTTGCAGAAGGCAAATTGCTGACGCTGGATAATCAGATTGACCCTGCGACCGGCACGATTAAATTAAAAGCAGAGTTCAGGAATGCTGACGGGCGCTTGTTTCCGAACCAGTTCGTGAATGCACGTTTGCTGTTCAATACGCTGCAGAACGTAATCGTCTTGCCGGAGGTTGCTATTCAGCATGGTACGCAGGGTGAGTTTGTGTATCTGGTAGACCAGGAAAACAAGGCACATATCCAGGCCATTAAAACCGGCGTCGCAGATGACGGTAAGGTCGCGGTTCTGGAAGGTTTGGCGCTGGGCGACGCGGTGGTGGTGAGCGGTTTTGACAAGTTAAGGGATGGAGCCAAAGTCACTGTTGCCGATGGCGTAAAACCGCAGTTACGTGCAGATGCCAAAGATCATCATGCGGGTGCTGCCATCAATAGCAATCATCCAGATAAAGCGCAGGGCGCAAGACGCTTAGCCAATGCCGAACAAAATAACAGTCGTTAGTTTTTAAATGAACCCATCACGTATTTTTATTCAACGGCCTGTTGCCACCATGCTGTTGATGGTCGCTATTTTATTGTCCGGCTTGCTGGCTTATCGCTTGCTGCCGCAATCCGCATTGCCGCAGGTCGATTACCCGACCATACAGGTCATCACCATGTATCCTGGCGCCAGCCCGGAAGTAATCGCTACTGCGGTTACGGCACCGCTTGAGCGTCAGCTGGGAGCAATGACCGGGTTAACGCAGATGTTTTCATCCAGTTCTGCCGGAGCTTCGGTGATTACCTTGCAGTTTGCGCTGCGGCTGAGCCTGGATGAGGCCGAGCAGTATGTACAGGCTGCGATTAACGCGGCTGCCAATTATCTGCCTAATGATTTACCCACACCGCCTATTTTCAGCAAAGTGAACCCGGCCGATACGGCAGTGTTGACGCTGGCGGTGAGCGCTGACACATTAAGCTTGCCGGCACTGCAGGATCTGGTAGATACGCGACTGGTACAGAAAATATCACAAGTCAGCGGCGTTGGCCTGGTCAGCATTGGCGGCGGCAATCGTCCGGCCATCAGGGTGAGGGCAAATCCGGAGGCGCTTGCTGCCCATGCGCTTGGTTTTGATGCCTTGCGCCTGGCCATTGCCGCGGCAAACTCAAATCAGCCCAAGGGCAATATTGATGGTACGGAGCTTTCTATCGCCATTGAGGCGAATAGCCAGCTCAAATCGGCGGCCGAATATCGTGAGCAGATTATCGCCATCAAAAACGGTTTGCCGATCCGGCTCGGTGATGTGGCAACAGTGATTGATGATGTGGAAAACCGCTATTTAGGCGCATGGGTGAATCAGCAGCCGGTGATTCTGCTCAATATTCAGCG
>Ga0208114_1000163_pt1 | contig 16450 bp, 6 predicted proteins | sample LakWasMeta2_LOW4_2_FD_183854 | JGI IMG/M metagenome (GOLD analysis project Ga0208114, IMG submission 183854) | Freshwater sediment methanotrophic microbial communities from Lake Washington under simulated oxygen tension - Sediment Metagenome... | ecosystem: Environmental > Aquatic > Freshwater >... | reverse complement strand
GTGACCCAGCTAGCGTTATTGGAACGATTGCAGGATTTTGCCAATATAGAGCTGATGTGTCCGGCTACTATTAATAAAATTAACTATTCGGCGGGCCAAGCACCCGAGGTGGAGCTGGGCGATGGCCGGATTTTGTCGGCAAAAGTGCTGGTTGCCGCAGATGGCGGTCAATCCAGAGTCAGGCAGGCAGTGGGTTTGGGCGTAACCAGTTGGGATTACAGTCAGCATGCACTGGTGATTTATATTGATACGGATTACGGTCAGCAGGATATAACCTGGCAGCGCTTTGTACCCAGCGGACCGCAGGCGTTTTTGCCGTTAACCGGGCATTACGGTTCTATAGTCTGGTATAACTCGCCGGATGAAGTGGCTCGCTTGAAAACCTTGTCCAGCGAAGATTTGTTGCGCGAATTGACGGCAACTTTTCCCGATTGTCTGGGCAAGGTTAATGCTATTTTGGGTACGGCAAGCTTTCCATTGAAGCGACAGCACGCGCAAAGCTATGTTAAGCCCGGCGTGGTTTTGGTTGGCGATGCGGCGCATATGATCAATCCGTTGGCGGGACAAGGAGTTAATATCGGCTTGCTGGATGCAGCGGCATTGGCCGAGGTGTTGATTGATGCGAGCAAGCAGGATCTGGATCCGGGTGATCTGTCGGTTTTAAGGCGCTATGAAAAAATGCGCCGTAATGAAAATTTGAAAATGATGACGGTTATGGATGTTTTTTACCGGGTGTTCAGTAATCAGGTGCTGCCGGTCAAGTTCTTGCGCAATTTGGGGCTGGGCTTGGCCGAGCGTATTTTACCCGCTAAAAACAAAGTGATGCGCAGTGCGATGGGGCTGGAAGGTAACTTGCCTAAACTTGCACGGGGCGAGCCGATCATTTAATTATAATGGTTTGCGGCAGCGTCATGTATGCAGGCAGGTGCTCGGCGGTGCCGCTTTGCACTGGAATAATTATTTTTTTAGACTAGAATCTTCGGGTTTTAAGCAATTTTGATAGCGAGTGTTAATGTAATGGAAAGAAGGCTTCATCAAAGGGTTCCAGTGCAGGTCTCTGCTATTGTTACTACTGAGGATGGTGTGCGCATTAAGGTGATTGCTGTAGATGTGTCCAGTGATGGATTGGGTATTGAATGCCATACCAGACAGCGGAACATGATCACGCCAGGGGGGTGTTTTGTTCGTGATGGCAGGCCGGTATCAGTGCATGTGGACATGAATCTGAATGATGAAAATGGGCTGTTGTCCAAGATAGTGGCAAGATGTCATGTGGTTTTTTCGCGGCGCGTGTCCAGCGATCAATGCAAAATCGGATTGCGCTATGTCGATATTGAAAATAACTGTCATGCATGTCTGGTTCAGTATATTGAGAAAACGCTGCTTTTAAGTGGCTGATAAATATCGATTTAGAGAGGCTTCAAACCTGAGTTTGTTCAATATTCTAGAATTAGCCGGTAGGAGTTACCAACATTTTCAAGATTTCTTCGCGTATTTCTTCCTGCTTGACCGGATCTGTAATCGGCTGTGACCGGTTGTCGGTGATATAAAACATGTCTTCAGCCAGACTGCCTAGGGTGGCACAACTTGCGTTGTGCAAATGAATGTCTTTTTGCACAAAGGCGCGGCCTATTTTCGATAACAGTCCAACATGATCGAGTGCCTGTCTAACCAAGGTTCGATAAATATTCTATTTTCAAATACTGTATGAAAAAAGACAGATGCCCCAATGGACTGACTTGTGCTTGCGGATATCCTTCAATGTGGTTTTTTCATCAAATGTATACCGTTTGCACTTCAAAATTCGGTTTCTTGAATCTCCTCACCCCAACCCTCTCCAGCAGGAGAGGGAGCAAAGGTGCCGAATTTTGATGTGCGATGAGTATATTTGGAACATTATTGCTTAATATGCAACCACCCCCCTTTTTGGCGTTTATTCAAACGTTGTAATTCCAAGGCGGCGCGTTCATGGCTGATGCGTTCGTTGACCAGATCCTTATAAATCCGGTCGGCTATTTTTCGGCGCTTAACGGCATCGCCTGCATCTAAAAAAGCTTCCAAGGTTTCATTGATTCTGGTCAGCCATGAGTTGCCGGTCTTTTTTTGGCTGTTTTGCTCGTTTAACAATTCTATTGAGCGGTTTAAATTGGCTTCGATAACACCGAGTTCAGCTTGGTAATATTCATTTTGGGCAATGGATGAGTCCAGCACCTTGGCTATGGTTGTCCTTACCGTTTCTTCTGTCAGTAGTCCGTATTCCTGAAATGCGGCTAAGGCGCGCAGCCCCAGTACCGATTCGGCGGCGGATGAGCTTTCGAGTTGCTGACAGGCTTTATAGCATGTATCCCATGCCTGCCAACGATAGACAAAATCCAGGCCCGTGCCTTTGATGTTTTGAATACCCATGATTTTGTTATAAAACCCAGGGGGCGTGGCGTTGCCTACGGTTTCTATAACGTGGTTGCCGGTAGCGTAATAGTCTTCCACCACTATCAGTTTTTGCTCAAACCATCGCCAGAGCAGGTCGTGAAAGTGCTTTTCCAAGCTCTCTCCGATTTTGCCGCCCGACTGCTCAATTTGTTTTATAAAGTCCCGGTAATCGGCTAGCAAGGCGCATTCTTTTTGCGAAAAATTAACAATCTCCTGATGATGATCGATGTTCTCCTCGACCAGATAGGCCTCCAATGCGTCAGGCTGGTTCATTAAGGCCAGCACAGCCGCGACATCGATGGCTTCGTTTTGCGCTTTGACCATGATGGCGAGCCGTTCATGCAGCAATTCTTGCGTGGCGGGGATGCGAAAGCGTTGCGCCATGCGCAGCAAAATGTCTTCAGGGCGTTCATCGATGGAATGCAGGCTGATGGTGGCTAGCCATTCCGCCCAGGCTTCTTTGATGTAACTGAGCAAGCCGGTTAAATTATTGCCGATTAACACGCAACGGTCGAAGCTTAAGTCCTTGGCCACGATGCCGGCAAATACCTGCGAACGGGCAATGCGGTCGGCGCGGTTATTAACGACTATCGTTATCCAGGTGTCGGGATTATTCTCTACGGACAGTTTGTCGAAGCCGCAACGTTGCCAGTTGCTCAAACAACCGAAACGTTCGTTTGCCGACATGCCGTTGACGAATTCCAGGCGTCTGCTGCGCCACGGCGCGGCGGCAAAGGTTTTCAATACGCCGATGTCGGCAACCACTCGGTCGGCCATTTCCTTTAGCGCAAAATCGCGGTCTATGCCCAGTTCATCGCCTAGTGCCAGCACCAGCGCGATATTAAACGGGTGCTCATCGTAAGGAAAACGCGCCAGTACATCGTCGGTCAACAAGCCCGCTTCCAGCCAACCGACCGGCCTAAAGCGCGTGTTGCGTTGTTTTGCCGCCGCTTCCAGAATCGGACGCATTTGTTCTTCAGTGGTTAATAACGAGCCGTTATGCGGAATAAAATTGGTCATCACCTGCGGGATATTGATGCCCGCCGGGCCTTGAATATCCTCGTGGTCCGGGTAGGTGTTGGTGATCGTGGAAATATCGTCGCGCATCCATTGCCGTTGCAATATATCGACATAGGACGGCGTCAGGCCCATGCATTCCCATAAGAACACTTCGGTTTTCAATTGGTCGGCCAAGCGCACCAAGGCGTGTTGCTCCCAAATCGTGGCTTTATCGTACGGGCGGAACAAAAACATTTCCCGCAGTTGTCCAAACGGATGGGCATGCAAAAACATCGCTTCGCAGCCGGTGGTTTTGGACACGATGCTATGCCCCAGCGCGTTGATCAGCGCGGCTTTAATACGTTCTGTGCCTGACTTTCCGCGCGTTCCCCAGCCGCCCAGCACTAAAGGCAAACGGTTTCTGGCCGCCCGTATTTGACGGTATAGGAAAATATTTCGGCCCATGAAATAAGTCACCGAGGCGGCCATGAACGCCGCTAATTCATACAGTGTGTTTTCATAAACCGAAACAAAGTAATCTTTAAAGTCTATCCATAAGCCGGAGTCGGGCAAAAAAGGGAAAAACGCCGGAAAAAACCGCGATACCGCCGGGTCTACGGACTGGTATGCGGCTGATTCGTAGCCTTTAAACGTCACTTTAATATCCAATGCACCGAGCGCGTTTACATAGCTTTGCGCTGAGCTTTGGCTTTTTTCCTGCCAGTTTCTAAGGCGGGCATAATCGGCAAAATGCCGGCTGAGCGTCCAGCTCGCCAGTCGACGTTTATAGGGATTACTCGGCGGTTGGATTTGGGTGATGCCTTCGCTATGGTAAAAATAGCTGCTTTTATTGCCTAAAGCCAAAACGGAAATGACATCATCGACTAAAGGCAAATAACCGCGCCAGCCATCTTCGGTGTCCATAAACAGGGGTTCGCCCGGAACCTTGGTTTCGGCAAGCTCGGATAAAATGGCCGACGGCACACGCAGTTCGCCCCAGAATAAACGCCCAATGGTATGGCTAAAGGCTTGGCGCTTGTCTGGCGACGGATGTCGAAGCTCATGCAAAAAGCGCCAGATGCGAAAGCCGAATACATGGCCTCGCGTCATAAACCGTCCAAATAGAGTGTTCTCTACGTCAAAGCCGAAATCCTGTTGGGCAATGACCGACAATAGCCGTCCCAGTTCGGCATCGTCCGAGGTTAATAACTGCTTCGGAATGCGCCGGGATTTGCCGGGCGGGATGGTGTTCACGAACTGTATTAAGGATTCAATACGCCGGTGTTTGTCGTTGTCGGCATAGATCAGCACATATTCAACGGTTTGCGCGGCATAACGCCTGATGGCCAACGACTCGGCGTGTTCGTGCAGCTGTTTTAGCGCGGGCAATAAAGTCTCAAGGTAGGTTTGTTTTTTTGCGGCTAATACGTCAGCTAAACCGGTGCGGCAGACATGCAGCCCTACGCGCAAGACAAAGCGGTCTTTTTCGTTTAGCAGGCTTTGCCGTAAGTAAGCCAAGGCCGACTCAAAGCCGTCTTCGCGTTGCATTAGCGGTAACAAACTCAATAAGGCCGAGGCGCGAACAGGTGGCGCACTGTCTTTAAATAACAAAGCCGGATAATACTGCGTCATTACCGATGCTTCGGTTTGGGCCAGCATTTCGGCGAGTTTTTGCCGTACCGATGGACAGGGGTCTTGTAATACTAAATCGTATAAGTCCGCGAGTTCCGGTTCTACGCTGAGTTGTTCAGTAATAATTTGTACGACTTTACGGCGGACAAATAAATCTTTGTTGTTTTTAGGATATTGCAGCCGTGTTGTTAGAACTATCTTCAAAGATTCCGGTGATGCACTTTGTAATAGGCGTAAAGCTTCGCATTGCACCCAAACCGATTGACTGCCTTTAAAGCAGGAATGATAGATAAAACGTAAGCCGGCCTCGGAAACGCTGTTGTGTTGCAACTCTACAGGCAACGCGCGCAAGGCGACAGTCAATGCATTAAAGGCACCAAGCACCACCCGCTTATCGCCCTTGTATGCCAGCAGCGGATTGAGCACCGGCTCTAAGTTCAAACGTTGCCATAAACGCTGATGACCGACAATCTTGCCGTCTTCGTAAAGCACTAATGCGCTCATGCAGCCTAAACAATGCAAGACAAAACTCAAATAGCGTTCGCTGTCCAAATGACGATGCTGATAACGGTCGCTGACCGCATCATGTCCGAACCAACGTTTAAAGGCGCGCGCATCGTGGCGTAACTGACGACTGGTCGCCCCCAGTTCTTGGGCATAATCTAAGATATGCTGTTTTTTATCCTGATCGCTCAGGGCTTTGGTGTAGCGTTTGCTGTATTCGTTAAATTGGTTTTTCAGTGCGGCCAGATTGGCGACAATTTGATTAATATCGTAGCGCAGAAAATTAACCAAATGCTGCGCTTTTCGGCCCAGCTTTCTGCGGTCTTGTTCCATTTCAGGCACTGGAGGGGCAGGCCAGCGGTCGAAGTCTTCGCTTAAACGCTTAACCAAGTCGGCATTGAGTTGATACCAATAGGGGGTCTGTCCGCGCGTCAGCAGATCTTTTATCTCCCGATGGGACAGGCTTGTGGTTTGGCGGCGGCTTACGGTATTCATCATTCAAACGGCTCTAGGGTGTAGGGCAGTGCCCGGTACATTAATCAACATTGCGCATGACGTTGTTATGTTCGTTGGCAAACTGCCGTTGCCGAATATCGCGAAAATCAAGTTCATTCGGCGCAAAATCCCTAAGTCCGCGCCCTGCACCGAAATGGTAGGTAAATGACAATGTCGCCAGATCGGCGCGACGCTCCATATCGTGGCTATACTGCGCTGAAACTTCAATGCGATTTTGATAGGCAGTCCAGCACTGCCAATTTAATTCCAGGCCTGCGTAACTGCGCCGAGAGGCGCTGTTTCTGTCGGCATCGGCCTGGTAAAAAGTGCTGGTATAAGATGCGTCCAGCATCACGCTGCCCAGTAATTGCAGCCAGTGCGCTTCGGTGCTGTAATGATCGGGGCTGGTGAAGTTCAAGTCTTCATTTGATCCGGCACCGACTTTGCCAGACCAGATCGTATCCAACCAAGGCCGATGTTCCATGGTTAATGCCGGGGTTAAGCCTGCCATGTGGTCGGCTTTATAGGGCGTATAGACATCTTGGTCGACTTTCAGCTTCATTTGGTCATCCAGGGTGCGGGTGCGCAGGCTCATCGCCCGTGCAAAAAACGATAAGCTGGGGATTAACCGGGTTTTCGGGTGCAGATTGTAGGCATTGGCGAAAGAAAGATTCCATTGACCTAACGCTTCCAGCTGGTCATGCGGTACCTGGGCGACTACTTTGGCGCTGGAGCGTACTGTAAAAGGCAACCAGTCGGGATTGTAAGAAACCGACTCATCCAAGCCGAAGCTGGAGCCGCCATGTTCCCGAGCCCGAACAAAGCCCAGTGTATTCCAGTAAGCATTACGCGGTTCATCGAAATAACGGTAGTTCATTCTGTATTGGGCAAATTGTTCTTCCGAAAGCATGGCCCCGCTTTCCTGCTTATTATTACGGCGGACCAGATCAAGCCCCGCGCTTAAAGTACCGTCCTCCTGTCTGCCTAATTTATACACATCGATTAGCTCCACTTTACCCTTGGCTACGGACGGTGTTGACACGGCTTCGGGTTCGGCGACCGGAAGTAAGCTGCGTTGTATGATGCGGTTATTGACCGGTTTGGGCTGTAACACGCTGACTCGTTGACTGACGCGTATTAAACTCCGGGACTTGCCTTTCGGCGGCGGTAAACTGATTTTTTGCCAACCCTCGGGCACTTGCTGATAACGGTAGGAGGTTACGCCTGCATCCAGCTCATCGATACGCAATTGCGACGGGCCTTGACTGTAAAGTTCCAGCGGCGTTTGCGCGGTGCTGATGAAATACGGGCGTTCTTGCGCTACGGCTAAATTGGTCATCGCGTCGTCAAAGCGCAGTTTGACATATTGATTGCCGACCGGTTTCAGCTGGAAAATGCGCACCGAATGCTCGCCTGACGGAATGCTCAAACTCAGGCGTCGCCAATCTTCTTTATCTTTCAATAATAGCTGTTGCGCCGGACGGTCATCCAGTTGATACAGCAGTTGCGTCGGCGCTTCGGGCAAAAAAGGCAAATCGTCCAAACGCGCATCGATGCGCAGGAAAACGGCGTTCAGGTTGGTCAATAACAAAACCAAGCGCTGGTCGCCGAAAATGACATGCTCATTTTTAGCCACCGGCGGCAATAAAGCGCGCCGCGTCCTGATAAACGGATTTTCCGGTTGCCAGCCCTCAACACTGACAAAATCGATGCCCGCACTGTTGATGATGGCGCTCACCGGTTGCCAATCGCTGTAACGCGACATGCGTTGCAATAAGGATTGCAACAGCGCATCGTCGGGATAGCGCTCGACTATTTGTTCCGCCTCGGCCAGCAGTTTTTCGGCAGCTTCGGGCTGCTGCTCAATCGTTGCCAAGTATTGAATCAGGGCTTTTTGGGCTTGTTCCAGGCTGGTAACTGGCGAGAGTGATGGGTTTAATGCCGTATTTACCGCCAGTGAAGCGGACGGAGTGACCGGCAATTGCTTGGGGTCGACGGAAACGCCGTTTAGATGCGTTAATGTCTCGTCGGTATCCGGTACGCTCAGCCCGTTATGCTGTCCGTCTTGGCGAATCAGCAAAGCGCTATTGGCCGGTGCGATTAACTGTTGAATATCGTAAACAGAACAGCCGGGCAACAGCGTCATCGCCGTTAACAGGAGGGCTGTTCGGTTGGATCGAGAATGTGTCGGTTTCATAAGCGGCTTCATTGAATACGGGGTTGTAAGCGGCTGACAAAGCCCATCTCGGCAAAGGTGTCGGCCTGTAAGACCGGCAACACGCTTAAGGCAAACTCCGGGCGCTGTTCCTGAATGCCGATCGACAGCGGAGCCTGCTCAGAGCTGAGTTGCAATTCATGCTGGCCTTGTCCGACTTGATAAGCCAGATTAACGACATTTCCCGCCTGCCAGCCATCCGCGCCAGTCAGCAACAAACCTTGGGCAGGCAAGTTGTTGGTAAAGGGATAGCGGTACGGTTCGTTATTGTCTTTAATTTGCAGCCAACCATCGAGGGGGGCGGCGGCTTGGTTTATGGGATGCAGCGGACGTATTTGGAAGTTCAACGTTAGCGGCCCCAGCACACTCAAGACCACTGGACGCTGTACGGTGGCCCTGACTGCTTGCGCATAAACATCGCGTTCGATGGCGTAATAGCTGTCGCTGCCGGCATAATCTTTAATCAGGTACAACGCATTTTGTAAGGTGGTAGTGCCGGGATGCTGTTGTTGCCATTGCGCCCATTGTTGATAGAGCGCCGGCGCATTTTGTCCGGTGACTTTGGTTAAGCGTTCGCGCAACTGTAAGCCTTGTTGTAAATAGTCGTGCCAGGGTTTTAATTCGGTTGTCGACCATGCCTTAAGCGCGGCTTGATAATCGCCGTGGCGCTGGGCTTTTAAGCCTTGCCAGAAGCTGCGTTGGGCTGGCGGCAATTGATTCTGCAACGCTTGGTAGGATTCCCACCATTGCAGTTGATAGGCGGCGGTTAACAAGGCTTCCAGAGGCGGTTGTTCCGAGCTTAAGCCCAGCAATAACGCAAATCGGTATTCGCCGTTTTTCAATAACGCATCCAACAATAATCGGTTGTGCGCGGCGCTGGGGCGATGTATGTGCATGGCCGCTGCCAGGGTTAACAATGCCGCGTTATTATTTTGCGCTTGATAGCGCTCGGTCAGCTGGGAGACAGCTTGCTCTGCGACGGAGGCCTCGGCATACAGCGATAAATACCGCCGCAAACTTTCCGCCAAATAATCTTCGCCTAACCGGGTTAAGGCATTGGCCTGCGCTAACTGGGCTTGCTGTTGGCTTAGTCCGGAAGAATAATTGACTGCATTGCCCCAATGTTCCAGAGCTTCCAGCCATTGTTGTTGCCGTTCTGCGTTTTTGGCGAGGGCGATCTCGTTGTCCGGCGCCTGTTTGTCAACCGACGATACGGTTTGAGTTGATGCAGTCGAGGCTTTATATAAACGGTATTCGGATTGCAATAAACGCTGTAATGGCTGCCATTCGTTTTTCAGTTGCTGCCCGGCGGGCGAGGGGCTTAGCCGCTTGCCCAATGAATCGCGCAGTCTCGCCAGATAACTGTGTTCGGACAATGAAAAGGTTTTGGCGGCGCGATACTGAAGCGCAATATTGAGCGGTTTAGCCGACTCGGAGGTTTGCCATATCTTGATGGTTCGCGCTTCCTTAGGCAGGGGAAGCTCGTAAACTGCGGTTGCAATGATCGGCGCAGGCTGGGCATGCGCAGAAAACAGCGCATCCAGGCTGACGTTATGGCTATCGGGTTCTTGCTGCAAACGTATCAACGCGGTTTCCGCCAAAGACCGCGTGAACGCCTCGGGTTCAAGTTCGGACTCACAGCGCAACGCTACATCTTGTGTCGGTTGCCGGTCGATTTCTATGCGTAATCGGCGCAGCACGCAATCGCGCTTATCGGCAATCAAGCGCACGGTTCCGGCGGATTGCTGTTCAGGCAGGGTGTATTCATTCGCTATGCCGGTAAGGCTGGTGAAATAGCCATTGCCGACACGTTTTAAGGCGTCGGCTAAATGCTGGTCGGCCAGCATGGCGTCGCTTTGCGGGCGGTTAACGGCATGTAACGATTCGGCTAAAAAATACGCTGTAAACTGTGGGGTCGTGGCGGCTTTTTTGCTGGGCAGCAGATCGCGATAAAAGCTGCTAAAACCGCGTAATTGTTCGGCCTCCGTTAAACCGGCGGGATAATCCCGGCGCTGCAACGCCGCCTCGCGCAGCAAGTTACCGGCGACCATGCCTCCGGCCTTGCGGCTGTTATCCCGGGCAATGCGTTTTGCGGTTTGCGCTTGCAGCACTAAGTCGGCGCTTGGCAACAAGTTCTGTGTTCTGATTTTTTCGACAGGCAGGCGCGGATTGTTCAAGTCTCTGAATAAATAATCGTGCTCGGTTTGCGCCAATACCTGCATATACAACGGCCTGTCGGCTTGCAATACCAGTTTGTGCCGTCCGTTCGGGATTTCCAGGTAAGCTTGCTCTTCGCGGCCTACGACTTCGATGGCTGTGTTCACCGTGACGATGCGGCCGGTTTCCACGCTAGTGGAAAAATTCAGCTCTTGATCTTTATCCTGATCCAGCCGGTAACGGATGCGATAATCTTGTATCAGTTCGCTGGCATGTTGTTCGTAATCCAAACGGTTTTTAAGCGCCAAGCGCACCGGTCCGGTCACGTCAAAGCTCTGTTCCTGCCCGGCTGACAGCTGGTTATAGAGTTCAGGCAAAGCAAACGGTTCTTGCGCCAACAAGCACCAATGCGCGGATGACCACACCAGGTTGCGGTAAGGCGCGATGTCGTTTATCGGCACTCTGCGCGAGACGAATAACGCTGTTTCAAAGCTGCCTGTTTGGGTTTTGGGTCTGGAGATATGAATCAGCAGCGGTGTCGGCGAGTTCGGAGACAACACCAGGGAATGTCCGTCGGTAGAGCTTTGCGGGGTTTGTTTGACGGCCAAACCGGTGCCGTTGGTGGCATATATATCCAGTTCTTTGCCGATCAGGCTTTGCTTGGGATGATACAAACGTAAGTTTTCGTAAGCGGGCAACAAAACCGTGGTTTGCTGCTGGGGGTTTAAGCGCACACGGTGCATTTGCCAAAGGTCATCGAACTCGGGTTTGACGCCGTTTATCCATTCGGGCGCCGATTCAATATTGTCCCAGCGCAAGTCCTGGCTATACGCTTCCAATAAACGTAACTGCATCGCATCAATGCGGGCATAAGCCGGAGCGATCAATGCGAGGCACAGTAAGGACGTTATTAATCGATAACGGCTCATAAGCAGTTCAAAAGCAGTTTTCGTGTGTCGGCGTTATCAAGCAGTTCTTTGCGCATGGCTTTACTCATCTCAATATGCAAAAAACCGTCATGCTTAAGGGCTTGCAAGAGTCGGCCTTGTACATTGCCGGTACCGCCCAATTCCCGGACATCGGAAGGATACAGGCTCACGCGCTTGGGAAAGGCGTTTTTTAGACAGGCGGCGGTTTGTTGTAGCCATGGCGGCGGGGCTTTATGCCCGGCGCTTAGAATCATGTCGCTGGCTTCGCCCGCTGCGGTTTTGCGTATGTCCTGCTCGTAACCATGCAATTGAATGATTTTGCCGTCGGGATATTGTTTGGCAAAGGCGAGGGTGAAAGCTTGCCAATAAGTATCCGGTTCATGAGCCATGTCGCTGATGTCGCGTTTGACCGTATTCCATTGCGCGGCTTTAAATTCGCCTTCCAGAAATAACCGGTCGGCAATTTTACCGGTGTATAAATCCGAATCGGCATGCGGGGCTTGCAGCAACCGGTTTTTTGTTGCCTGGGTGTTAATCGCAAATAAGCCGCGACCCTGTTTCGCCGTCGGCAATTCTTGCAGGGTTATAAAGTTTGGATGATTAACTTGCTGTAAGGTCAAGCTTTGCCAATCGTTTAGCTTGGCTCCGTTATACACGGCGTTCAGCTTGTCTTTGAACGCTTGCAGTTCGGCAGCGCTTGCCTTAACAATTTCAACCTTGCCCGAAGCGTCTTTGAGTTGGTTGTCCAGTTCATTAGCTTGGGCCGAGCACATCATGATTGCTCCGAGTAAAAAATACCAGTTACTGTGTTTCAAGAGCGTTCTCCCGATAAAAACGGCGTTGCTGATGCACACCGGGCTTGATTTGCGATAGTGTGATGTAGCCTGGCGCGCCTTTTGCCAAGGCGATACGGATACGATACGCGCCTGCGGGTAAATCACTGTTGAGGGTAATTGAAAAACGTTCGCCATTGCTTAGGCTTTGTCCTTGGCTATAGAGAACCGGTATGGCTTTAGTCGCTAAGGGCCGTATATCGTATAAACGATTTTTGTATGTCCAGTTGGTCAGTACGGCGGAGCTATCCGCAGTCGCGGTGTTCGCTTCGATGTCCACTTTGATTTGGGTGCGCTCGTCGGCGTCGGTCGGGGAATACAGCCGTGCCGAGAATACCTCATCCTCTGCCGCATGATCGACGACAAAATCCAGCGCGACACCGGCATTCAATGCAAATACCCGACGTTTTAAATACTGCTCCGCTACGCATTGCGCTTGATAATTCATCAGCCAGCGTCCGCCGCTGTCGGTGTTTAAGCGTAGCAGCTGCTTGCCCAGTGGTGTTCCCGGCAGGTGCATAACGCCTTGTCGCCCTATTGAATGAATGGCGACCGTCTTTTGCCGGTTCAATAACAGTTCGGCGCTGAACGGGGCGCTGTTGTCGCGCAGGAAAATAAGTTCCGGCGCTACGCTCTGTAAACCGTCCAGCGCGCTAAGCGTTACCGATGCGTCGCGATTGACAGGGACGCGGCAATAAAGGTTCGCCAGAGCATCGGAGCGGGCTTGTTCGCCGGTAAAGTCGCTTAACAGATAACGTGCGGAGACCTCGCCTTGCGGGACATAGTCCTGCCATAGATATTGTCCGGCCAGCAACTCGGGGTCATCCTCAGTCGGCCGATACTGTCCGCTTAACCAACGTACGGCTTGTTGCTGCATTAAGCCTTGATCATTTAAGGCGCGCAAAGGGAACCACGATAGCTGTAGATTTTGTTTGTCGTTGGCGATATAAGCGTCTTCGGGTACGCGCTGCGATTTGACTAAACCGTAAGGCTGATTGTAAGCACTAACAAGCAACGCGGGATCGCTGGAGGTCAGGCGTAAGCGACTGACCTGGGCCGGAAGCTTTAAGTAATAGCTTGACGGGTCGCTGACATTCTCGCTCTCGGTCATATTCCCTGGACGGTCGAACAGCGACGGCTGATCTGAAGCGTCTAATTCGCCGTCGGCAATAATTTGTTGCTGATCGTTTAGCCATTGGTAGCGGACAGCGCCATGGTCAAGCGTGTCGACACCGGCAAAGAGTCTTCGCACATCGATACGCAGTATCGCGGGTTGCTGCCGGTAATGCAGTACGCCATAGTCAACGCCAGCGCTGCCGATATAGGTTTTGATCGATTGCAGGCTATCGGTAATGTCGTGTTTGGATTCAGTCGCTGTCGTTAAGGTCGCGTTAACGACGACCGGCGACGAGGGACGAATCACCAGCAAGCCGCCGTCCAGTGGGTAGTCCAGGCTGCCTGAGTCTTTAGTCCACACGGCATCGTGTTGCCAGCGCTGTTCTTTGTTGCGTCCGAACCATTGCAGGTTAAGCGATACCGGCGCGGTCAGCACCGAGCCGTCCAGTGCTTTAAAGTTAAGCGCAATTAATCCGCCTTGTTCCGGTATGGGTATTACGCCGTAATGTTGGGCGTCTGTCTGTAATCCTGATGCCGGTATCCATTCGTCCAGGTTCTCCTGTACCAGATCTTTTAGCGAATATAAGGTAAGTGTTTGATAGTTTTTACCTTCAATGCCGATCGGGCCCAGGGGTTGCCATTGGTGTTTGAGCAGGTTGGCTTGTTCGCTCGCCGATAATAAAGGCGAGGGAAAAATGCTGTTTTTAGCCAGATTGTCTTTTTGGGCCTGGTTCATACGCAGCCATGATGTCGCCAGTTCATGCTCGGATATTTTTGCGGGTATATAGACCCGCACAGCGGTTTCAGTAATAGCCGGATGCTGGGTTTCCAAGCGGACTTGTAGAAACGCTACGCCTTTTAAGCCTTGCAGACCCAGCAAAATCAAGCGGCCATCTAACGGCACCAGGTCTTTGTCCAGGTAATAATTACCCTGTACCGGCTGGTCCTCGGCATCTTTATAAGTGGTTATGCGACTGTGCTGGTGATAAATGCCTGTTTTGAGTACTGCGCCATTCTTGTCCAGGAGTTCATAGTGCAATGCGTAAGCCCAGTCGGTATTCGGGGCGGCGACAGTTATTCGTTGGACATGCGCATTAGTGATAATGCGCAGTTGCAAGCCGTCTTCCGGGAGCGCAAATTTCAACCATTGTTTCGCGTTGACGGGATAAGCCAAGCTGCTGTCGGCTGTTGTTGACAGGCTATACACATTTATAGTCTGTAAATGCTTAATCCACAGCTGGACTTGCGTCAAAAAGACGGGGGCCGTCAAACTGGCGCCGATCGCAATGAAAGCCAGAAGCAGGAAAACACGTCCGTACCGGCGCATTAGTCGGGCTGCCTTAATAGCCAGGTATTACGCTGGTTAATGTATTCGGTGACTTGTCCGGTTAACGGCGCTTGAGCATCGATATAATCTGTGTCCGGGGTTCGGGCCGCTAAATTAGCCAGGGCGAACGGTGTCCCCGAGGCGTCCTTGATTAATAGAAAGGCCTGCTTGCTATTACGATCAATGATGCGCGCCAATGAATAGCCTTTATCTTTGGCGCTCCCGAGGATTTGCTGCAAGCGCGTTACGTCCTGTTCGTCGATGTACTGAGTCAGCAAGTAGCGTAGGCTGTCGTCCAGCACCGGGTTTGAGCTAAAAGCGTGTTGTTGCTGTAAATAAGAGCCTAAATCCTGTTCCGAACTACCGATGTTTAAACTGTTAAATTGCGCCGCTTGCAGCTGATTTTCGCTTTGTTGCCTATAACCCGCCCTGGCATTGGGCGATAACCATAAAATAGCAAAATGTTTGTTAGCCGTAGCATCCAGATAATAGGCTTGTGCAGTGCTGCCGACTTCATAGCCGCTGGTTTGCTCGGAGCCGTCAATCAAGCGTACCTTCATGCCGTCATCTTCGAGTTTGGCTAATAAATCTCTCGGCAAACCAACTAACTGTCCGGGTGTGACGACACCTTCCGCCAGGGAAAATATCACATCGGCGTCGGCAAAAGGCCGGTCGGGCTTATAAGAAAAAGCGCGGGCGTTGAGCAGCATCAATTCTTCATCGTGCGCTTCCCGCATCAGCACCTGATTGACTAAATTGAAAACGCTGAGTTTATTGTCGGGGTTAATTAAATCGGCGCTGCCGTCGAAATTAGCGTCAGGATGGGTCGCTCCTATCATTAAGGCTTTGGCTTGCAGGCGCTCATATAAGGCCACGCCGTATTCAAAGCTATTGACTTCATATAAGGGTCGGGGAATCTGCACTACATAAGGGTTACCGGCTTCCAGCCTGAACACATACATGCCCCAATGCCTAAGGGGCTTGTCGTCTTGTTCAGCCAGCACAAAATAGTCTTTTTGAGTCAGGCTGTTGCGATACTTGATTAGTTGGTAGTCTATAATATCGGCGGACTGGGCGATGCTTTGCAACTCGTCGTCATAGACGGAGACATCGCCTTGAGCCGACACGGCAAGGCGAATTATTTTCAATAGCGGCGTCAGCACCTGTTCATCTAGAAATAATAATTCTTCCGGTTTGGGGGGAATGTAAAGTTGGCTGCCCTTGGCCGCGATGTACTGTTTGCGAGTTAAAATCCACTCCTGTAAATAGCCTTCAATGCGTAGCGTGTGCTCAACCGTCTGAACGCTTGCCTTTTGGGTCAGCAACAGCGAACTCAGCAATAATCTGCGCAAATCCTGCTGTGTTAATACCAGCTCGGCGAAGCCGTAGCGCGATAATTCGCGTTGTTGATTGTGAAACGGCGGTTCGCTCCAGTTGATGTCGAAATGAGTTATCAATTGCTTTAATTTGGTTAAATCCAGACTATCGGGTAAACGGTCTTTAACCCATAAGATCGAGTTTAGCCCCGACAGCTCCACGCTATCGTCGGCACGTCGCACCCCGGCGACTTGCCTTGCCATTTCGGCATTGTAAGCGCGCAGTTGCAAGCTGTTGTGCCGGTTAATGAGGCGATGAAAAACCTGGAAAAAGCTTTGCGGGTTTTTTAATACATCGCCTGATATTTCAGTCCCACTTTTATGGCTGCTACCCGAAATAGCCAAGCTGCGGGTGGCAAGGCCATTAAACAACCCCACTCCGGCATCAAAAATGCCCGCTTCCTCCAAAGGAGCCGGAATTTCCAAAGCCAAACCGG
>Ga0208114_1000157_pt1 | contig 16616 bp, 10 predicted proteins | sample LakWasMeta2_LOW4_2_FD_183854 | JGI IMG/M metagenome (GOLD analysis project Ga0208114, IMG submission 183854) | Freshwater sediment methanotrophic microbial communities from Lake Washington under simulated oxygen tension - Sediment Metagenome... | ecosystem: Environmental > Aquatic > Freshwater >... | reverse complement strand
CGGGTTTGAAACGTTCGGCAGTTTTCGCCGCATCATTCCAATAACCCAGTGCGACTAATGAACCACGATGCACCAACTCCCCTGCTTCATGCGCGACACAGGGCGACCCATCTTCACGCACCACTAAAATATCGGCGTTGGGTATGGCTTTGCCGATGGAATCGGGGCGGCTGTCCAATTGGTCAGGCGGTAAATAAGTCGAACGAAACGCTTCGGTTAAACCGTACATTAAAAAAAACTGCCCGTTCGGCGCGCGCTGACGTATCGCGGTTAATACCGCTTTGGGCATCTTGCCGCCTGAGTTGGTCAGGTAGCGTAGATGCTCATTAATGTTCGGCGACCAGTCCAGTTTTGCCAGTTGCGCCCATAACGGCGGCACACACGCCAAGCCGGTGATTTTGTGCGTTTCCAGTGTAGTCAGTACATCACGCGGTAATAAATAATCCAGCAACACGCAACACGCGCCCTTCAATAACGCGCTAAGCAGTTGATTTAAACCGTAATCAAAACTGAACGGCAGCACAGCTAATAAACGGTCTGCTTCTGTAATACTCAAGTATTCGCTGACACTTTTTGCACCTGCAACTAAATTACGGTGCGATAACACCACGCCTTTAGGTTTGCCGGTACTGCCTGAGGTGTAGAGAATCGCCGCCATGTCGGTGTCGATGATGTTGGGCGTTGTGTGTATGACCGCGTTTTGTAAATAGGTATCCCAGTTCAGAATTGAATACGACTGCCAGTCCTTTGGAGGACTGGCAGTCGTGTCATGGTCAACTAAAACGACAGTATGCAAATCAGGGCAGTTGTCCAACACGGGCGCGAGATTTTGCAAGCGGCTTTTTGAGGTAATCAAAATATGCACATTACAATCGTTCAGAATATATGCCACTTGCGGAGCTTTTAATACGGGATTAATCGGCACAAATACGCCACCTGCTAAACTAATCGCCAACAAACTACTGACGGTTTCCACTTGTTTGGGCAAAAAAACTGCTACGCGTTGCCTAGGTTTTAAATGGATGCCCAGTAAAGCCGATGCTTGTTGTTGCACTTGTTCTGCAAGCTGATCATAACTTATTGTGGTTTTTTTATGAACGATGGCAGGTCTATGCGGCTGCTGTTGAGTAGATTTGCACAGCAAGTGGTGAAGTAACGTTGGCATGGCTTAACTCGCGGGTGAACAAGGTATTTCTCGTTGTGATTCTAACAGCTTCACTTAAAAAACTGCCTATTTTTAAAACGATTAGCTTTAGTGCGACAATGCAGTAGAGTGATAATATGAACTTATTATTATTTAAATAGTATTAGTTATATAACTATACAAAGAAACTCCTGAAATAGAAGGTTAGTCATCATGAAGCACATTTATCACAGCATCTGTCATGAAGCCTCAGGCGTGTGGGTCGCCGTTACAGAACTTACCCAAAGGCAAGGCAAAAAATGTTCACGCCGCAAATTATTAGCAACCAGCTTATTACTCTGCACGACACCGACGTGGGCATTACCAACAGGTGACCAGTTGGTAGCAGGGCAAGCAACGGTTAGCATCCCGAATGCCAGAGTGATGCAAATTGACCAAACCAGCCCAAAAGCCATTATTAACTGGCAAAGTTTTTCTATCAATCCTAACGAAGCCGTCAATATTCAACAACCAAATGTGGATGCCGCTTTACTCAATCGTGTGGTTGGACAAGATGCCAGTCAAATTCGAGGAAAAATCAACGCAAATGGGCTGGTATATTTAGTCAATCCCAATGGTATTTTATTTAATAAGACCGCGCAAGTTGATGTCGGAGGTTTAATTGCCACCACCCACAGCATCAAAGACGCTGATTTTATCAGCGGTAAAAATCACTTCACCCCAAACGGCTCGAAAGGCACTGTTGAAAACGACGGTACTATTAACACATCGGATGGTGGCGTGGTGGCGTTGATTGGCGAAAAGGTTAATAACACTGGCAACCTCAAGACCAAAAAAGGCACTACGGCATTGGCAGCGGGCAACACCGTGGATTTAGATTTCAAAGGCAATGGCTTAATAGAAGTGAGCGTCAGCGAAAGCACACTCAATACACAGATTACCAACAAAGGCGTGATACAGGCGGATGGCGGTCGAGTAGTAATGAGTGCTAAAGCCGCAAATCAATTAATAGACACGGTGATTAACCAAGAAGGCGTTATTCAGGCACAGGGTCTAGACAACCGCAACGGTGAAATTGTTCTTGCGGGGAATAGTGTGAACCAAACGGGATCGCTTGATGTGTCAGGCACAACAGGCGGTACAGTAGATATTCAAGCCAACACTATTTTTGATGCAGGCAAAACCAATGCGAATGGATCGGAAGGCAATGGCGGTAAAATCAACATGATCGCCAGTAATTCCATCGTCCAAACCGCCGCCTCTGATACTAGTGCCAATGGTAAAACCAACGGCGGTACTATCTATTTAGCATCGACTAATAGCAGCTATAACTCAGGCAAACTCAGTGCGAATGGCAATCAACAAGGCGGTACGATTGATGTCCTGTCAACCGACCGTGTCGTGTTAGCAACGGAGGCAAAAGTAGACGCATCGGGCAAAGAGCAAAATGGTTCAATCAACATTAATGGTAGATTTCAAGGTAAAAATGTCGAGCCACTCAATGAGACTGTCAGCACATTACAACAGTCTACCACATTTTTACAGGGGTATCATAAAAAACTACCCCCTAATGATGACAGCATTGAGTTAATCGAGGTAGAAAAAGAGGGCTTAACATTAGCTAAGGGACAGCAAATGCACATAGAATTTCCAGTAAACATCTGTGTATCAACGACAAGTCAGCCATAGACCCAGATACAGCCATCAAACAATATTACCGATTAACCATTGAAGCCCCCTTTTGATACATGACTAACAACGCACATTTACAGCACGCACTCACTCACTTACGCACACATCTTGAAGCAGTGCCTACTGACATTGACGCGCTGGCGGACTTGGCGGTGGTGTTAGCGCAATTGGGGCAAGTAGAGCAAGCCTTCTCGGTGCTATTACCCGCAGTGCAACAACATCCACAGCACCTAGGTTTGCGACACAATTTAGCTGAACTGTATCGTAATACAGGCGCGACAGAAAAAGCCGAAAATCTATTTACCACACTGATTACTGAACAACCTTATTTTGTTCCCGCTTATCAATCATTGCTACTCATTTTGAATCATCGTTTAACAAATACGCCACTGACAGATAATCAACGTGCTGAGCTGTTATCGAGGCTGGCTATCATTAGTAATAATAAGGGCAATGCGTTATTAGAAGCAGGGCAAATAGAAGCCGCCACAATGGCATACAGTGAAGCTCTTAATTACTGTCCTGATTATGCCAGTGCTCATTCTAATTTATCCAATGTGTCTCGACTGGTGGGGAAAATTAGCGATGCAGAAATACAAGCTCGCAAAGCATTGGCATTGCGTCCAGATTTTGCCGAAGCGTGGAATAATTTAGGTACTGCCTTGTCAGAGCAAGGTCGATTTGCGGAAGCGATTCACTGTTATCAACGTGCGTTAGCGGTTAATCCTCATCAGGAAGAAGCGAAACACAATGCGGGCAGTGGTAGCTTATTTCTACAGCTTTATCGAGATGATTTAAGCAGTGAGCAAGTGGTAGACGCGCACCGACAATGGGGCGAATTGTTACAATTCCCTACCCTGCCCCACACTATTCCTGTAACCGATAAAATCCGCGTCGGCTTTATTTCCGCTGATTTTCGTGAACATTCGGTGATGTATTTCGCTGAAGGGCTATTGAACAAATTAAATCGTCAGCAATTCGATATTGTTTGCTATGCCAATCAAAACACTGAAGATTATGTAACCCAGCGTATTAAAGCATTGCCACTGTTATGGCGACAGGTCGCTACATTGTCTGATGACGCATTGTGTAAGCAAATCAGACAAGATCAACTACACATCCTGATTGATTTGAGTGGACATAGTAAAGGGCATCGCTTGTACGCACTGGCGAAAAAACCCGCGCCCATTATTGCCCTGTGGTTGGGTTATCCGTTTACCACAGGTTTACCCGCATTTGATTATCGCCTCACCGATAGATGGGCTGACCCCGAAACCGTCGCGCCGCAACAGCACACCGAACAAGTGGTATATTTGCGCAATCAATTTAATTATCGCCCCCACCCTAATGCCTTGCCCGTCAATGAGCTACCTGCATTGCACAATGGTTTTATTACCTTTGGTTCGTTAAACAACGTGCAGAAAATGAACCGTAGTGTGGTATCAGTATGGAGTCAAATTTTACTGAGTGTTCCCAATAGTCGATTGATTCTGCAAAACAAACTATTAGTTGATGCGGGCGTTGCAGGGCGTATTCGTGGTTTATTTGAAGCCTTTGGTGTGGACAATCAGCGTTTAGAGTTTCGTCCCGCCTGTGAGTACCATCTTAAAACCTACAATGAGATTGACATCGCGCTAGACCCCTTTCCTTTCAATGGCGCGACCACGACCTGTGAAGCACTGTGGATGGGACTTCCTGTATTGTCACTGGCAGGTGATAATTCCGTGGCGCGTATGGGGGTGAGTATTTTATCAGCCGTTGGTTTGGAATCATGGCTGGCAAACTCAGTCAATGAATATATCGCCTTAGCGCAACATCATGCAGCATCACTGGATAATCTGGCGACACTACGGGCTGGTCTACGCACTCGATTAGCAAACAGTCAATTGTGTGACGATGACGCATTTGCTATTGATTTTGCCCATTGCCTCAGGCAAATGGTAGAACAAAAAAATATTAGTTAATATTCACTCTCATTCTTTTGGTATCGCTTTATGCCTATACAAAAAATCATTCACCAAATTGAAAAGTTAATTGACATTGGTATTGCCTTATCGGCTGAAAAAGATATTGCCAAGCTATTAGAGAAGATATTACTGGGTGCAAAAGCCATTACCAACGCCGACGGTGGCAGTTTATTTCTCACCGAGGGCGATATGATGACCATAAAAATTTTTCAGTCTGATGGTCTCGGCTTATTTTTTAACGACTGCACTAGCAACTTCATAGATAAACCCAGCGTTTCACTGTACTTAGCAAATGGAGAGCCGAACCTACACAACGTAGTTAGTTATTCATACCATGAAGATAAAACCGTTAATATTCATGATGCCTACGATACCAACTTGTTCGATTTTTCAGGCACAAAAGAATTTGATAAACAAAATCAATACCGCTCAAAATCATTTCTGGCAATTCCGTTAAAAAATCACCAAAGCGAGACCATTGGTGTCCTGCAACTCATCAACGTCATAGATAGCACAACTCAAGAAATTGTTGATTTTGATCCCATTTCACAACGTTTTGCCGAAGCACTCGCCTCGCAAGCTGCCACGGTATTAACTAAACAGCAACTGATTGGGGATTTAGAAACCATGTTTGAATCAATGATTAAATTAATCGCGACCGCTATCGACGAGAAATCGCCTTACACAGGCGCACATTGTCGCCGCGTACCTGCACTGACCATGATGTTAGCCGAAGCCGCACACAACACTGATTATGGCTACTTACAAGATTCTCAACTTACCGATGCTGACCGCTACGAACTCACTATTGCTGGTTGGTTACATGATTGTGGCAAAATTACCTCACCTGAACACGTTATCGACAAAGCCACCAAACTAGAAACCATCTTTGACCGCATTCACCTATTAGAAACGCGCTTTGAAATACTAAAACGCGATCAAGAAATTGCTTTGCTCAAACAACAACTTGCCGACCATCAAGGCAATGAACACTTAAGCATAGCGCGACAAGATCAACTGCAAACCAGCATCGCCCGCCTGAATGATGATTTAGCTTTTATTAAACACAGTAATACAGGCGGTGAATTTATGTCACAGACTGATATTCAACGCCTCGAATCACTAAAAGCAATTAACTGGACGCTAAACAACACTGACACCCCGTTGTTAAGTGATGAAGAACTTTATAACTTAAGTATCACCAAAGGCACATTAACTACAGAAGAACGGCAAATAATCAATCACCACATCAATGCCACCATCGCCATGTTGGAAGCCATTAATTTTCCTAGCCACCTACAAAAAGTCACCGAATACGCAGGCGGACATCATGAGCGTATGGATGGCAAAGGTTATCCCAACGGCTTAACGCGTGAACAAATGTCTATCCCTGCCCGCGTCATGGCAATCGCCGACATCTTTGAAGCTTTAACCGCAAAAGACAGACCTTATAAAAAAGGTAAAAAACTCTCCGAAGCTTTAGCCATCCTAAAACAAATGAAAGCCGATAATCACATCGACCCTGACCTATACGACGCATTCATCACTCAGAAAGTTTATAAAACGTATGCCGACACTTTTCTGGATGATGAGCAAATTGATATGGATTAACGCGTGAAAAAGATGTTGTACTTATAAGCCATTGATTAGATCAATCTAATTATGGGCAGAAATAGTTACACTCGCATTGTTAGGATTTATGCGAAAAACCGCTTACCGTTTAGATTTTCAACCGATAACCAACACCCGATTCAGTCAACAAAAACTTCGGCTGGGTTGGATCGGCTTCCAATTTCTGCCGCAACTGACTCATATAAATACGCAAATAATGGGCGTTTTCTGAATAAGACGGACCCCAGACTTCTTTAAGAATTTGTTGATGCGTCAACACTCTGCCCGCGTGCTGCACTAACACAGCGAGTAAGCGGTATTGAATCGGGGTAAGGTGAATTTCTTGCTCATCCAAACTAACCACGCGCTTGTGTAAATCCACTTTTAAATTCGCGGTGACAAATACGCCTGCTTGGATGTGTTCTTGTGGTTGAATGGCATGACGCAAGGCAACACGGATACGCGCTAGCAATTCGCCAAAACCAAACGGTTTGGTTAAATAATCATCCGCACCTGCATCCAGTGCGTCGATTTTATGTTGTTCACTGCTACGCGCCGACAGGATGATAATTGGAATTACTGACCAAGTACGAACCGCTTTTATGACCTCAACACCGTCCATGTCGGGCAAACCCAAATCCAATATCACCAAGTCGGGTTTACGCACTTCCGCTTCGATAATGCCTTGCTTGCCCGTGTCGGCTTCAAACACGGTAAAGCCCTGCGTACTCAAACCCGTGCGCAAAAAACGGCGGATTGGTGGATCGTCTTCGATGACAATAATCACGGGTGCATTAGTCACATTATTCTTCCAATTCCATCACAGGCGGCGATTGATTGATGGGCAGAACGAAGGTAAACACCGCACCGCCCTCTGGTCTGTTTTGCGCAGTAATTCGTCCACCGTGCGCTTCCACAATAGCACGACAAATTGCCAAACCCAAACCCACGCCGCTCTGCGCGGCTTCGTGCCGTGCCTGATAAAATTTCTCAAACAAATGCTCTTCACGTCCTTTCGGAATCCCTGCACCATAATCGGCAACGGCAATTTCAACCGCATGGTCGTACATCTCAGCGGTAATATCCAATTGACTGCCCTGCGGCGTATAGCGCACCGCGTTTTCCAATAAATTAATCAGCACCTGTTCAATCATCACGGCATCGACAAATACCATCGGAATACCCTCAGGCAGTTTGACTTTCACCGCACGACCCGCTAAATGGGTATGCAAACGGGTCAACACCGTACCGATGATTTCTTCCAGCGGATGCCATTGTTTGTTGAGTTCGACCACACCTGCATCGAGTCGTGCCATATCCAAAATATTATTAATCAAATTAGACATCCGTTCGGCTTCATCAACAATCACGCGGCTTAAATCCAGCTTATCTTGCGTTTGTAAATGCCCTTCGCCTTCTAACAGCGTGCTTGCCGAACCGATGATAGTCGCCAGTGGTGTGCGTAAATCATGGGAAATGGCACTGAGTAACGAGTTACGCAAACGTTCGGCTTCGACCTGCATTTGCGTTGTTTTGGCTTGTTCGGCAAGACGAATGCGCGTCACCGCTTGACCGATTTGCCGCAAAAAAGTCTCTAGCAATTTTTGTTGTTCGGGCAAAAACACACGGCGCAAATTGACGGGTAATAATGCCAAAACGCCCAATACTTTATCTTCATTGTGAATAGGAAAATAAATAGCCTCTGAACCCGCCAGTGTATTTGTACCTTGTCCTGCCATTTCATTATGATCGAATACCCATTGCGCCACGCTTAAATCAGCTCCGTGTAGCGATTCAGGAATGCTTTTTTGTTTTGGATACGCGATACGCCCGTTATTATCAGAAAATAAAATGACATTGCGACTGCTAAATTCGGAATGCAAATGGCGCACAGCGGTACGAACGATTTCTTCCTCGCTTTGACTACTCGCCAATTCCCTACTCATTGCATACAACACGGCGGCACGTCTTTCTCTATGCGCGGCAACTTTGGCTTGCGAACGGACATTAATCATTAAGTTACTGATGACTATGCCGACCACTAGCATCGTAACCAAGGTGATTAAATAATGAACATAGGCTACTGAAAAACTGTAATACGGTGGCACGAATAGAAAATCAAACATGCTAACGCCCAGTACCGAAGCCAATATCGAAGGACCACGCCCAAAACGCATAGCAATCCATACGACACCTAGCAAAAAAACCATCACTAAATTGGCAAGTTCTAACTGCCCCACCATGAAATAAGCAACAACGGCACTGAGTAGCGTAATGAACACTGCCCAGCCATAACCTGTATAATTAATTTTCTTTGCTGTCTCTGAACGTTGACGTAACCCAGGTAATGATCTTTTACGAAATATCGTAATTTCCTCATCGGCTGTTTGTGGACTACCTAACAAGTAGATATTAACGTTATGGGCATGACTAATTAGCTCATCAACCACTGATCCTAATAACCAGCGTTTCCAGCCGCGCCGACTGGGTTTTCCGACGACTATCTTATTGATGTTACGCTCACGCGCAAACTTAATAATCGCCGCACTCATTTCAGGCGCACTCAATGTCACCGTTTCCGCGCCTAATTGTTCGGCTAAACGTAAAATGCGTAATACACCATCACGTTTTTCTGCGGGTAAGCGTTGCAGAGCGGGCGTTTCTACATAAGCCACTATCCATTGGGCACGCAAAATTGTGGCAAAACGCTTACCTGCGCGGACTAGCCGTTCTGCCAAAGGATTCACGCCGATACAAACTAAAACGCGTTCGTTGACTTGCCAAATTTCGCGTATCGAATGATCTTCGCGGTAATTGAGCATTTGAGCATCGACACGGTTAGCGGTTTGCCGTAGTGCTAATTCCCGCAAAGCAATCAAATTGCCTTTACGAAAAAAATGCTGGATTGCTTGCTCAGCTTGTTGGGGAATATAAATTTTGCCTTCTTTTAACCGTAGCAATAATTCATCAGGCGGTAAATCCACCAATTCAATTTCATCAGCATCTTCAAATAGGGTATCAGGTACAGTTTCCCAAACACGGATACCCGCAATTTCACCGATTTCATCATTTAGGCTTTCCAAATGCTGTACATTCAACGCGGTGTAAACATCAATGCCCGCTTCTAACAATTCGTGTATATCTTGCCAACGTTTGGGATGGCGAGAGCTAGGTGCGTTAGTGTGGGCAAGTTCATCCACTAAAATAATGGCGGGGCGACGTTTTAACGCAGCATCAATATCAAACTCGTGTAAAGTTGTGCCTTTATAGTCTATTTGTCGAGTCGGTAAAACTTCTAAACCATTCATCAACGCCTGTGTTTCTTTGCGTCCATGCGTCTCTACCAAACCCACCACGACATCGAGATTTTCTGCTCGCCGTTCGCGTGCTGCCAATAACATGGCATAACTTTTACCAACACCTGCCGCCGCACCAAAAAATATTTTCAGCCGTCCACGTTTAGCTTTCGCGGTATCACGTTCAACACGCGCCAGTAATTGGTCGGGATCAGGGCGTTCGTTATTCATAGTTACCCGCTATTTTCAGTATCGAAATTACAATTTATCATCGACTCGCTTTTGCTCACGAATAACTTTTCCCGTTGTTAAATCGCACAATACAGACCATTCCGAATTATCGGTGGCTTGTATGTCATAGCGTACCCAAAACTTGTCTTGTTGATGAAATATCCGTTCTTCCTCAATCATACCCGAATGCAATTGCAACGCCTCACGTTCACAAAGTTCCATGTAATGCTTATTGGGCGGCAATTCGTACTGATCTTTAGTTTCTGCATAGACAAATTGTGAGCAGGTGGCGAGTATCAGCAAGCCGCCAGTAAATTTTAAAGCAGATTTTATCGAGTGTTGCAAATATCCAGTTATCAAAAATTGTTTGTTAAACATAATTGTTGCCCCCTTGTGAAATTAAACAGCACCCCGTAGAGACGTTGCACTGCAACGTCTTCCTGCCCTAGTAAAATTAATGCGCCGCTTGGTCTAATGCCAGATTTAACTGCAACACATTTACCCTAGGCTCACCTAATACTAACCATTGCCGCGCTTCCGTATGCTCATTGACCAATGCGCGTAATTTAGATTCATCCATTTTTCGCGCTTTGGCAACACGTTTAAGTTGATAATCCGCCGACGCTAGACTGATATGCGGATCAAGACCGCTGGCAGAAGTCGTGACTAAATCAACAGGTACTGCGGCTTTGTTAGTCGTATCGGCTGCTTGCAAGGTTTTCACTCTCTCGCTCACCGCCGTTATTAATGCAGGATTGGTCGGCGCAAGATTAGAGCCACTAGAAGCAGCGGCATTGTAAGGATACGGTGCAGTAACAGAAGGTCGTCCCCAAAAGTATTTGTCTTGCGTAAACGCTTGTCCAATCAAGGCGGAACCAACCGCCTGTTCTTGGGCGTTATAAATCAAACTGCCATTGGCTTTGTCAGCAAAAAATAGGTGTGCAATCGCCGTAACTGTTAGCGGATAAATCACGCCCGTCAACACCGTCAACATCACTAATAACAACGCGGCAGGTTTTAAATAATTCAACATGACATTCTCCTTTACACCAGATTCATAGCAGTCAGCAGCAAATCAATCGCCTTAATGCCTATAAACGGCACTATCAGCCCACCAACACCGTAAATTAGTAAATTGTTTTGTAACAACTTTTCTGCGCCAACTGGCTTATAACTAATACCTTTCAACGCCAACGGAATCAAGGCAATGATAATTAAGGCATTGAAAATCACCGCCGATAAAATCGCGCTGGACGGCGTAGATAAGCCCATTACATTCAACACATTTAAGTCTGGATAAGTAGTCGCAAACGCCGCTGGAATAATCGCAAAATACTTGGCGACATCGTTAGAAATACTAAACGTCGTCAACGCGCCACGCGTCATCAACATTTGCTTACCCGTTTCGACAATCTCAATCAACTTAGTGGGATTGGAATCCAAATCCACCATATTGCCCGCTTCTTTTGCCGCTTGCGTGCCGCTATTCATGGCGACCGCAACATCGGCTTGCGCTAAAGCGGGCGCGTCATTGGTGCCGTCACCTGTCATGGCGACTAAACGCCCGTCGGCTTGATGTTGGCGAATTAAGGCGAGTTTCGCTTCGGGTGTAGCTTCAGCTAAAAAATCATCCACACCTGCTTCGGCGGCAATCGCGGCGGCGGTTAAACGATTGTCGCCTGTAATCATGATGGTTTTAATGCCCATTTGCCGCAGTTCGATAAAACGTTCTTTAATACCGCCTTTCACGATGTCTTTTAATTCAATCACCCCTAAAACTCGCGCCCCTTCGACAACTAACAGCGGCGTACTGCCACGCCGCGCCACATCAACCACGCTTTTTTGCATTTCTTCAGGAAAGCGACCGCCTTGTTCAATCACATACTGCCGTATTGCATCTTCCGCACCTTTACGGATTTGCCGTCCTTCTAAATTTACGCCACTCATGCGCGTTTGTGCGCTGAAATGGACAAAGGTCGCGCCCAACGACTGCACGTCGCGTTCCCGAAAACCAAATTTTTGTTTGGCTAACACCACGATGCTACGTCCTTCGGGCGTTTCATCGGCTAATGAAGCCAGTTGTGCCGCATCGGCTAGCTGTTTTTCCGTTACGCCTTTGGCAGGAATAAACAGTGATGCTTGCCGATTGCCCAAGGTAATTGTTCCCGTTTTGTCCAGTAACAACACATCGACATCCCCCGCCGCTTCCACGGCTCTGCCTGAGGTGGCAATGACATTTTTCTGCATCATGCGCCCAATCCCTGCCACGCCGATAGCCGATAACAAACCGCCGATGGTGGTCGGAATCAAACATACCAACAACGCGACTAACACGGTGATGCTAATCGGTTGGCCCGCGCCAGCCGTTTCCACGCTATACAAAGAGAACGGCAACAACGTTACGGTTGCCATTAAAAACACCAGCGTCAACGCCACCAGCAAAATAGTCAGCGCAATTTCATTGGGCGTTTTTTGCCGTTTCGCGCCTTCTACCATTGAAATCATGCGATCTAAAAAAGATTCGCCCGAATTAACGGTAATACGCACCACTAGCCAATCGGATAACACCCGTGTTCCACCTGTTACCGAACTAAAATCACCGCCAGATTCCCGAATCACAGGCGCACTTTCGCCCGTAATCGCGCTTTCATCGACCGAAGCCACGCCTTCAATGACTTCGCCATCCCCTGCGACAAAATCGCCCGCTTCAATTAACAGCACATCACCTTTACGCAAAGTAGAGCCAGAAACTTTAGAATAATTGCTGCCATAATGCGGTTCATCCAATTTCTTGGCAGTAATATCGCGTTTCGCACTGCGTAAAAATGCCGCTTGGGCTTTACTGCGACCTTCTGCAACTGCTTCGGCAAAATTGGCAAACAACACCGTGAACCATAGCCACAGCGTAATAGTTAAAATAAAACCTGCCGATTCGTCGCTGTTGCCACTCAAGGCATTTAGCCATAAAGCCGTAGTGAGCAAACTGCCCAGATAAACGACAAACATGACAGGATTTTTCCATTGTTGGCGCGGTGTCAGTTTGCCAAAGGCATTCAACACAGCTTGCCGAACAATGGCAGGTTCAAATAAAGCGGTAGAAACAGATTTTTTACTCATGGCATCACCTGCGTATGGTGGGTCATTTGAATATGTTCAACAATCGGGCCTAAAGCCAAGGCGGGAATAAAGGTCAACGCGCCAACCATCAATACGGTGATGATTAGCAACACCATAAACAACGGCGTATGCGTGGGCAATGTACCCGCACCGACAGGCACAATTTTTTTACTCGCCAGAGAACCTGCAATGGCTAATACAGGTATCATCAACCAATAACGCGAAAACAGCATGATGATACCCAACAGCACATTATAAAAAGGCGTATTCGCCGACAAACCCGCAAACGCACTGCCGTTGTTATTGCCAGCAGAGGAAAAGGCATACAACACTTCGCTAAAACCATGCGCTCCCGTGTTAAATATCGAAGCCTTGCCAACATCTAGCATTAACGCTAACGCCGTTCCACCCAATACCATCAATGGCGGAACTAAAATAATCACTGCCGCCATTTTCATTTCAAAGGCTTCGATTTTTTTGCCCAAATACTCAGGCGTACGACCTATCATCAAACCTGCAATAAACACCGCGACGATGGCAAACACAATCATGCCGTACAAACCACAACCGACACCGCCAAAAATCACTTCGCCCAACTGCATCAACCACATCGGCACTAAACCGCCCAGCGGGGTAAAGGAATCGTGCATGGCATTCACCGAACCATTAGAAGCCGCCGTAGTCGCCACCGCCCACACTGCCGAATTGACGATACCAAAGCGGGTTTCCTTGCCTTCCATATTGCCGCCTGCCTGTAGCTCGGAGGCGACTTGATTGGCATTTAACAGCGGATTACCGTTTTGTTCCGCAGCCACCGTGACAAATACCAACACGGTAAAAATCAAAGTCATTGCTGCTAAAATCACCCAACCTTGACGGGTATCGCCTACCATCACGCCAAAGCTATAACACAAGGACGCAGGAATTAACAAAATCGCCAACATTTCCAAGAAATTGGACAACGGCGTAGGATTTTCAAACGGATGCGCGGAATTGACATTAAAAAAACCGCCGCCGTTCGTACCTAGTTGTTTAATAGCGATTTGCGATGCCGCAGGACCTAAGGCAAGCGTTTGTTGGGATTCAGTCGCTGTTTGATTGTTGGATTGTTGATAGCTAACCGTTTCGCTCAACGTCACCGTTTGATACGGTTTGAAAGTTTGCACCACGCCTTGACCCACCAACAAAACCGCTAACATCAACGACAACGGCAATAAAATATACAAAGTGCTGCGCGTCATATCGACCCAAAAATTACCGATACCGTCACTGTTACGGCGTATAAAACCGCGCACTAAAGCCACTAACACCGCCATGCCACTCGCTGCCGATAAAAAATTCTGCACCGTTAGCCCCAGCATTTGCGTTAAATAACTCATCGTCGTTTCGCCACCATAGCCTTGCCAATTGGTATTAGTGGCAAAACTGACTGCCGTGTTAAAAGCTGAATCTGGACTCACAGCGGGTAGATTTTGCGGATTCAATGGTAAAACCGCTTGCCCACGTTGCAGCGCGTAAACCGCCAACAAACCCAACAAATTAAACACCAACAACGCCAGCGCGTATTGCGTCCACCGCATATCCTGCTTGGCATTCACACCGCTCCACGAATACAGCCGTTGTTCAAAACCTGCCAACCAACGATTTAAACCCGCAGGTTGGTCTTGATAAATCCGCGCCATGTAATTGCCCAAGGGTTTAACCAATGCCAGCAAAACCGCCAGATAGAAAACAATTTGTAGAAAATTTTGAGTATTCATTAGAATTTCTCTGGATAAAACAACGCCGCTAGCAAATAGATAAATACTGCCAGCACCAAACCGCCGCTAATGAGATAAAGCCAGTTCATGATTGCCCCCGTAATTTGTCGCACGCTTTGATTAATAACGCCGTGCCGATAAAAAAGATTGCTGTAATGAATAAATAGATTATGTCCATGCGTATCACCTCTAAGGTTATCCGCAATCAATCTTGATTGCCTGTTGTTTAATGTACAGCAGTAGCGAGTAAAAAAGTCGTAAAAAAATTATCGAGGGATGTAAAGAGGGTGTAAAAACTAAGTATAAAACAGTCAAAGCATGAATGATTTCTGTTTTTTTAACTGCTAACAACATACCGATAACTCACACAGGGTACAATACTCCATTTTATTTTTGATGGGAGGATTCGTTTTGGCTGAAAAAATTATTCGTATCGCAACGCGGCAAAGTCCATTGGCATTATGGCAAGCTGAACACGTTGCCGCCCGTTTAGAACAACGCTTTCCGCAAGTAAAAACTGAACTGGTCAAAATGGTAACCCGTGGTGATAAAATTCTCGACGCGCCGCTGGCTAAGATTGGTGGCAAGGGTTTGTTTGTTAAAGAATTAGAACAAGGAATGCTGGAAGATTCTGCGGATATTGCGGTGCATTCTATGAAAGATGTTCCCGTTGAATTTCCTGAGGGTTTACATTTAGCCGCCATTTTAAAACGCGAAGACCCTAGTGATGCATTTGTTTCTAATCGCTATGCGTCATTTGATGCTATGCCTGCCAATGCCAGAATTGGTACGTCCAGTTTACGCCGCCAATGTCAGATTAAGGAGCGTTATCCCGATGCAGAAATTATTTCTTTGCGTGGCAATGTTAATACCCGTTTAGCTAAGCTGGATGCAGGTGATTATGATGCAATTATTTTGGCTTCCGCAGGTTTAAAACGCTTGGGTATGGCAGAACGTATTACTCAATGTTTAGCGACTACAATCAGTTTACCCGCTATTGGACAGGGTGCAATTGGTATAGAATGCCGTGTGAATGATGTCGAAACTAATGAGCTATTGCGTGCCTTGCATGATGATGAAACGGGTGTTTGCGTGTGTGCAGAACGGGCAATGAACGCGAGGTTGAAAGGTGGCTGTCAAGTCCCCATTGCAGGGTTTGCGGAACTAAAAAATAATCAGTTGGTGATGCGCGGATTGGTCGGCAGTCCCGATGGGAGTGTATTGTATCGTAGCGAACGCTCAGCGACTGTGGATGAAGCAGAAACGTTAGGACGATTGATTGCGGAAGATTTGTTGTCACAAGGTGCAGATAAGATTCTGCAAGCGTTGTTTGCTGAATGACGGGATTAAACGGAGCGCGAGTATTAGTGACTCGCCCTGCACATCAGGCTGAAAATCTGTGCCGTTTAATCGAAAAATCTGGTGGAGTCGCGGTGTGTTTGCCAACGATTGCTATTGTTGAGTCCGATGATTCATCAGCAATACAAAAAACGCTGGCTCACTTGGATGGCTTTCAATGGCTTATTTTTGTCAGTGCCAATGCGGTAAATTTTGCACTCAAGGCGAATGATGGCAAAATACCTCAATTAAAAGTGCGACATTGTGCCGCAATAGGTAAAGCGACAGCAAACGCACTAGCAATAGCGGGGGTGCATGTCGATTTAACACCTAAGCCGCCTTATAATAGTGAAGCACTATTAGCTATGCCAGAAATGCAGTCTATGCAGGGGCAACGGGTTTTAATTGTGCGCGGCGAAGGTGGGCGTGAAGAATTAGCAACTACCTTGCTTCGTAGAGG
>Ga0208114_1000149_pt1 | contig 17093 bp, 15 predicted proteins | sample LakWasMeta2_LOW4_2_FD_183854 | JGI IMG/M metagenome (GOLD analysis project Ga0208114, IMG submission 183854) | Freshwater sediment methanotrophic microbial communities from Lake Washington under simulated oxygen tension - Sediment Metagenome... | ecosystem: Environmental > Aquatic > Freshwater >... | reverse complement strand
ATGATGATGGTGTCGTTGGCAAAGACACGCTTGCTGCGTTGAAGAAAGCGGAAACCACTTCCGTCGCACCGACGTCGCAACAAGTCGCTCCGGTGCGAAACGATCAGGCGCCTCTGCTATCACATCCAAATCATCGCGACCACGCTCTCTATCAGCAAGCGCTGGCAGGCATTGAAAAATTACCGGCCACTACTTTCCGGAACGAACAAGAAAGACAGAATGCCGCTGCAAGCGTAGCTATGGAAGCCAAAGTCAGCGGCCTAAGCCGGGTCGATACAGTGGCACTAAGCACAAATGGTTCAGGATTATTCGCAGTACAAGGTGCGATGTCCGATCCGTCGCATCATCGTGTTTATGTCGATAAAGGCCAGGCCGAAACCCGGTCGGTGGAAAAAAGTACCCGGCAACTGCAGCAAGAGAGTTTGCTCTCGGTACAAGCCGCGCAGCCGCACGAACACCAGAAAAAATCCATGGCGGTTTAAGGGAAACAGCGATGCCCTTGATGGGCATCGCTTTCATACAGGGAGTAACAATCCATGCTGGAATTTAGTCATCCGATTTTTATCAAGGGCCGCTATCGCGTGGTCGCCCTGACCGAGGATCAACACTACGACGAAGACAAAATCATGGCCTATGCGGTATTGAATTCCTCCGGTGCCAAGCTCCGCCATGAATTATCGCTGGACGACGCCAAAGCCTGGATGGAAAAACTGGTCGAAGAAGACAATCTCGATGTTTCGACGAAAACACAGATCAAACCAAAGCGGATGCGTCGATGAAATCATTACCTAAAGCCACATATAAAAACGCAATCCCGGGAGTGTCTTCTTGAACAAGAACAAAGTAATTTTTGCACTTTCAGTAGCACTGCTGACGCTCCTGGCCGGTACTTATCTATCGGGTTATCTAACCCTGATGTTCCTGAAGCTGAAAACCGGCTCGGTGCAATGGAATACCTATCTAGGTTACATTCAGGCCCTTCATTTGCCCGAAGTGCAACCTTACGTCACCAAGATCAAGATCGCCGGTTATGTCGGATTTGGCGTGCCAAGCGCTGCCTATCTAGCCTTGCTGGTATTGATGCTGAAACCCCGCAACAAATCACTGCATGGCGATGCACGTTTCGCGAATTCCGGCGACCTCAGTCAGCATGGCATGTTCAAACCCGCATCGAACGGCATTGTGATCGGCAAATTCAACGGGAATATTGTCCGACTTCCCGGTCAGCAGTTCGTGATTCTGGCGGCCCCAACCCGCTCCGGCAAAGGTGTCGGCGTGGTGATTCCGAACCTGCTTGATTATCAGGAATCGATGGTCGTACTGGATATCAAGCAAGAGAATTTCGAACTGACCAGTGGCTGGCGAAGGAGCCAGGGACAGGAAATATTCCTTTTCAATCCGTTTGCCGAAGACCGTAAATCGCATCGCTGGAATCCGCTGAGCTATGTTTCCCGGGACTCTGCCTTCCGCGTTTCCGATCTACTAAGCATTGCTGCGATGTTGTATCCGGAGGGTTCGGATGACCAGAAATTCTGGGTAAGCCAGGCACGCAACACCTTCATGGCGTTCGCGTTGTATTTGTTTGAGAACTGGGAAGATGAACAATCCATCGGTTTCCCGGTGTCGCATCCACCAACACTCGGCACCCTCTATCGCTTGTCTTCCGGCGATGGCACCGATCTTCGGGCATATCTGCAAAAGCTGTCGCAAAAACCATTTCTCAGTGGCCATGCAAAAACGGCATTTGCCAATCTTCTGTCACAAGCCGATGAAACCTTTGCATCGATCATGGGTACTTTCAAAGAACCGCTGAATGCCTGGATCAATCCGGTACTCGATGCCGCGACCAGCGCCGATGATTTCCTGCTGACCGATGTCCGCAAGAAAAAAATGACCATCTACATCGGCATCCAACCCAACAAACTGGCCGAAAGCCGCCTGATCATCAATCTTTTCTTCAGCCAGCTGATCAACCTCAATACCAAGGAATTGCCAAAGAATAATCCGGAGCTGAAATACCAGTGCCTGTTGCTGATGGATGAATTCACCTCGATAGGGAAAATCGACATTCTGGCGTCGGCCGTTTCTTTCATGGCCGGCTACAACATCCGTCTACTGCCGATCATCCAAAGTATGTCGCAACTCGATGCAACCTATGGCAAAGATGTCTCCCGGACGATCATCACCAACCATGCCCTGCAGATTATTTATGCGCCACGCGAACAGCAGGATGCCAATGATTATTCGGAGATGCTCGGCTACACCACGGTCCGAAAGCAAAACGTCACGCGCGGCCGTGATTTCTCGCGCAGCGAGTCCGAAGAACGTCGCGCCTTGATGCTTCCGCAGGAACTCAAGGCCATGGGCTTCGACAAGGAAGTCTTCCTGTACGAAGGTATTTCACACCCGGTAATGTGCGACAAGATCAAGTACTACCAGGATAAATACTTCACCGCGAGACTGCTGCCTAAAGTCGAATTGCCGATGTTGAATATCTGAAATCATCCAGGAGATTTGCGTGCCGCCCATCATCAGATTTATCGTCAACCTATTAGCCGTCGTTCTTTTGCTTGCCCTTTCAGGATGCCAGACCGCCATGACAACTTCACAAAAGCCGGAAACACTTACAGCCGTTCCAAACGAATGGCCATTGCGATTTGAAAAACATAGCTTTTCTGCGCATTGCTACGATACGACTGGCTGCAAAGTGTTGTATGCGACCGAGTATTTGGTGATGGACGATGACGATAAAACAAGGCCATCTTCCGCCTCGATTGGAAAAAATTACCGCGATGGATGGTCCGGCGGTTATCTCGGCATCCGAAATTTCCCGGCACCTGCCGTCGTCACCTGGAAATCGAAAGACGGCGTATCGCATGCCGCGAACATCGACATCGGAGAAATATTCAAAGACCAGATGATCCTGCACCGTGTCAAAGCAGAAGAAATTCCGGAAGGCGCAAGCATCGCCTCTCCCGAGATCATTCTTGAAGTGAATGACCGCAACGTCAATGTCTACATGAAAGCCTACATCCCCCTCAAAGAGCCTCGAATTCCCGGCAACCAATACAGCACGCATGCGAACGAGCTGATGCTCGCCTACAGCCGCACCTATTGAGCTAACGGGGGATGCAGCAATGAGCGACGACAAAAAGCCCCATAGCCACGGGAAGCATCCCGATGGCGTCAGCACTTATCCTGCCGATGCCCATGACATGGCGACCTATGGTGTTGCACAACAGGCCATGTTGAAGATGCCGGTTCCCATTTTTCAGCACGCCGCTAATCCGCATGAGCGTATTTTTATCGCGGCATTCGATGGCACCTGGAACGATGCGATCAATGATCCTCAGCATCTGACCAATATTGGTCGGCTTCGCAATCAAATCCTGGAGCTGAAGGAACGAAACCCCGACGCACCGATCGATGTTGCGTACGTGAAAGGCGTTGGCACCCAGGATAATTTTATCGAGCGCACTTTCGACGGGGCCTTTGGATACACCTACGACCAACGCCTGGAAGAAATGTATGACAAGCTGACAAGGCAGACTGCCGAATGGTTGGAAAGGGATCCGCAAGCGCAAATACGAGTAGCGGAAATCGGCTTTAGTCGCGGCGCGGAACAGGCAGCAGGTTTTGCACGAATGCTGCACGAACGCGGCATCCAGAATCCCGATGGCAGAAGAGAAGTCCGAGATGAAGATGGCCGCATTCATATCGAATACACCAAACCGCCACTGATTGCGCCCGGACAGACTCCGCAAGCCGTTGGCTTGTTTGATCCGGTCGGCACCGGCGAGCCACGCAATCATGATCGTCGATTACCGCCGTCCGTTGTTTCCGGCTTTCAAATTGTCGCTGAAGACGAACTGCGAGGAGCGTTCAAATCCACCAGCATCATTGATCAGGGAATGACGCCGGATGGCCGGCTGCTGGGTGTCACGGTGGCCGGCGCCCACACGAATGTTGGCGATGGCTATCACTTGAATGGCCTGGGTATCCGCAGCGGCAACTTAATGGTGGACTATCTTAATTCACTCAGCGATACGCCCTATTTGCAAAAGCGGCCCGAGCCTTCGGATCCTGCAATGAATGTCGTGCATCGCTCGGAAGAAGGCATGCACGGTTTTATGCGCATCAACGCCGCCGATCAGGGCGATCCCCGCAGAACCGTCGAAACGATGGCGCCACGCAGTGTCAGGGGTGATCGTGAAAATGCGGAACCGGTAGATGCCGCGCTCAAAGGAAGCCTGGATCACGAACGTCTACGCATCACATCTCCACCGCCGGAGAAAGCACCTGCGTTAGCTGCGTCCTCCGATCCGACACAGACATCGCATCCCGATTACCTGCTGTATCGGCAAAGTCACGATGCAGTGCGTAACCTGGATAATGATCTTGGTCGGATCTCCGATGCATCGAGTGAACGTATGGCCGCCAGTCTTGCCGTGCTTGCCAAGCAGCAAGGTTTACAGCGTATCGACAATGTCGTCTTGAGTCGCGCTACCGGCACTGTCAAGCCCGGCGAAAACGTGATCATTGTCCAGGGCCGAATCGATGATCCGTCACATCTAAGGGCACACATGAAGACACAGGCGGCTATCGATACACCGATCGCCGAGTCCTTCAAAAAACTGGAAGCTGCCACCATCGCGCAGGAGCCCCGACAGCACAGTCCGAATGTCATCCGCGAATCAGTGCAAAACCGCGATCAGGACACTCACAGACAAGTCATATCCAGATAATCCGATTCCAGCAGAACGATCCAATGTTGCGTCAGCATGCAGCATCGGTGAGTTTCACAATTTGATGGCCTGCGGACTAGGGAATATGCTCACTCGGCGATTTTCCTTCCGGCGGCGGATTTTCATCGGCGGCAAACAGGTTTTCCAGATCACGGAACGCCTGTTGCGACGAAGCAATCAGTGCCGCCTCGTCGTCGTATACCAGATGCTGATCGCGCAACATCGCTTCATCGTGCTGGCGGAATCTTTCGCGGCGCTCGGCGGCCACTTCTGGCGGAACGCCAAGAGCATGCATCACCTGCTCGCTCAGTTCCAGGCTCGAATGGAAAGTTTCGCGTATCACTTCAACACCAAGATCCATCAACTTGAAGGCATGTTGGCGATTGCGGGCTCGGGCAAAAATTTTCAGGTGCGGATACAGGCGTTTAAGCAATCGCGCCGTTTTGACCGTTTTTTCAGGGTCATCGGTCGTCAAGACAAAGACTTCGGCGCGATCGGCTCGTGCGGCTTTCAGCAATTCCGGTTTCGAAGGATCACCGAAATAAATCGTGCTGCCGAATCGACGCGACAAACTCACCTGTTCGGCGCTGTTTTCCAGTGCCGTGAATGGAATATTCTGGGCCCGCAACATCCGGCCGACGATTTGCCCCATGCGGCCAAAGCCGGCAATGATGACGCGCGGGTTGTCGTGATCGATTTCATCGGCCTTGATTGCTTCCTTCGCCTCCGGGTTCTGCTTCCACCAGGCAGACAGTGCAAGAACGGTCAAGGGCGACAGCGCCATTGAAAGACCGACAACGGCAATCAGCCGGTCGCGAATGTCCGGTTCCAGCAATCCGTATTTGAACGCTTCGGAAAATACAACAAACGCAAATTCGCCACCAAGCGCCATCATTGCACCCAGCATCACGACTTCGCGTTTAGGCAGCTTGCCGAGGCGGCAGCCGCCGAGAAACATCAGGATTGATGACTTGATAAACAATAACGCAAACACCGCGCCCACGATCAGAGCCGGTTCGGCCAACACGATTTTCAGATTGATGCTCATCCCGACCGCGATAAAAAACAGGCCGAGCAGCAAGCCCTTGAACGGTTCGATTTGCGCTTCGAGTTCATGACGAAATTCGGAGTCGGCCAACAATACGCCGGCAAGAAATGCACCGAGCGCCATCGACAATCCACCTAGCTGCATCAGATAGGCGGTGCCAACGACTACCAGCAAGGCACTCGCAGTAAATACTTCACTGCTCTGGGTCCAGGCCACAATTCGGAATATTTGTTTCAGCAATAAACGGCCGAGAATAATCACCAGGAAAATCATGCCCAACGCTTTTACGATGCCTTCCATTGGCGGCACCGACTGCGATGCTGCCTTTGCTTCACCGAGCAAGGGAATCAGTGCAAGCAGCGGAATGGCGGCAATATCCTGAAACAGCAAAATGGCAAAGGACAAACGACCGTAGCCGGTAGTGAGCTCTTTTCTTTCCGCCAGTAATTGCAGCACAACGGCTGTCGATGAGAGGGCCAGCCCCAGCCCGATAATCAGATTGGTTTTCCAGCTCCAGCCGAACAGCATCAGGGCCAGACCAATCGCAAATGCCGACAGCACTACCTGGAGACCGCCGATCAGAAATACCGGACGTCGCATGACCCATAAACGCGCGGGCGACAGTTCCAAGCCGATGATAAACAGCAGCAAGACCACGCCCAGTTCGGACAACGCCAAGGTGCTTGACGGGTCCTTGATGAACTGCAGGCCAAAGGGACCGATCACGACGCCGGCCACCAGATAGGCCAATACCGCACCCAGTCCGAACCGGCGAAACAAGGGGACGGCAATCACGGCCGACAACAGGAAAATCAAAACCAGCTCGAGATTACCTTGGCCGTGCATGTGATTATCTGCTCCCGTTAATTGTCATCGCCAGCGGCTGACATCGGGTCGTCAAAACCAAATGCATTGTCCGAAAGCGAATGATCCTCTGGTTCCATATTGGTCGTCGTCACCGGTCCGGCCACCGGCATTCGCTTGTATTTCGGTTGCGGCAACAAGGCAACTTCGGCTCCGGCGGCTACGATCAACTCGCTGCGACGTTCGGTCGGAATCTCCTGCCAGTGACAACCCAGGATTGCCCCTTCCATCGCGTACAGCATGTTCAAACTGGGCTTGAAGCCGGCACGCTTGATCCGCACGTATGCCGCAAGCGAACCGACGGCCTCGAGATCGGACTGGGTGCGAATGCCGGTTTGACGTAACCACGCCATGCTTTTCGGACCGATATTCCTGATTTTTTCGCCGCTCATGAGAGTGCATCCAGAAAAGTTTTCGCCAAGGCTTCGAGATTTTTCTGATCGACTTCGTTGAAGCGATCAAGTTTCGGACTATCCAGATCAAACACGCCGATTAACTGCTCGCCCTTGTATAAAGGTACGACCAGTTCCGAACGCGATGCCGAATCGCAGGGAATATGGCCGGGGAAAGCGTCGACGTCGGCAATGCGCTGCGTCAGCCTTGTCGCGGCAGCCGTACCGCAGACACCGCGTCCAAGGGCAATGCGAACACAGGCGGGCAAGCCCTGAAAAGGGCCGACGACCAATTCTTTGCCGTCGTAAAAATAAAAACCGACCCAATTCAAATCCGGCAGGGAGTGATACACCAGCGCCGACAGATTGGCGGCATTGGCAATCTTGTCGCTTTCGCCGTGCACCAGGGCAGATGCCTGCTGCAAAAGCTGCTCGTACTGTTCGGCTTGAGTTCCGGTAAGCTGTTGGCTTTCAAACATGGGGGGCTCCTTGGAGTGCCCCAAGTGTATCAGCGTCACGCATTGAGGTCAGTACAGCATGGACAGTCTTCGAGCCGGTTTGGGCCTGGAGCGTGGCGACAAGGTCACGCGTCTGGAAGCGTTTGTCGATGCATCATTCGCATTCGCGGTGACGCTGCTGGTGATATCCGGTGATCAAATCCCGACCAGTATTTCGATGTTGGTCGATGCGCTCAAACAAGTTCCTTCCTATGCCGCCAGTTTCGCCCTGATCATGCAGTTCTGGCTGAATCATGCGGACTGGAGTCGGCGTTTCGGCATCGAGGAAATTTACAGTGACCGCCTGAGCCTGATACTGGTTTTTGTATTGCTGATTTTCGTGTATCCGCTGAAAATGGTATTTGCTTCCCTGTTTTCGCTGATCTCGGGAAATTATTTGCCGACCCGATTCGCCATTGATAGCTGGTTGCAGGTGCCGGTCTTGTTCCAGACTTTTGCCATCGGATTCGGGGCGATGGCGCTCGTCATGTGTCTGTTGTTCGCACGCGCTGCAAAGCTCGGCCCGAGCCTCGCGTTTTCCGAAGCCGAAATCGCCTACGCCAAGTACAAGCGTTTGATGTGGGGCATGGTCGTGCTGTTTTCCTTGCTGTCGCTGATTCTCGCTGCCGTGATTCCGGCAAGACCCGAAAGCGGCTTGTGGGTTGGCATGCCAGGCTTCATTTTCTTTGCACTCAATATCGTCCAGATTGTGATTCGAAGACATTATCAAAAGAAAAATATTGCATGAAAAAACAGACTTTCTTTATCACCGGAACCGATACCGACGCCGGAAAAACCTGGGTAACAACCGAGTGCCTGAAAGCACTACGTGCGAAAGGATGGATTGCCATCGGCATGAAGCCGGTCGCCAGCGGGTGTGAGATAACAAGCGAAGGTCTGCGCAATGACGATGCATTAAAGCTGATGGCGGCCAGCTCGACACGACTGGATTACGAGTTGATTAATCCGATTAGTTTGCGCGAGCCCACCGCACCGGAAATTGCCGCCAAGCACGACGGCCTCGACATTTCGCCCGCACCTGTTTTTCATGCTTATGGGCAAGTTAGGGAGAAGGCCGATCTTGTCTTGATAGAAGGCGTTGGCGGCTGGATGGCACCCTTGAGTGACACACTTGAACAGGTCGATCTGGTCAATGAAATTCGTTGCCCGGTAATTTTGGTCGTCGGCTTGAAACTAGGATGCATCAATCATGCGCGACTGACGGAAAGCGCCATGAAACAGGATGGCGTTCATTGTGCAGGCTGGATAGTGGCCGATGTCGATCCGAATTTACTTTTCCGGGAAGAATATTTCGACGCCCTGAGCCGATGCATGCACACGCCTTATCTCGGCCGTGTCTCGGCCGACAGACCTGCACGACTGGATGGTTTTTTGGCGATGTGCGGAGTGGTGTAATCCTGGACCGGCTCGGCAGGAATTACTTTCCGCTGTAACGCGAACCCGCCGTGCAGGTTTCGTGCACGACCACTTCCGACAACAAAGGCAGCAAGGGCTTGGTCTGATTCCAGATCCAGATCGCCAGATTTTCGCTGGTCGGATTTTCCAGGCCCGGAATATCGTTCAAATAATGATGGTCAAGCTGCTCGTAAAGCGGCTTGAAGATGGCCTTAACTTCGGAAAAATCCATCACCCAGCCGCTATGCGGATCCACCGGGCCATCCAGATGCAATTCGACACGAAAGGAATGGCCATGCAGGCGCGAACATTTGTGCCCTTCCGGCACATTCGGCAGGCGGTGGGCGGCTTCGAGGGTAAAAATCTTGAAAATATTCATGCCGCTAGTTTACACCCTTGCCCCGATTCGGCGGCCATACGGCTTGACAAGCCCCCCGCCGATGCGGTCTAGTCGGGTCATGAGCACGGCAAATCACCTCCTTCCAAGCGTCATCGCGAACCTTACCGGTTCCGTTGCTGCCTGCCCGGCGTCCGCTCTGATTACCACCACCACTACAACTACCGGTTGCCGGTACGCGTGGTGTGTGGAATGAACGCCTAGTTCAAACCCCCACCCCGCGAGCAGCGCGGGGATTGTCTCCGCGGTGTTCTAACCCGCAGGAGATTCACCATGTCGGCACCCGTTTCTTCCATCCTCGCGCACAAATTCGGCGGCACCAGCATGGCCGATGCCTCGCGTATTTCGCACGCCGCCCGATTATTGCTGGCGGAGACCGGCTTTTCGACTCAGATCACCGTCGTCTCTGCGCTGAAAGGTACGACCGATGCATTGATTCGCTGCGCGCAATTGGCCTCGAAACAGGATGCCGGCTGGCAGTCGCTGCTCGATGATGTACTCAAGCGCCATCGCGATGCCGCCGACAGCCTGCTGACAAGTAACCGACCCGACGCCGATGCATTTTTTGATACCGAAGGCGAACGCCTGCGCGAAGTGTTGCATGCGCTTTCCCTGCTCAAGTCGCTGCCCGATACCGCCTTCGAATGGGTACAGGGCCTGGGCGAAGTCTGGTCGGCGTATTTATTGCACGCCCATTTGGTTTCCCTTGGCGAACAAGCCGACTATCTCGATGCCCGCAAGGTGCTGGTGGTGCATGACGATAATCATCTCGGTATCGATATCGATTGGTCTTCAAGTGCGGAAAACCTGAGGGCTTGGCGCACAGAGCATCATGCAAACCGCATCATCGTGACCGGCTTTATCGCCAGCGATAAAGCCGGCAAGGCGCGCGTGCTTGGCCGCAACGGCAGCGATTGGTCGGGCGCTATTTTCGCAAAATTATTCTCGGGAGATGAGCTCACGATCTGGACCGATGTCGACGGCGTGCTCTCGGCCGATCCGCGTCTGGTACCGGAAGCCGAATGGGTGCCAAGCCTTTCGTACGAAGAGGCTTGCGAGCTGGCCTATTTCGGCGCGCAGGTTTTGCATCCACGCAGTTTGCAGCCGGTAATGTCGGCCAATATTCCGCTGCGTATCCGCAATAGTTTCAAGCCCGAGCATCCGGGCAGCGTGATCTCGAAAACACCTGGCACGCAACCGCCGGTGAAAGGCGTCAGCGCCATTACCGATCTCGCACTGGTCACGATTGAAGGTACCGGCCTAATGGGCGTACCGGGTACGGCGGAGCGCGTGTTTGCCGCTTTGCATAAAGCCGATGTCTCGGTGGTGATGATTTCGCAAGCTTCCAGCGAACATTCGATTTGCTGCACCGTGCGGTTGAATGACCGCGCTGCCGCCGTCAAAACCCTGCGCGATACTTTCGCCCGCGAATTGCAGCTTGGGCAAATCGCCGATATTGATGCGAAAGAAGAAGTTGCCGTACTGGCGATCGTCGGCGACGGCATGGTGGGCACGCACGGTATCGCCAGCCGCCTGTTCGACAGCCTGGCACGTGCCAACGTCAATGTGCGCGCGATTGCGCAGGGATCTTCGGAAAGAAATATCTCGGTCGCCGTGGCCGCCAGCGATATTTCCAAGGCCTTGCGTGCCGTGCATGCCGGATTCTATTTATCGGCACTCACCATCTCGGTGGGCTTGATTGGCCCGGGCAATGTCGGTCGCGTATTGCTGCAGCAATTCGAAGCCACGCGAAAACGGCTGCTGAAACAATCCAATATCCAATTGCGGCTTTGTGCCATCGCCAACTCCAGTCGCATGCTTTTGAGCGAGACCGGGCTGGATCTGGATAAGGTCTCTGAAAAACTGGCATCGTCGGAGCCGGTCAATCTGGATGCCATCGGCGAACATCTGCTGAGCCTGCACGGGCCGCATTGCATGATGATCGATTGCAGCTCCAATACCGAGGTTGCCTCGCGTTATGCCTCCTGGCTGCAGGCCGGCATTCACGTGATTACACCGAACAAACAGGCCGGTAGCGGCGATTTTTCCCGCTACGAAGCGATCCGCGAAGCTTGCCGCCATAGCGGCGCGCGTTTTCGCTACGAAGCCACGGTCGGTGCCGGTCTTCCGATTATTCAAACCACTCGCGACCTGCTCGATACCGGCGATGAAGTGCAGTCGGTCGATGGTGTATTTTCCGGCACGCTGTCCTGGCTATTTGGCAGCTATGATGGCTCCCGGCCATTCTCGCAGCTGGTCATGCAGGCTCGCGAAATGGGCTACACCGAACCGGATCCGCGCGATGACCTCAGCGGCGTCGACGTTGCACGTAAACTGGTCATTCTGGCGCGTGAAATGGGACATGCCCTCAGCCTGGAACAGGTCGAGATCGAAAGCCTCGTGCCTTCGTACCTGCAGGAATTGTCACGCGAGGATTTTTTCGCACGAATCAATGAAATGGATGCCGACATGCTGCAACGATTTAACAACGCGGAAAAGGAAAACAAGGTCCTTCGCCATGTCGCCAGTCTGAATGCCGACGGCGTGGCCAGAGTGTCGGTGATGGCGCTGGATAAATCGCATGCGATCGCCAGCCTGAAACCGACCGATAACATCGTGCAATTCACCACGCGGCGTTACCAGAAGAATCCGTTGGTCGTACAAGGCCCTGGCGCCGGACCGGAAGTCACTGCGGCCGGCGTTTACGCCGATGTCCTGCGGGTGGCTGCACATCTGGGAGCCAAGTTATGAGCATCATGGTGGCCAAGGCATTTGCCCCCGCCTCGGTCGGCAATGTCGGCGTCGGTTTCGACATTCTCGGTCATAGCATCGACGGTGCCGGTGATACCGTCACGGTGCGTCGAATTTCCACACCGGAAATTCGTGTCGTTTCCATTCGTGGCACGATGACCTCCTTGCCGCTCGAAACCGAAAACAACACCGCAGCACGTGCCCTGCGTGCGATGCGGGAAGATCTGAATCTCGATTACGGTTACGAGATTGAAATAGAAAAAGGCATCGCACTCGGTTCGGGCATGGGTGGCTCGGCAGCAAGCGCCACAGCCGCCGTCGTTGCGGCCAACGCCCTGCTTGAAACGCCGCTATCGCGCGAAGCGCTGTATCGCTACGCACTTGAAGGCGAGGCGGCGGCATCGGGCAGCTATCACGGCGACAATGTTGGCCCGCAACTGCTGGGCGGCCTGGTGCTGGCAACGCAGGAATCGGTAATCGCGATTCCGACACCGGAAAATCTCTATTGCGCCCTCGTGCATCCGCATTTTGTTCTGGAAACCCGCAAGGCGCGCGAAGCACTGTCGGGTCATTACGCGCTCGGGGAATTTGTCGGGCAAAGCGAAAGTCTTGCCTTGTTGCTGACCGGTTGTTTTAAATCCGATTTTTCATTGATTCAACGCGGCTTGAACGATGTGCTGATCGAACCGCGACGCTCACCCTTGATCCCCGGATTTGCCAGGGTAAAACAGGCCGCACTGGGTCACGGTGCTTTGGGCGCCAGCATTTCCGGTGCCGGCCCCAGCGTTTTTGCCTGGTGTGTCGGAAAAGACATTGCACAAACCACGGCAAAACATATGCAACAGGCGTTTCTCGAAGTTGGCCTCGAGAGCGATATTTTCGTGTCGAAAGTGGCCGGTCCGCGTGCCGAGGTAGTGCCATGCTCTGCTTGAGTACGCGCGGAAAATCACCGGCCATACCACTGCATCAGGCCATCATCGACGGCATCGCACCCGATGGCGGACTGTATCTGCCCGAGCGCATACCGCATATCGATTTGACTGCCATGCTGGCATCCGAAAGCTATCAGACGGCCGCCTTGCACATCATGTCGCCATTTTTTTCCGGCGATGTTCTGCATGAAAAACTGCCGGACATGATTGACGCTGCATTTGATTTCCCGGTGCCGCTAAAACCCTTAAACGCGAAGCATGATTTTCTGCTGGAGCTTTTCCATGGCCCCACTTCTGCCTTCAAGGATGTCGGCGCGCGTTTCCTGGCGCAATGTTTTGCCGAAGCACCTTCGCAAAGCAGGGTGCGAACGATTCTGGTCGCCACTTCCGGCGATACCGGTGGCGCGGTCGCCGCCGCGTTTCATCGGCAAGACAATGTTCGCGTCATCGTGTTGTTCCCCGATGGTCGCGTGTCGGCACGACAGGCGCACCAGCTAAGCTGCTTTGGCGACAATATCCACAGCTATCGTGTGCAGGGCAGTTTCGATGATTGCCAGCGTCTGGTAAAAAGCGCGTTTGCCGACAATGACTTGTCGGAAGAACATCGTCTCACTTCGGCCAACAGCATCAATCTTGGCCGACTGCTGCCGCAGATGAGTTATTACGCCTGGGCGGCCGTGCAATATGCAAAACAGACCGACAACGCGGGCAAACTGAATTTCATCATTCCGTCCGGCAATCTCGGCAATGCCTTTGCCGCCGTATTGGCGCGTGCTGCCGGTGCTCCGATGGGCGACATCGTGCTGGCCACCAATGCAAATCATGTGTTGTCGGATTTTTTCGACAGTGGCGACTACACGCCGCGCGATAGTTTAAGCACGCTCGCCAATGCAATGGACGTCGGCGCGCCGAGCAATCTGGAAAGACTGCGCCATCTGTATCCCGGAGAAAACATCCATCAGGCGATTTCCCGGGTTGAAAGCGTGAGTGACACGGAAATTCGCGCTGCGATTCCCGCGACGCTCAAAAAATACGGTGAAGTCGTCTGTCCGCACACCGCTTGCGGCATGGTCGCGTTGCAACGGCTGCGGGATGCCGGCGATACCCGTGATTGGTGCGTCGTAGCTACCGCACATCCGGCCAAATTCGAAACAGTCGTCGAGCCACTTGTCGGGCGACAGATCGAGGTTCCCGAGCCGCTGCAAAAATTGCTGGATCGTCCCACTTTTGCCGAGCTGTTGATGCCGGATCTGGATGCCTTGCGTTCAGTGCTGCAGAACACGGCAGGATGATTTTTCGAAATATGGCGAAAATTTGATTCAAATCAATGTTACTCGGTGATGAAGGACTATGGTGACCTCGCCACCTTGGTACTTGATTTCGGAGGACTGCCATGTTCAAAGATATTATGGTCGCGATGACGCGCTCGAGTAGCGACGCGTCGGCCTTGAAGGCCGGCATTGCACTCGCCAGAAAAGCGGATGCCCATCTCTCCGTGGTCATACCGGTCGAATTCCCGGTACCGGTGCCGAATGAATGGGGTGTCTATCCTTACCAGATGTACAGCGCCTTTTATGATGATGCTCTGAAAAACGCCGAAGTCCTTGCCGGACAACTTCGCGAGCAACTGGACAAGGAGGCGCTCAGGTTCGACGTACGCGTCGAAAGCACCGTACTGATGACGGGCGCGCAAACTTGTTCGATGCATGCCCGCTACAGTGATCTTGCGATTGTCGGTGCCGTGGCGCCGGGCGAAAAGAATTACCCGGCCGAAACCTATTTCATGGAATTGCTGATGAATTCGGGCCGTCCGATTCTGCGAATTCCGCAGACGCAGGAAACCGATTTCAATTTCGACCGCATTCTCATTGCCTGGCAGCCTTGCCGCGAGGCCACGCGTGCGGTTCATGACGCGATGCCGTTCCTGAAACAGGCCAAGTCAGTCGAAATCCTGATCGTGGACCCTAAAGTCGGCGAAAATGCGCATGGCGAACAACCCGGTGCCGATATTGCCGCCCATCTGGCAAGGCATGACTTGAAGGTCAACGTCATCACGCAACCGGTCATGGGCGATACGGTCGGTGCAGCCATCGCAAAATACGCGAAGCAGACCGATGTGCAATTATTGGTTGCCGGCGGTTACGGGCATTCGCGCTTTCGCGAATTCATGCTCGGAGGTGTCACGAAAGAACTGAACTCGCACGCGGCGATACCGGTTCTTTTTGCCCATTGAGTTTTCGGCAAGCGCTGATTAAAGCTTGTTGCTGATGACCTTGTCGGCGGTCATGTGCGCCATGGCGGACAAGCGTTTCATGTCGAGAATTTTGACCTGGCGGCCATGCACGCTGATCACGCCGTCTTCCTGCATTTTGTTCAAAGTGCGGCTGACGGTTTCGATCACCAAGCCGAGATAACTGCCAATGTCCTGCCGACTCATCGGCAAGACCAGCAATTCGGCCGGACGACCCAGCAGACGATAACGCTCGGTCATGCCGTGGATGAACAGCGCCATGCGGTCATTGGCGCTTTTCACGCCAAGCATTTCCAGATGGCTGTGATCCCGGTTGATGCTCTGGCCAATAATTCGGAGTAGCTGGTGTTGCAGGCCCGGCACCTGCGCCGCCACGTTTTCAAGTTGCGCCAGCGGCACTTCGCACACGTTGGCCTGGGTCAGGGCCTGGGCATCACACCCATGCAATCCGGTACCCAGTGCGTCGAGCCCGATCAATTCACCCGGCAGATGAAAGCCGATCACCTGACTCATGCCCTGCTCGTCGGTAATCGTGGTTTTGAAGGCGCCCTCACGTGCAACGTAGAGCGCGGACAGGGTTTGCCCGGCCCGGTATAGATGATCACCCACCACCATCGGACGGCGATTGCGCACGACCCGGTCCAGTTGTTCCATGTCGTCAACACCGATAGCCGCGGGCAAGCAAAGTGTCTGCAGCGAACATTTCGCGCAACTCTGCCTCAGGCGGGCTAGTTCGACTACCGAATCGGCCATAAAAAATTGAAACTCCGTGGGGTCTGGCAGGAAGCTTACTGAAACAATTTTACCGTACTTTGGAGTATACCAAGGCCGCAGAGGTTGAATGTGCGGTGCCACACATATGAATTGCCAAAAAAGTGCAATCTGTTTCAAGCTTATGAAATGGATGGGGTATCGTCATTGACTTGATCTCGGTCAAATGGCCGCTGTCCAATCCCGCCGAAAATCACCGCTGCTTAGATGGAGAACAGCATGAGCGCAAGTCCGGAAACCTATAACGACAAAGTCGTTTTGCAATTTTCAGTAATGACCGTCGTATGGGCGGTTGTCGGTATGTTGGTAGGCGTGCTGATTGCCGCCCAGCTGATGTGGCCGGCACTGAACTTCGACATAGCGTGGTTAAGCTATGGCCGATTGAGACCCCTTCACACCAATGCGGTGATTTTTGCCTTCGGCGGCTCGGCGCTTTTTGCGACCAGCCTGTATGTCGTACAACGCACCTGCCATGTCCGGCTACTCTCGGACAAGCTGGCCAGCTTTGTCTTCTGGGGGTACCAGCTCGTCATCCTGCTAGCGGCCATTACGCTTCCACTGGGATTTACCCAGGGTAAGGAATATGCCGAATTGGCCTGGCCGATCGATATATTGCTCGCCGTCGTCTGGGTCGCCTATGCCGTTCTGTTCTTCGGCACGATCGTGAAGCGGAAAATTCGCCACATTTATGTCGCGAACTGGTTTTACGGGGCCTTCATCATCACGGTGGCCGTTTTGCACATCGTGAACTCGCTGGCGATTCCTACCAGCCTGACGCACAGCTATCCGATTTATTCCGGTGCCGTCGATGCGATGGTGCAGTGGTGGTACGGCCATAACGCGGTCGGCTTTTTCCTGACAGCCGGCTTTCTGGGCATGATGTACTACTTCGTACCTCGCCGTGCCGGACGCCCGATTTATTCCTACCGCCTGTCGATCGTGCATTTCTGGGCACTGATCGCCATCTACATGTGGGCCGGTCCGCATCACCTTCACTACACCGCGATTCCCGATTGGGCACAAAGCGTC
>Ga0208114_1000147_pt1 | contig 17195 bp, 14 predicted proteins | sample LakWasMeta2_LOW4_2_FD_183854 | JGI IMG/M metagenome (GOLD analysis project Ga0208114, IMG submission 183854) | Freshwater sediment methanotrophic microbial communities from Lake Washington under simulated oxygen tension - Sediment Metagenome... | ecosystem: Environmental > Aquatic > Freshwater >... | reverse complement strand
GCATCACAATCAGTTTCGGCGGCTCTTCACTGCCTTTGGTTACGCCCAGGAAAGAACCCATACCTAATGTTTCAATATCAGCGCGTTCCAGCACTTCCACTTTCAGGCCAAAAGTTTTACCAAGTTGCTGTGCCTGCTCTGCCAGATAGGTTGGCGTACAAACATTTGGCGGTAAGTTACCCAGATCTTTGGTTAAGCTTACACCTGCTGCCAGCGCCTTGCCGTCTGCCAACCCCACTTCTGCTTCTTGCACATGCGCCGCATCGGCAACATGTATGATCAGCCGTTTAACACCTTTTTTAGCGTCGTCATCCTCTGCACCTTCTTTCTTGCGCTTGATCGCATTAAAGCGATAAGTTGCATCCAGAGCCACTTCTGCCAGCAGAGAAACTTTACGGCGCAGGCTGAGTGCCTTTACCGGCAGCTCTGCCAGATACATAACGGCCTCACCGGCACCGCTTGCCGCCACCGCTTTTACTGAAGCACGCACTGCTTTCGCATATTGCTTTTCTGAAAACTCATTCTGCTTACCTAAACCAACCAGCAATACACGTTCACTGTTTACACCTGGTACATCGTGCAACATGAGTGTTTTTTCGGCTTTGCCATCCAGATCACCACGCTTGATGATATTACTCAGGTAACCGGAGGAAAGATCATCAATTGTCTTGGCTGAGTCTGATAACTGATGGGACTCATACACACCGACGATGACACAATTATGATGCTGTTTTTCCGTACTGCCCGTTTTTATGCTAAATTCCATCTGGTTAGATCCTTAATTTTATTTGTTGTAATGCTGTTTATAAACTTAAATAGCTTAAAGACAAGCCGTTAATAGCGCTAACGCAGCACAATCGCTGCCCCGACACTGTCAGTATTGGTTTAAAATAAACCAAATTATCTCGTGTTTTACACGTAATTCATAGTTGTAAATAAAACGTATGCTATTTAGGCGCTCTCTACTGCAAGAACTCATTTCCACCGCTGCCGGTGCCTTCTTTATATTGATAGGCATCGTCATCGCGCAGCGCGCCGGCAATCTGATCCGACTCGCTGCAAAAGGTATCCTGCCCAACGATGCCATCACTACTATGTTAGGTTTTAACATGGTTAAGTTCCTGCCGATGATACTTTCTCTGACACTGTTTCTGGCTGTGCTAATGACATTATCACGCTGGTATCGCGATTCAGAAATGGTAATCTGGTTCAGTAGCGGCATGAGCATTACTTCCTGGATTCGCCCGGTGCTGAACTTTATCGCGCCCGTGATCTTGCTGATTTCAGTACTAAGTTTATTCGTAATGCCTTGGGCAACCAACAAAGGCGAAACCTACCGCGCTCAATTAGAGAGTCGCGATGAGTTAGCATCTATCAGCCCTGGCGTTTTCAAAGAATCCAATAACGGCGAGCGCGTTTTTTTCATAGAAAGCTTTGATGAACTTGGCAACGTTGTCAAAAATATATTTGTTCAATCCATCCAGCATCAAAAGTTAGGCATTATCGTTGCTGCAAAAGGCCATCGCCTGATCGAAAAAAATGGTGATCATTTTGTCGTGATGGAAAATGGCAGGCGTTATCAAGGCAAGCGTGGCGAAGCAGAATTCTCTACAACACAATTTGAGAAATATGCGATACGTGTTGAATCTAAAGAAGCCAAGCAAGAACCGCCGAGCACTGAATCAAAATCCAGTAAAGAGTTGTTGCAAAGCAAGAGTCTAGTAGGTCAGGCAGAATTACAATGGCGTCTGGCTATCCCGATTTCGGCTCTGATACTATCATTACTGGCCATACCCCTAAGTGCGCTAGACCCTCGTGCAGGCCGGTCGGCAAATTTCGTTCTGGCATTGATCATTTATATTATTTACAGCAACCTGCTCAGCATTACGCATGCATGGGTGATTCAGCAAAAAATACACATCATGATAGGTCTCTGGCCCGTGCACCTGCTGTTTTTAACACTGGCGATATATATGTTCTACCGCCGTGCGCAGCAGTTACCTATTTTTCCAAAATTCCTATCAAGTATTTTCTCAGGCGCATGGCTAAAAACCCGTGCCAGACAATAACTTGATCGAAACATCATAGACATGAATATTATTACGCGTTATCTACTCAAAGAAATTACCGTCAGCGTGACCCTCATCATGCTTGCGCTGATTGCAATGTTTTCCTTTTTTGATTTAATTCAGGAGCTGGAGAGTCTGGGCCAAGGCAGTTACGGCTTAAAAAAAGTGCTGCTATTTGTCATGTTAAGTGCACCAGGTCATGTTTATGAAATCATGCCAGTGGCGGTACTCGTTGGCTGCATGTATAGCATGGGTCAGCTTGCGCGCCACTCCGAACTCATCATTCTGCGGGTCAGCGGCATTTCCTCTACAGGCATCGCGCTGACTTTATTAAAAATAGGACTGATTTTCACTTTAATCACCTTTTTTGTGGGTGAACTGATTACACCGCTAAGTGAAAAAATGGCGCAACGCATGCGCATTCAGGCTACTGACTCCGTCATTGTCCAAGACTTCAAATCTGGCCTGTGGGTGAAAGATGGCAATAGCTTTGTGAATATCGAAGAAATACTCCCGGACTCTACATTGCTGAATGTTCACATTTATGAGTTTGATCATGAATTCAGACTTAAAACCAATAGCAATGCAAAAAGCGGTCAATTTGCAGATGACCAATGGAACCTTAAAGATGTCACGCAAACATCTTTCAATAAAGACACGAATGAGATTAAGCAGCTGGAAACAGCGACCTGGCGTTCACTTATTCGTCCGGAGCTATTAAACGTGCTCCTTGTATTGCCAGAGAAAATGTCTGCATGGAATCTTTACTCCTACATCAGGCACTTATCTATTAACAAACAGAAAACCACCCGTTACGAAATGGCGCTATGGTCAAAACTGGTATACCCGTTAGCGTGTATGGTGATGATCATGCTGGCACTGCCTTTTGGCTTTATACAGCAACGTGCCAGTGGGGCAAGTACAAAAATATTTATCGGTATTATGCTAGGCGTGCTTTACCAAATACTCAACCGCACATTCATACATCTGGGCGTGTTAAATGATTGGGCACCGCTGTTTAGTGCTGTTACGCCCACCGTTCTATTTTTAATGGCTGGCCTGGGTATGAAGTACTACGTGGATCGCACATAGATTCAGTGCAAGAGTCTGTTGAGCCGTCGTTTACTTTGAGGCGTTTATTACAATTCTGCTTTTTAAGAGCCTGTCGTGTAAAAACAGATGTTGCCTGTCAACGATGACCCATAAGAACCCCAGTCCGCAGATCAGCAAACTCAGCGTTGCCAGCACGTATCTTAAAATAGCGATGTTCAGACTCAACAACTGGCCGTCATCGCCTGTCAGTTTGAGTTTCCATGCCTGCATGGCGAGTGTTTGCCCGCTCTGTCGCCAGCACCAGATAAAATAAGCACCCACAACTAACCACAGAAAAACCTGTAACAGCAACCGCTTGGCACCTTGCGTTGCATCACCGGCAACCCACAAAAACAAACCGGCACTGACAAAAACAACTGCAATCACTGTGAGCAGCTCATACAAAAGACAAGCCCCAAGCTTTATAAGACTCGGGGCTTTCGTATTCATTTTTTGATTATTCACAAGACATCCATAGCTTTAGATAATTTGCACACTGCCACCATTTACAGCTTTCACCAGCAAGATCAGTCTATGCCTGATTCTCCATAGGTTTCCGGAGACTCTGCACGCAGCTTGGCACGCTCAGATTCCGGCAGCTTTTGGTATTCATTCCATTTCTGACGGAGTTCACGCTTTTTATCATCAGGCAAGGCCTTGAACTGCTGGTGCCTCTTTCTGGCATTTTCGCGCTCATAAGGTGTCATCCGGCTCCAGTTGGTCAGCCTTTTTTTGACCAGCCCCTGCTTTTCAGGGCTCATCTTTGGGTAATCTCGGGCGATATCCAGCATTTTTTCGCGCTGCCATGGGCGTAAGGTATCCCACTCAGATGCCAAAGGATTTAAAACCTGACGCTGACTTTCAGTTAACTGACCCCATGTCTGATTCACTTCATCCGCATTTACGGCAACGGCAACCAGGAAAAAAAATGATACTAATGCCCATCTAAAAGCTAATTGGATTCTATCCATGCATCAAACCCCTTGTCCGCATAAGCTTCTGGTGGCAAATCAGACGCCAACAAAAACGCATCGCTATTTTCTAAATTATGAGTAGATCCAAACTGCTGCACAGCAAAAAAGGTAAGTAGCATGACAGCGACCAACAATGCTGCTGACGCTACCCGATGCTGCTCGAAGCTGTGTCCAGCATGCCCAAACCAGCGCAACACATTGCTGTGCCCAGCAACATGGTTGCTGGTGCTGTACTGAGCCTGCTGCTCTGCCAGATAAGTGACAGCAGCGTTTCTCGCTACCGATAAACGCTGCTCCTGCTCAGGCTTAAGATGTTGTGCGCGATTATTCAGTAAATCGGAAATACCACGCGCGATTTGCTCTTCCATCACTGGATCCGTAATCACGTCGTCATCTATCAAATTGATATTTTTTGTATTTGTCATATTGTCTTTATGCATATTCATTTACTGCTCCTTTAGTTCGAGCTATTTTTTGTCGAATACGGCATTTGATAAGCCCAACTTATCCAACCCCTGTTTTTTTAATTCCAGTGCCAATGCATGAACCGCCCGTGAGCAATGAGTCTTCACACTGCCATCTGAGCAACCCATGATTTTAGCGGTTTCTGCCACATCCATCTCCTCCCAATAACGCAATACGAAAGCTTCCCGTTGACGGGCAGGCAGTTTTTCCAGCGCACGCTCTATTAATTGGATGGTCTGGCTGCGTGCAAGCTGCGCTGAAGGCTCATCAGCATCATCCTCAACATCGATGGTTTCTAAAGGATCACGTTCTTCACTATCACCATCATTACTACCAAAAGAAGATAGCAGCGTCGTCCACAGGTTACGGACTTTTTGCCGGCGCCAGAAATCTCGCATCGTATTCTGCAGTATGCGTTGAAACAGCATAGGAAACTCCGTTGCCGGGCGCTCACCATACTTTTCAGCCAGCTTCATCATGGCATCCTGCACGATATCCAGCGCGGCATGATCGTCACGCACGGCATAGGCTGTCTGCTTAAATGCCCGACGCTCGATGGCTATTAGAAAATCTGAAAGTTCTTTTGGAGTTGCCATTTCAAAGCATTTTTAATATTTATGTTTATTTTGATTGCAAGGCCTGATGATGTCATATCACTCATATTATTTAATCAAAACTTATTTTAACCATTCGTTAAGCCAAGTGCTGGTTAATATGAAAAAAGGCTACAGGACATCAAGTATATCAGGTTTATATTTGCACTTTATATTTGCACAGGGCTTAAGCTTGGTTACAATCGTAATCTGATAATGGAATGAGCTAGCGTTATGTGGAAACTGATTTTTTTAGGGCTGTTAATATGGCTGGTTATTTACATCATGAAGCGCGCCATAAAACCGGCAGCAAAAAATGCAGACCCTACAAGCGAACCTGACGGCAAAAAGGATCAGCAAGCGCCGATAGAAAACATGGTGCAATGCGCTACCTGTCGCGTCCATTTACCGAGGTCAGAGGCTTTCCTCGTGAATGGAAGTTTTTACTGCTCTCAGGCGCATATTGAAAAGAAATGAGTTTTTCCAGATTTTATTCGGGCACCAATTTCAATAAAAATTTTGCATTGCAGAATAACCTGACACTGCAAGCCCGCGCTATACGTATCATCAATGTCTTCCGCTTGCTTTTAAGCCTGATTTTTGTCGTTGTTTATGCGTTTGCGGACAAACTGAATTTATCAGGCGGTAGCGACAATCCGTCATTATTCTTAAGCTTGGCAATCGCCTATGTACTTTTCAGCATCTCACTGCTTGTCATCACGCCGTTAAAATCTTCAGCCGTCATATTCTTCCATCCGGTTCAGATCGTAATCGACATATTATTCATCATTATGATGATGTACGCAGCGGGGGGCATACAGAGTGGTTTAGGGCTTTTGCTGATTGTGACTATCGTCACTGCCAGCATGGTGAGCAATGGCAGACTCGCAATATTTTATGCAGCAGTTGCGACCATCGGCCTGCTACTTGAGCAAAGCTACCGGATTGTAGAATGGGGGCTGTCTATTTCCACTTACACCCAGTCAGTCATGCTAAGCCTCAGCTGTTTTGCAACGGCATGGCTAGCTTATAGCCTGGCTAAACGTATACTGCAAAGTGAAGCGCTCGCTTCTTCACGCGGTGTTGACCTTGAAAACCTGGCACAGGTAAATGCACTGATTACTCAGCAAATGCAGGATGGCGTACTGGTTGTAGATGAGCACTTGAATATCCGCCACCACAACTCACAGGCAATGCTGTTGTTAGCTCTGGAAAAGAATAGTGCGAATGATCTGGCGCTCAGGGATCATGCGCCGGCTATTGCAAATTTATTACTGTATTGGATAGATGGCAACGATGAGCATAAAAATTTAATTATTCCGGTAAACAACCGCGAGTTGAATCTGCGCATCGAGCCTATTAATCAGGAAAACCGCAAGCTTGGTGCTGTGATTTTCATTCAGGACTGGAGCAAAATTCAAGCTGCCGCACAGCAGGCGAAATTAGCAGCCCTGGGGCGTTTAACTGCGAACATTGCGCACGAAATACGCAACCCTTTAAGCGCAATCAGCCATGCAAACCAGTTATTGCAAGAAGAAGAAAACCTCTCTAAAGCAAATACGCGCATTTTGGAGATTATTGAAGACAACATTCAGCGTATCAATCAGATTATCAAAGATGTACTCGAATTGAACCGCCGTGATCGTACACATCAGGAAAAAATATTACTCAGCCAGTTTATTATTGATTTTCACACTCAATTCTGCACCATAGAAAAAATTCCGGCCACACACTTCACGCTCGAGCTTTGCCCTGCTCAGGATATGATCCTGTTTGACCGGCGCCACCTTACACAGATTTTATGGAATTTGTGCAAGAATGCATGGGAGCATGGACGTAAAGAAGTCGGCAGCTTACATTTACATTGCAAGAAGACTATCAAGTCTACATCTAACACAAAAGCAGGCTTACATATAAAAGTGATTGATGACGGCGCAGGCATAACAGAACAGGACCGTAGCAAGCTGTTTGAGCCCTTTTACACCACAAAAACTACCGGTAACGGTTTGGGCTTATACATTTCACGCGAACTGGCTGAGGCAAATAATGCCCAGCTGAACTTTCAGTCGCTAGAGTGTGGCACTGCATTTATTCTAGAGTTAAGAAATACAAACTAAAGGCAAGATTCAAGCATGTCCAAAAAACCAACCTGCCTAATCGTCGATGATGAAACCGACATCCGCGAACTCCTTGTCATGACACTGGAGCGCATGGATATCGAAACCTATAGCGCGTGCTGTGTAGACGAAGCGAAAACACTACTCGCGCAACGCTCCTATGGACTTTGTATCAGCGATATGCAAATGCCCGACGGCACTGGACTGGATCTGCTGCATTACATCAATCAGCACCATACTGGCTTGCCAGTCGCCATCATCACCGCGCATGGCAGTGCTGAAAATGCAGTAAGCGCATTAAAAGCCGGTGCCTTTGACTATTTATCCAAACCAATTTCGCTTAAACAGCTGCGTCCGGTGGTGGAGTCTGCGCTCAAACTCACTAACCAAAGTAATCAATCCCAACCCAATACGCTTGAAATAATAGGCAACTCCGAGCAGATCAAACATGTACGCATGATGATCGCAAAGCTTGCCCGCAGCCAGGCACCTGTGTACATCAGCGGAGAATCCGGCAGTGGCAAGGAGTTAGCAGCTAACCTGATTCATAAAAATAGCTCGCGTGGGGACGGTGCATTCATCGCCGTGAACTGTGGTGCCATTCCTGAAAACCTGATGGAGAGTGAGTTTTTTGGTTATAAAAAGGGCGCGTTTACCGGCGCACATCAGGATAAGGAAGGTATGTTCCAGGCTGCGAACGGTGGCACTCTATTTTTGGATGAAGTGGCTGACTTGCCTTTACTGATGCAGGTCAAGTTACTGCGTGCGATACAAGAGAAAAAAGTGCGCATGGTAGGCAGCACCACCGAAGAAGCTGTTGATGTACGCATTATCAGTGCAACGCATAAGAACCTTACCGAGATGATGGATAACGGGCAATTCAGAAAAGACCTTTATTACCGTTTGAATGTCATTCAGCTCAAAATGCCTGCATTGCGCGATCGCCCTGCGGATATCCCGTTAATCGCCAATATGTTACTCAACAAACTTTGTACACATCAGCAGGTAGCAACACCCAGCATCGCTGGTGATGCGCTCGCATACATTTCAAAACTGCCGTTCCCGGGCAATGTGCGTGAACTGGAAAACATGCTGGAGCGCGCCTTGGCACTCTGCAATGGGGAGGTCATTACCATCAATGATTTAATGGTTGAAGATAATATCGCCAGCAGATTCATGAGCGGCGAATTCGACGATCAGGCAGATGAACTCACACTCACCGACTATCTTGAAAATGTAGAGAAAAAGGCCATTATTCAGGCGCTGCACAAAACCAACAATAATAAAACTGCTGCCGCAAAATTACTGGGCGTAACCTTCCGCACCCTGCGTTATCGGCTAGCCAAACTCGGGCTGTCTAAAGAATCCGATGCAGACCTTGAAATTGATAGTGAGTGAAGCAGAATAAATTAAGGGCGCTCAAAAGCGCCCTTAATGTTCAAATATTTGCCCTAGCTTAACACTAGCAACAAATATATTACATACAACGCACCATTCACCAGCAAGTGCCATACCCTGATACCGCCCTTAGCCGTTAAGTATCTGAGCCAAATTGCGGCCATCAGCGTCATGACAATACCGAGCAACACTTCCTGACGCGGCTCCCAAGGCGTAAGCATGATACCGATTGCGGGTAACAAAGTACCCTGAAACACCATGGCACCGGTAATATTGCCAAAAGCCAAAGTATCTTTGCCTTTGCGTATCCACAAAATACTGTTCACCTTTTCCGGCAACTCAGTCGCAATCGGAATAATCAGCAGCGAAAGCAACAGGGCAGAAATACCTAATATATGTGATGCTTCCTCAACACCGTGAATAAAGCCTTTGGCACCGGCAATCAAAAGTGCCAGACCCAGCAGCAATTGAATTACGATGACAATCATATTATTAGGCAGGCCAACTTTGCATAAGAACATATCGCCACCGGCCTCCGTAGCATGTCCTTCCTCTACCAGTGCTTTTGAAGCATTGATTGTCATCATCACGTAGACAAAGTAAATCATCACCATACAGAAACCCAGCGCATAGCGCACAGAGGTTAGCGTATGCGGCACGAACATGGCAATTCCAGCGAAGCTGAATGCGACGATAAAAAAGTTAAGGTCGCGAACCAGACCTGTGCGCTCCGGCCTTAAATGCCCTTGCGTGCCACGGCGCTTCCATACTGAAATTGCCATTAATGAAATAGAAAGTGTCGCCAACATCAAAGGCGCGCCCAATATGGCCCCTACACCAATTTCTTCATTAGTGGCGGCATTCTGCGTACCTGCGAGTAATGCGAGTAAAGGTACTGACGTTTCCGGAAGTGCGGTACCTACTGCGGCAAATAAAGAGCCGGTAACACCTTCCGATATTTTTAATTTCTCACCCAAGTGCTCGAGCGCATTGGTAAATACTTCGGCTGCAATCAGGATCACAACCAGCATTACTGCTAATTCTAAGAATACCATCAGGTCTTCCTTCATTAATTACTAAAAGGTTAAATACGAATTTAAATATGTGCGCATTTTAAACTGAAATCTATATAAAATTAGCCCTGAGCCTGTTTGTTTGACTAATTAATTGTGAATACACAAATTTCTGCGTCAAAACAAAATCTTGCGTGATAATAATAAAAGTTTATAAATTTATAAGTGCTATGACAATTTACCATATTAATCCGGCTGGATTTGCAGAAGACGCAGCATTCATCGCTTCGCCAAACTTTGATGTACGCCCGCTGACAGATTCTGAAAAACAAGCGGATATCAGTTTAATTGTCATTCATAACATCAGCCTGCCACCCGGCCAATATGGCGGCAATGGCATTATCGAGCTGTTTACCAACCGTCTCGATCCGGCTGAACACCCCTATTATGCGCAAATACATACATTCAAAGTATCAGCGCATTTTTTAATCCGACGTGATGGCACCTTGATTCAATTTGTTTCATGTCTGGATCGTGCCTGGCATGCAGGTGTATCAAATTGGCAGGGACGTGAACGTTGTAACGATTTCTCTGTCGGAATTGAGCTTGAAGGCAGTGATTTCGAAACGTTTGCACCTGAACAATATCAAACACTGAATCATTTAATTACCGGCATCAGAAAAGCTTACCCAATTCAGTCTATAGTAGGGCACTCTGATATCGCACCGGGTCGTAAAACCGACCCTGGTCCGTTTTTTGACTGGCAGCAGGTCGCAATGTAAGTGCTTTTCTGTAAATACCGTAACTTTAATGCTCAATAATACAAAAAATATTTATCCCTTATTTATGCACAAAAACACACAACTTATTCTAGCAACACTGCTGATTGCCCTGATCACGGGCTGCGGCAGTAAAGACAAATCCGCAGATAGCAAAAGCAGTGAAAATAAGGGCCCTAAACCAACGCTGGTAACAGTGGCAAAGGTCAAAGACACTGCCATAGAAATCACCGAATCAGCCGTGGGCTCAATCGAAGGCCTGATCGACCCCACTATTGCGGCTGAGGTTGCCGCACGCGTGGTTAAAGTACATGTAAGCCCTGGCCAGCGAGTGAAAAAAGGTGAACTGATCGCCACACTGGATGCTGTTGATTTTGCGTTACAGCGCAACGAGGCGCAGGCAGAGGTTGCCCGCATTCAAGCGTTACTGAATAACCAAACCAAGATCGTGGCGCGTAGCCAGGCATTAGTGAACAAAAATTTCATCTCACAAAATGCGGTTGACACTGACCTTGCCCAGCAGAATGTGCTGAAAGAGCAATTGGCCGGTGCCAGAGCGCGTATTGCCAGCATTAATCACAGCAGCAGTAAAACTAAAATCTATTCACCCACTGACGGCGTTGTTGAAAAGAAAATCGTCGATACCGGTGAATTTGTAAAAGTGGGAGATCCGCTGCTACAGATCATTTCAAACAAACGCTTACGCGCACACATTCCGTTTCCGGAGCGCATCAGCGCACAGCTAAAGCCCGGCATGAAAGTACGCCTGAGCACACCAACCAGCACCAAAGTAGTTGAATCTGTGATTCGTGAATTGAAACCAATGATTACTGAAAGTAACCGTTCTATCGACGTGCTTGCCGATGTGAGTGATGAAGCAGACTGGCAGCCCGGCGCCAGCGTCACTGGTACCGTCGTTATCGGCGAGCAGCCCTCTGCCTTGATGGTGCCGGAGCAGAGTGTCGTACTGCGGCCGGCAGGTGAAGTGGTATATCTGGTAAAAGATGGCAAGGCACATCAGGCCATCGTCAAAACCGGGCAACACCAGAATGGATTGGTTGAAATTATCGAGGGCGTGAGTGCTAACGATACTATCGTAATGGATGGCGCCGGATTCCTGACAGATCAGGCACCGGTTCAAATTAGCACCAGACATACTGCACAATAATACGAAGATCACCGCATGACACTTCCTGAACTCTCGATCAAACGCCATGTTCTAGCCTGGATGCTTTCAGGCGTCATTGTATTATTTGGCATCATCTCTTATCAGCGCATTGGCATTGACCGTATTCCGGCTATTGATTTTCCCATCATTGTGGTGAACACCACCCTGCGTGGCGCGAACCCGGATGTCGTTGATACCAGCATTACCAGTATTATCGAATCCGCCATCAATACTACACCGGGCATTGAGCATATTCAGTCATCCTCTTCACCCGGCGTTTCAGTGATTACGATTACCTTCTCGCTGGATAAAGACATTGATGTTGCTTACAACGAAGTGCAGGCCAAAGTCAGCCAGATATTACGACGACTGCCGAACGACACCGACCCGCCTGTCATACAGAAAGTAGACACCAACGCCTCGGCAGTGATATGGCTGGCGCTGAGTGGTGACCGCACCATACAGCAGCTCAACCTGTATGCAAATAACGTATTAAAGAAAAAATTTGAAACTATCAACGGCGTGGGTGAAGTCAACATCGGCGGACGCCGTGACCGTGTAGTGCGAGTCAATATCAAGCCTGAGCAGATGGCTGCTTATAAAGTCACTGCCGATGATCTGATATCTGCATTTAATCGCGAACACATTCAGCTCCCGGGCGGATTCTTAGTCAGTGCGCAATCGGAACAGCTGCTGAAACTGGATATGGAGTTTCATAATGTAAGAGAATTAGGTGAACTCATCGTTTCAACCAATACAGGGGTACCAATTCGCCTCAAAGATGTAGCATCAATAGAAGACGGCATCACCGACAATCGCCAGATAGCCCGTTATAACGGCAAGCCTACCGTAGGTCTGGGCATGGTCAAGATTGCGAATGCGAATACTGTAGATATCATCAAAGAAGTCGAACGCCGCCTGGAGCAGGACATTCGGCCTAATCTGCCTCCGGGCATGAATCTGGAAATATCGACTAACGACTCGATTTTTATTAACCAGCTTGTTGCCTCGCTTAAAGAACACTTGGTAGAGGGTACCTTGCTGGCTGCATTGATTGTATTTATTTTTCTACGCTCGATACGCTCTACGCTGATTGTCGCCACTGCAATACCGGTATCGTTACTGGCGGCGATTGCCGTGATGTACTTTTCTGGCTTTACATTTAACTCTATGACATTGCTGGCACTGCTGCTGCTGATTGGCGTGGTGGTAGATGATGCAATTGTCGTGCTTGAAAACATATATCGCCATCGCGAACATATCGACCCCAATCCTATCAGCGCTGCGTTGAACGGTGCGCGTGAAGTCACGTTTTCGGTCACGGCGGCATCACTATCACTGGTTTGTATTTTCGCACCGGTAATTTTTATGGATGGCATGGTAGGTAAATTCTTCAACTCCTTCGGCATTGTCGTTACCTTTGGCGTACTGGCATCTCTGTTTGTGTCACTCACGCTTACGCCTATGCTCTGCTCTCGCTACCTGACCGTAAGTCACCATGATGAAAATAAAGTTTACCGCTTCATCGGCAACATACTGGGCTCACTGGATAATGTCTATAAAAAGCTGCTGTTTACCTCACTTAAGCATCGTGGTGCAGTGCTCTTAATCACCGTGCTGTTTGTGGTCATAAGCGGTTACTTTTCATTCAAATATGTAGAAAAAGACTTCGTACCCGAATCTGACGAGAGCAGTTTCAGCATTTCAGTGAAAACACCGCTCGGTTCCAGCCTGGAATATACAGATTCTAGGCTGAAAATGGTCGAAGCCATTGTTGCTAGCCACAAAGATGAAGTAGACAGCTTTTTCTCTACCATAGGTTCAGGTTCTCGCGGACAGGTTAACCAGGGTAATGTCAATGTACGCCTGAAACCAAAAGAAGAACGTAACAAGAGTCAGCAGGCTTTAATCAAAGAACTGAAAAAAGAACTGGATACGATCCCCGGTGTGCGTGCGATTCCGACCGGTGCCTCAGTAGTGCGTGGGCAGCGTTCAGAGAAACTGCAGTTCAATCTTACCGGCAGCAACCTGCAGGAAATCGGACGTATTTCAAAATTATTGCAGGATTCGCTCGGCAGTAACGCCAGCATGGGCAAGATAGACCTTGATGTGCAATTGGATCTGCCACAGCTCAACATGAAGATAGACCGTGAACGAGCTGCAACGCTGGGCTTGAATGCGACCGATATTGCCACAGCAGTCAGCCTTTACGCCGGCGGCATCAACGTCGCAAAATACAACGACGAAAATGGCGATGGTCAGCGCTACGATATTCGCCTGAAAGCAGGTGAAGAAGATTTAAAAACTACAGCAGATCTGCGCAAAATATTCCTGCGCAGCAGTGACGGCCAACTGGTTCGTTTAGATGCGGTTGCCAGCTTCAAACCTGAACTGGGTGCTGCCGTGATTGGCCGTTACGATCTGCAATACGCTGCAAACTTTTATGCCAACCCGGGTATACCTCTAGGTGATGCGGTTGATCTGGTGAATGCCACTGCAGCCAAAATTGTCCCTGCCGAGTACAACATTAAAATGGTCGGCCAGGCAGAAGAGTTTGGCAAAACCTTTAAAAACATAAAGTTTGTATTTTTACTGGCTTTCATCCTGCTCTACATGGTATTGGCAAGCCAGTTCAACTCGTTTATCCAACCATTCATCATTATGCTGGCGCAGCCACTGGCGATTATCGGTGGCCTCATTGCATTACTGATCTCGGGCGATACGCTCAATATGTTCTCGATGATAGGCCTGGTGCTACTGATTGGTCTGGTGGCTAAAAACTCTATCCTGCTGGTTGATTTAACCAACCAGTTACGTGACAAAGGCGTAGCTATTGATGATGCGCTAAGAGAAGCCTGCCCGATACGGTTACGCCCGGTAGTCATGACGTCACTGACCATTATTCTGGCGCTGCTGCCAGCTGCACTGGGTCTAGGTGCCGGATCAGAGACCAATAAACCGCTATCTGTCGCTATCATCGGCGGCATGGTTTCATCTACCTTGCTGACGCTGGTGGTTGTACCTGCGGCCTATTCGCTTGTGATGCACGGTGTAGAAAAATGGGAGGCTAAAAGAATGAGTCTGGCTAAAAAGTTTCAGATTTAGGATCAGACTGACTTTTCAAGTAACTCCAATTGCAAGCCTGTCATTTTAGGCTGCCACATCTGTGGATTCACCGGAAATGTTTTGACAATTCCGGTGCGCCGGTAGCCGCGCCGCTCATAAAAAGCAATCAGCTCGCGGCGTAGCGTAATCACATGCATACAGAATTTAGTCACTGACCAATATTGCGATGCATAGCTTTCAGCATAAGTGAGCAATTGCTTACCTACACCCAAGCCCTGCACGACGGGGTTCACTACAAACATACCGATATGTGCAGACTTGGCTTCTTTCTCAAGGCAAATTGAAGCGATAAGATCTTCACTATTCATGCATACCAAAATCACGCTATGTTCAGATTCAATCAGATGCTGCACTTCTGCAGCCGTTGTGCGCAAACCATCAAGCAAGTCAGCTTCGGTAGTCCAGCCTTGGCGACTGCTTTCACCACGATAAGCGGCATTTACCAGCGCAGCAATACTGGCTGATTCCGAGATAAGTGCACAGCGAAAAAACAGCGCCGTCATCGTTAATCTTTAGATGTAATTACCAACTTCTGCACAACCAGGCTGCCGATCATGTCACCTTGTACATTCACAGTAGTTCGTAGTGTATCCAGCATTCTGTCTACCGGTAACAAAATAGCGATAGCTTCAGCCGGTAATCCTACCGATTGCAGTACCATGACCATCGTCACCATGCCGGCACTGGGAATCCCCGGCGCACCCATTGCCGCGATCATCGCCGTAAAGCACACAATAAGCTGCTGTGCGATGGTGAGCTCGACCCCGATCAGATTAGCAATAAATAATGCGGCAGCAGCTTCATAAAGTGCTGTGCCATCCATATTAATAGTCGCCCCTAATGGCACAACAAAACCGGCAATTTCAGGTTTAACATTCAATTGCTGGCTAACGCAGCGCAAGGTTACCGGCAGCGTGGCTGAGCTCGAACTGGTTGCGAATGCTGTGACTAGCGCCTCACGCGCGCCGCGCCAGAAAACGAGCGGTGACATGCGTGTGAATAAATATAGAATCAACGGCAGCACTACAACTCCATGCAGCAGTAAGGTGCCGACCACCACCGCCACAAACTTGGCGAGTATTGCCAGCATCGCAATATCCTGCCCCGCGACCAGCTTAATCAGCAAGGCCATAATACCGAGTGGGGCCAGACGCATCACCCACTCGACGATCAGCATAGTCACGTCCAGCGCCTCCTGCAACAGTGTGCGCAGATTCTTGAAGCGTTCTCCACCCATTACCAGTGCAATACCCAGCATCAGTGCAAACATGACCACTGCAAGCACATTGCCTTGCGATAGTGCAGCAAACGGGTTCACAAATAAGCCATGCAGAAACTGTGCAAAGAATTCCGGTAATGGCAGCTGCTTAGCCTCAAAGTTTTGCATGGCGTGCTCGAACAGATTGATCGAGATACCGGCACCTGGTTTGAAATACAGGCTGGCTGCCATCCCCAGAACAATGGCTATCGCCATGCTACTGATAAAAAACAGTATGGTTGTCACCCATACTCGCTGCATTTGCTGATGCTGGCGCAGATTAGCGATACCGACCGTGATGGAACAAAATACCAGCGGGATAAGCACCATTTTGAGCAAATCAATAAACAAGGTGCCAACCAGACCTGAAGCATATAAAACCGTTTGCGCAGTCTGATGTCCAGCACCCAGCCCATGCAAGTACACACCGGCTGCAACACCGAAGATTGCGCCTAATAGAATTTGTGTGTTAAGGCTGGGTAGCTTCATAAGCCACTTAATTACTCTACCGATTTTGGTTTGACAGCTTTAGGTTTAACAACTTTAACTTTGACGGCTTTAGGTTCTTTGGCTTTAGGCTTTTCAACTTCTTCTTTTTCAACTTTAGGCTTCGCGGCTTTTGGTTTTTCAAGCTTCGGTTTGTCAGCTTTGGGCTTTACAACTTTCGCCTTTACCGTTTTAGGCTTAGTCGCTTTTGGCTTGGCTTCATCAGGCTCAGCTGCTACAGCGGCCTCAACTGCTGCAATCTCAACCGGTGCTTCGCTCGCCTCGATATCAGCTTTGTCTGTACTCACTACATTTGCGGCCTGTGTTTTTTCAAATACCGCAGCAAAAAATCCATCTGTATTATGCAGATGCGGCAGCAGTTTTAGATAGTTGCCTGTATCCAGCTCAATTTGCTGCTGCGCTAAAATTTCAGCTGCATTGAGCAATTTAAAATCCGGGTGCGCAGCCAAAAACTGCTCTGCGATATTTTCGTTCTCGTCATTGAGCAAACTGCAAGTCGCATAGATCAAGCGCCCGCCGGTTTTTGTGAGTTTGGCCGCACGAGCCAGAATATTGGTTTGCTTGACATTCAGCTCGGCAACATCTTCCGGCATCTGACGCCATTTCAAATCAGGGTTGCGACGCAAGGTACCTAGT
>Ga0208114_1000146_pt1 | contig 17197 bp, 15 predicted proteins | sample LakWasMeta2_LOW4_2_FD_183854 | JGI IMG/M metagenome (GOLD analysis project Ga0208114, IMG submission 183854) | Freshwater sediment methanotrophic microbial communities from Lake Washington under simulated oxygen tension - Sediment Metagenome... | ecosystem: Environmental > Aquatic > Freshwater >... | reverse complement strand
GTTCGGCGCAAAGCTGTAAATAGCGTTCGAGCCGCGCCGAAGAATGCTCCGGGCCTTGACCTTCAAACCCATGCGGCAGCAACATGACCAGTCCACACATGCGTCCCCATTTTGTTTCGCCAGAACTAATAAATTGATCGATAAGCACCTGTGCGCCGTTGGCAAAATCGCCGAATTGAGCTTCCCATACAACTAGTGTGTTGGGTATTGTTGTGCTGTAGCCATATTCAAAGCCAAGTACGCCAGCCTCGGAAAGAAGCGAGTCATAAATTTGTGCGTTGCCCTGATCTTTATCTAAATGCTTGATGGGGGTGTAGGTTTTATTGCAGAGTTGATTGTGCAGCACCGCATGACGATGCACAAACGTACCTCGACCGACGTCTTGTCCAGTTAATCGAACATTAAATTTTTCCATCAGCAAAGTGGCGTAAGCCATATTTTCAGCAAAACCCCAATCTAATGGCAAAGCGCCGGCCGCCATTTTGCGACGATTTTCCATTACCTTGGCGACTCGAGGGTGTAATTCAAAGCCTGAAGGCAGCCGCTGCGTTCTGTCGTTGCAAAATCGTAAACGTTCCAACGGGACGGCGGTGTTGTATGCAACATCCCAGTTTTTGCCTAAAAACTGATGCCACTGAGCGCTGTAAGAATAAAGACTGTTTGACAAGGGTGGCCTTGATACCACTTGTCCAGATTCCAATAGTTGTTGGTAATCTTGTTCCAGCGTTGCAGTTTGTTCGACACTGATAATCTGTTCATCAATTAGTTTTTCGGCGTAGAGCTTGCGCGTGGTCTTGAGCTTGGCGATTTTTTTGTACATTAATGGCTGAGTTGCAGCCGGTTCATCCGCTTCGTTATGACCCAGACGCCGATAACAAATGAGGTCAATAACCACATCTTTATTAAACGTCATGCGGAAATCGAGCGCTAATTTAGTGACAAATATCACTGCTTCAGGATCATCACCATTCACATGAAATACCGGCGCTTGAATCATGCTGGCAACATCGGTGCAATAAAGCGTGGATCTTGCGTCTAGCGGGTTGCTGGTAGTAAAACCAATTTGATTGTTGATAACAATATGGACCGTGCCGCCCGTACTAAAACCTCGAGTTTGCGACATGTTCAAGGTTTCCATGACAATACCTTGACCTGAAAACGCCGCGTCGCCATGAATTAACACGGGTATAACGGTATCCTTACCTTCTTCTCCGGCTCTGTCTTGTCGCGCCCTTACCGAACCTTCAACAACCGGATTGATAATTTCTAAATGAGAAGGGTTAAACGCTAAGGTGATATGTACCGGACCGCCTGGGGTATTAATATCAGACGAAAACCCCATATGATATTTAACATCGCCAGTACTTACTCCCGGCGATAGTTGAGAAGTGCCGGCGAATTCATTAAATAAACTTGCCGGGCTTTTACCTAATATATTAACTAACACATTTAATCGGCCGCGATGCGCCATGCCGATAACAATTTCTTTAACGCCTTTTTCTCCAGCGTTTTGAGTTAATTCATCCAAAATAGCAATTAATGATTCACCACCTTCTAAAGAAAAGCGTTTTTGACCAACAAATTTATTATGTAAATGCCGTTCGATGCCTTCGGCAGCGGTAAGTAATTTTAATAGCCAGTGTTTCTTTTCTGACGTTAAGGCTAAGCTGGCTTTGGTACTTTCTAAGCGATTTATAATCCAGCGCCGAGTACTGGTGTCGACAATATGCATATATTCAGAACCAATACTGCCGCAATAAGTTTGCTTAAGATTGGCCATAATATCCCGCAATGCTAATTGCTCATTTCCGGCGAGAGTGCCCGAATCAAACAAGGTATCCATATCCAATTCGGATAACCCGTAATAGGCCGGATCCAGATCGGGCGGTATTACAATTGTTTTACCCAAAGGATTATTAAGTGCAATTTGATGGCCGCGAACTCGATAATGATTTATCAGTCTGGCAACGGCTGATTGTTTTTTAACACTTTCTTCAGTAAACCCTTGTAAAGCAGCTAATTTGCCTTGTGATTTAAGCGCAAGTTGCGCAAAACGCTGTACCACTGGGCTATGGGGGATTTCATAAGCAGCGCCTTGGTGGATCTCCCGAAATTGCTTTTGCCAGCCAGGCTCAACTGAATCAGGATCATCAAGAAATTGTTCATATAAAGCCTCAACAAAACTTGCGTTGTTACCGTACAGTGCAGAAGATTCCTGAAAAAAATTAAGCAGCTTACTCATTATCTATATCCAATTTATTCTGTTCGGGATGTGGTTTTGTTAAGTCTTTTACTGTGTATATTAACAAGATCAGGCAAAATCTTATTCAAATATGCGTTCTTTTGATTGAAAAGAGCGCTTTATCAACAAACCAAATCGAGGCATGTGGTTATGGCAGACAAGAAAGCTATTGTAATTAAAGTTAAATATCCTGTTGGGGAATCCAGAGTCGGCAACGCGACTGCCGCGCCGGTCATTGTTACTGAATGGAATAAAAAGAGAGTTTTAGTCGCATTGGCAGGCCTTATTCTGGCAATTTTCACAATTACTTATGTATTAAATCGCGAAGAGCCTCAAGAATTATCGTCATTGCCTTCAGCTGAATCACAACCTGTCACGGTCACAGAAAATCAACCCTTAGCTAATCAAGCGCAGATAAATGACTCAATTATTCGTCCTGAAATCGCTACTAATACTGAGGATCATGGCAATATTCAGAAAAATAAAATCAGTGCTTCCAAATCAGTAGAAAGCAAACATGTGACCAAAATTAAGCCAGGAGACCGGTTAAAAAACAAACCGAAACCAGCCAATAACTATGTAGTCAGAGCACTGGTTACTAGTCAAATGAATAATAAAGAGCCTGGTACAGCAATAAATCGTCTAGTTATTGTTGATAAAACACCAGCTTCGATTTACTACTTTAATGAATTAAAACAAATGAACGGTCAAAAGGTTTATCACGAGTGGCTAAAAAATAATCAACTTGTTTCTAGGCATGAGTTAATTGTAGCCGCTGATAATTGGCGCACCTCAAGTCATAAATTATTATCTGGTTCTGGAGAAGGTCAATGGCAGGTTCGATTGATAGATCAAAAAGGTAATGTTTTGCATGAAAATAAATTTAAAGTAATCGTAAAATAGCAGCAAATACAAAAATGTATTAATTAGAATATTTTGAATTAACTAAAAATATGTTTAGAATGCAATTTCAATTACTAACTAAGGATATTAAAACATGTCAAATATAAAAAATATTTCTGAAAAATCATTGCAAGATCTTTCAGAAATCGAATTGCAGTCTTTTATTGAAAACGCTGAAAAAGCATTAAAAGATAAACAGGCTAATAAAAGAAAAGACGTTATTGCGCAAATTAAAGAATTAGCGGCTTCAATTGGTGTAGGAGTGGATATTCTTGAAAATGAGAAAAAAGCTCCTCGCAAAAATCAAGGTGTAAAAGTTGCCCCCAAATATCGTCATCCTAACAATAGCGACAAAACATGGACTGGCCGCGGTGTGATGCCTAAATGGTTACGGGAATTATTGGATGCTGGACATGAACGCTCAGAATTTGAAATTTAAATATTAAACACAGCTCTTGATTTAGTATTTATGGTCTATGGTTGATTGCGCCAGTTCGGTTCAGCTAACTGGCAACCATTTTTGTTATACTGCTGGCGATTTTCAAGTAAGCACTGTGTTTTTTATAGCGCTTAGCTCTTCCTGAATCCAAAAACTACAATTAATCTTTTCGTATCCATTGATACTCGGTAAATACAATGTCTCATTCCAACGCAACCAAACCTGACCTTGACTGGTCCCAGGTTAGAGAGACCTCGCGATTATTAATTTTATCCGCTGTGCAAGTGGAAACCATGTTGAATGAGTCCGATGTCTCGGTAAATACGCTGACAGATTCATTCACTTCGCTTGTTGATCACATGAATGCCATGAATGCCTACCTGCATGCTTTAGAATCATCGCAAAATAGAGACGATGCCATCTCTTGCTGTGAAGAGACTACTGGTAAAATTAAAGCATCGATTATGGCTTTCCAATTTTATGATCGAATGGTGCAATGTTTGCAGCATGTGACATCGAATCTTAAAAACTTATCTGAATTAGTCGCTGATCAAAATCGGCTTTATAACCCGAGTGCTTGGTTAGAACTGCAGCATCACATCCGATCTCGTTACACTATGGAATCCGAAAAAGTGATGTTCGACGCTATCTTGCAGGGTAAGACTGTTGCTGAAGCGCTAGAGTTAAAAACTGCTTACCAACAAGAACAATCCGATGATGTCGAACTTTTTTAAATCTATATGTCAATAAAAAAACTGCTGTCTATTTGCGCCATCCCCTCCTTAATTGTTGGCTGTGCTGATCTTTCTGGTAAGCAACCTCCCGCTCCGGTCTATGGGGCAGGAAATGGCTCTTTTCAAAAACCAGCACCAGTTACTGTGCAGCAACCTCCTAAACAAGAACCACCACCATCATCGTCAACGGTAAAAATACAACCACTTAAAGATATTAGTACGCCAGAGGTGTTGCCTATAGAAAGCGTACCCACACAGCCTTATGAGGGTGCGACACCAATTGCCGAGCCTGTGGCTTCTGAAATTCCCCACATGGAAATTGGTCCAAAAGAGATAACTCAGGAGACACCACCACCGGCCCCTACAGAATTTACAGAATCTAAAGCGTTTCAACCTTTAGAGTCAGTTGCATCTGGTTCAGCGGCAGTCAGTGCGTTGGTAATGGCTGCAAATGAGGATAGCCAAGCGGGTAAGATGGATTCTGCTGTAGCAACTATGGAACGTGCCATACGCTTAGAGCCTAGAAATCCGACACTGTTATATAAATTAGCAGTATTGAGATTGCAGCAATCAAAGCCGGCACAAGCCGAAGATTTGGCGAAAAAAGCAGCATTACTGGCCTCTAAGGATGCCCAGTTAAAGAAACACAGTTGGTTATTGATTGCACGTGCCAGAGAGATGCAGCATGACGCCGCAGGTGCTCAAGAAGCACGAGAAAAAGCGAATAGTTTCTAAGCGAATTGATGACCATTAGGCATGGTCATCAAACAGTTTTTTTCCTTGAGATTGTTTTGACACATGATTTTTAGGTAACCCGCCTTCGTTGGCGCTCATGTGTCCGATCTTTAAACCTTGTTCTTCGAACTGCGTCTTTAAATATTCCAGATTATCTTTAATCAAACTTGCGGTTTGGCTTGTTTGAGCTTTGAAATAGGTACTGACTAATTTATCTCTGCAGTTAACAACACAATGAATTGCGCCTAACCCAGGCGGTGTAATGGTTATAGTGGCAGACCAGTTGTTGGTTGCAGTCGCTTGATCTTGTTCTTGATCCATTTGAATTTGCAGCTCTGCCGTTTGCGGCGCTTCTCTATCCATAAAGGCAAGTTCAAAATGCCAAAGCTGTTTCGGAATGTCCTCTTTAGGCAAAGATACCAACTGATCTAAAACAATTTTAGCCAGCGAGTTTTCGGTTTTGTGTTGTAGATTTTTTAATACGTCGGTTTCGGTATTGGTAATCGCCAAATCATTTTGATTGTTGATTTCCAATTTGAGTGCTTCAAGTAATTTTCCTAAATTCGCTTTGAAATCAGACTTGAATAAGGTATCCGCTAAACCGGCTTCTGGCAGCGGCTTAGAATCCGTCTGTTGTGGGGCTTTTTGCAGAAGATTAAGCACTGCTTCTTTCAAACTTCCTTCAAATAAGCCACTTTTTATTAACAATGGCAGTTTAGCTTCCAAGAAAACGCCTGAGTCCTTTATCACTTTAGCTAAATGCTGATCATCAAATAGTTGCTCTTTTTGCGGCAAACCTTGTAGTAACTCTAAAGCAACTTTCTTCAACGGCTCCGGCAGCGTTTGACTGCTTACTAACTGCGGTAAGTTTTCGTGTAATTGTTCAAGCAAGACGATTGACGATGCTTGTTTCGGCAACAACTGTTTAACCAGAGTAGCGATCTTCGTCTCAATTGGGCTACCGGCATTGGCAATCAGACGATATTCCGGGTGTTTACCGGCCTTATTAATTTCCAAGGTTATCTGCTGACCAACATTACTTGCTGCCGGTAAGGATGTTGAGGCTCTATCAATATTTATTATGGTTGGTTTTGACGGTGACTCAGAAGATGCATTTGGCATTACCTGTAACTGAATTTGCTTGTCTGTTAAGCCGATTATTTTTGCTTGCAGTTGCTGGGGAGCGGCGGCAGGTTGGGGTATTAGCGTCAACAATATCGGCTGATTTTTTGCCTCGGGAAGTGCCGATAACAGTTTGAATTCAAGGGTTGGAGTTGTCTTAGTGACTTGAACAGCTAAATTCTGTCCAGTTTGCACGTTCAAAGGCTGGCTGCTTTGTACGGTGATAATTTGATTGCCCAGTTTTAATGAAATGGCGTTTTGCGTGGTAGAAATCAGGGCCTTGATAACCTTGGCTTCTAGCGGTTGTCCGACTTGCAAGTTAAGACCGGCTAATCCAGATGCTGTTAGTTTAAAAGGTGTTAAATTAATTGATAGCGGCAGCTTAATATCCACAAGGATTGCTCAAGCTAACATTTTACGAATGTGTTCAATCTCATCGCGAGCAGTCTCAAGAATATCGAGGCTGTCATTTGCATCCAAATGCTCGGCAATTTTTTGATAGGCGGGCAAATCGTCAATTTTGGGCATTTTTTTCACATCGACCTTGCCGATAAAACTATGCAATTGGGCAATCATGACAATGTCGGCATAACTGGCGGGTTGATTATCTGTACGGAACCAGTTTTCAGCGTTGATGACAACATCTTCAAAATCACTGGGGAAATCCCATCGCCGCACAATTTGCACACCAATATCGACGCGCAATTGCTTAACCGTTTCCGCTAAATCCTTGGGGTTGGCGATAATATCAGGGTGATTGTCGGCATGCGTCAAAATAGGCACGATGCCTACGTCATGGATCAGACCCGCCAACATGGCGCGGTCCGGGTCAAAGCCAGGAATTCTATGCGCAAATACCGCGCTGATTGAAGCCACATAACTGCTATGCGCCCATAACTCAGCCATTTTGCGGGCAATGACTGGGGATTTGGCCTTGAAGATAGATTTCATCGCGAATGCGGTAATGATGTCCTGCGCAGCGCGCAGTCCCAACCGGGTAAGTGCTTCCGGGCAGCTTTCGATTTTTTTTCTGCCCCGGTAGAGCGGGCTGTTGGAGATTTGTATTAAACGCCCGGTAATCGACGGATCGATTTGTACAACTCTGGCAATTGACGTGCTGCTGGCTTTGTCATCATTAATCGCCCGACGAATTTTAAACGACACATCAGGTATGGTCGGCAGTACCAATTTATCCGCCTGCATATAGCGATAGCAGTCCATAAGCAGCTTGTTTTTAGCCAAACTAGCAGCGCTTAAATCAATGTCGTTAACGGTTTCAGTCATTTAGTGTTTGTGTTTTATCCAGACAAGCGGACTCAGTTTAGTTTAGAATTTCGCGCTTTCGCTAAAGTTGATGCTATTAAATTAGCTATCGGACAACTTGCCGCTCAATCTTACCGTGTTGACATATGAAAACAACGTCTGCTGATGTTTTAACCACTTTAACTACTATCCGCGATTATGTACGCTGGTCGGCAAGTCAGTTTGCTCAAGCCCAAATAAGCTTCGGCCATGGCACTACCTCAGCACTGGATGAGGCTGTCGCACTCGTGCTACATACCGTACATCAACCTTATAATCTGTCAGAAACTTATTTTGAAAGTGTGCTGACACTCAGCGAGCGACAAGCTGTAGTCGATATAGTCGAGAGGCGCATCAACGAACGCCTGCCTTCTGCCTATTTAACGCACGAAGCCATTTTTGCCGGCTTGTCGTTTTATGTCGATGAGCGCGTGTTAGTGCCTCGCTCACCCATTGCAGAGTTGATTGCTCAACGTTTTTCTCCTTGGGTAGACGAAGATCAAGTTGAACGCGTTTTAGATTTATGTACAGGCAGTGCCTGTATCGCCATCGCTTGTGCTTATGCTTTTCCTGAGGCATTGGTGGATGCCGTGGATTTATCACCCGATGCGTTAAATGTTGCTGAAATTAACGTCGACAAGCATCAACTCACAGACTCAGTGGCGTTGTATAAATCAGATTTATTTAAGCAACTGCCCGAAGAACAATACGACATTATCGTTAGCAACCCGCCTTATGTAAGCCACGGCGAATGGTCCACACTGGCACCTGAATTTCGTGCCGAACCGGACATGGGATTCCTGGGCGGCGAGTCTGGTTTAGATTTGGTACTGCGCATTCTTGTCGATGCCGGTGACTATTTAACAGAACAAGGCATTCTAGTCGTAGAAGTGGGCAGCAGCGCCCAAACCTTGCAAGATGCTTTCCCCGATGTCCCCTTTTACTGGCTGGATTTTGAGCGCGGCGGCGACGGCGTGTTTTTGCTTACCGCAGATCAAGTTAACCAATATCATCCATTATTTATTGCCGCACTGAACTGATATGTCTGGAAATACCATAGGAAAATTATTTACTGTCACTTCATTTGGCGAAAGCCACGGTCCAGCGCTTGGCTGTATTGTTGATGGGTGTCCTCCAGGTATGGCGTTAACCGAGGCTGATTTACAAGATGACTTAGATCGCAGAAAGCCCGGTACCTCTCGGCATACCACGCAGCGTCGCGAAGCAGACCAAGTCAGAATATTGTCCGGCGTATTTGAAGGCAAAACTACCGGTACGCCGATTGGTTTGCTGATTGAAAACACTGATCAACGGTCCAAAGATTATTCCAAAATTGCCGACAACTTTAGACCAGGCCATGCGGACTATACCTACCAGCAAAAATACGGTTTTAGAGATTATCGCGGAGGCGGGCGCTCATCTGCACGGGAAACAGCAATGCGCGTTGCGGCAGGCGGCATCGCCAAAAAATATTTGCGCGAACAGCTGGGCGTGGAGATTCGCGGCTATTTATCGCAACTGGGGCCGATAAAAATTGAACAAGTCGATTGGGACATTATCGACAGTAATCCGTTTTTCTGTCCCGACGTCAATAAAATTGGCGAAATGGAAGCCTATATGGACGCCTTGCGTAAAGAGGGTGAATCAATTGGCGCGCGTATTGAAGTCGTCGCCAGCAATATTCCACCCGGTTTAGGTGAACCCATTTTCGATCGTCTGGATGCTGATTTGGCTCATGCATTGATGAGCATTAATGCCGTTAAAGGTGTGGAAATCGGCGATGGTTTTGCCTGCATCGATAGTAAAGGCACTCAGTTTCGTGACGAAATCACCCCGGATGGTTTTTTAAGCAACCATGCTGGCGGGATCTTAGGCGGTATCTCCAGCGGTCAGAACATCACCGCCAGTATTGCGTTAAAGCCCACGTCCAGCCTACGTTTGCCGGGTAGAAGTATCAATCAGCAGGGCGAAGCCATCAACGTTATCACTGAAGGACGCCATGATCCTTGTGTGGGTATTCGCGCTACACCTATCGCTGAAGCCATGATGGCCATCGTGCTGATGGATCATTTCTTACGTCATCGCGCGCAAAATTCTGGTGTTGTGTCAGGGCTGCCGATTTTAAGATAATCCATGGCAGTTCCTTACTGGCGCTTGTCCGGATTTTATTTTTTTTATTTTGCGACAGTAGGCGGCTTTATCCCTTACTGGAGCCTTTACTTAAAAGAAAATGGCTTTAATCCGGCAGAAATCGGAGAGCTTTCTGCGCTATTAGGGGGCACCCGAATTTTTGCTCCTATTTTGTGGGGCTGGATGGCTGACCGCACCGGCAAAAGTTTACGTATTATCCGGGTGGCTTGTTTCTTTGCAGCAGCCATTTTTGCAGGATTTTTATTTGCGCACGGCTATTTCTTGTTTGCAGCAATTTCAGTCGCATTTAGTTTTTTTTGGAATGCGGCATTGCCGCAGTTTGAAGCGGTAACACTGTTTCATCTGCAACAAGAAGCCCATGCCTACAGCCGCATCAGACTATGGGGATCTATTGGCTTTATTGCCGCGGTGCTTGGCATCGGCCGTTTATTAGATATTCATGCCTTGGCTCTGTTGCCTTGGATTATTACCGGCTTGTTAACGGGCATCTGGCTGGTAAGCTTGGTTACCCCGGATATTTCTACTGCAAGACAGAATATCGCCTCGATAGGCATTATGCGTATTGTTAAACAGCCCGAAGTGCTCGCGTTTTTGGCTGTCAATATGTTGTTGCAACTGGCGCATGCCCCGTATTACGTTTTTTACTCCATTTATCTTCAAAATCACGGCTATTCAACCACCTTAACCGGCAGCCTTTGGGCGTTGGCAGTAGTGGCGGAAATCGTGTTGTTTATCTACATGGGCTGGGTATTTAAACGATTTACACTGCGTAGCGTTTTGTTGTTCAGTATTGTGCTGGCTGCGGCACGCTGGTTGATTATCGGTTGGGGCGCAGATTATCTTGGCTTACTGGTCTTTGCCCAATTGTTACATGCCGCGACTTTTGCCGGTGTTCATGCCGTGGCGATGCAATTGGTGTATCAATATTTTGGCCAACACCATCAAGGCAAAGGGCAAGCACTTTATAGCAGTCTGAGTTTTGGTTTGGGTGGCATGTTGGGGAGTTTTTACAGCGGCTATTATTGGGAGTTGCTTGGACCACAATTGGTTTATTCGCTGGCTGCCGGATGCTGCGTTTTAGCACTGTTGATTGTGTACCTGTGGATAGGCCGGGAAAATGGCCAAAATAAACTCCTCTTGAGTTAGAATGGGCGGCAGAAAGCGTGATTATTACGCTCTAACTCCATTCATTTCAGTTTAGGAAATAGCGTGTTTGAAATAATTAAAAGCGGTGGCTGGATGATGCTGCCAATCATTTTGTGTTCAATAGGTACGATGGCAATTGTTGCCGAACGTTTTTGGACGCTACAAAGAAAAAAAATTGTCCCCCCGGAACTCGTTCCACAAGTATGGAAGCTATACCGAGAAAAAAAACTTGATGATGCCACCTTACGCCATTTAAGAAATAGCTCTCCACTGGGTAATATTTTAGCTGCGGGCCTTGCTAATAGCCATCATGGCAGGAAATTCATGAAGGAATGTATAGAGGAATCGGGCCGCAAGGTCGCCCATGATCTGGAAAGGTTCCTTAATACGTTGGGCACTATCGCCCAAGTAAGCCCATTGCTGGGGTTATTAGGTACAGTATTCGGCATGATTGAAATTTTTTCTTCCCTTATGGCACATGGGGCGGGTGATCCCAGTGCTTTAGCTGGAGGTATTTCGGTAGCATTGATTACCACTGCGGCGGGCTTAACAGTCGCTATTCCCAGTTTAATTTTTCATCGCCATTTCGAAAGATTGGTAGATGAATATGTAATAAGCATGGAAGAGGAAGCGTTGAAATTAATCGATATTTTGCACGGAGAACGTGAGGACTCCTGATGAAATTTCAACGTAAAAAAAGAGAAAAAATTGATATTACTTTGATATCAATGATCGATGTGCTCTTTGTATTGCTGCTTTTTTTCATGGTTTCTACAACGTTTAATCAGCATACAGAAATCAAAATAAAATTGCCTGAAGCCACTGGCACAGAAGCTGAAAATCAGCCCAAAAAAGTGGTGCTGGTAATCGATGCCGATGGCACTTATTACTTGTTGGGAACCGATGGTTTGCCGCATGAATTAATCAGCCAAAAACCGGAAGCACTAAAACAAGAATTGCTTAAACTCAAAGATTCAGCCGGACAACTGCCGTTTGTTATCCAGGCTGACGACAAAACACCACACCGTTTTGTTATTACTGCGCTGGATATTGCCGGTCAGGTGGGTTTTAGTCAGATTACTTTTGATACTGTTCACCCCGTAGAACAGCAATGAATAAAAAACTCGCCCGGTGGGCGCTGGATATTTGGTACCAGGATCATTTTATTGGTGCTTGGCTGATGCCATTGGGTTTTTTCTTTGCCGACTTCGTTAAGTTTAGAAAATTTTTATATCGAATAAAGGTATTAAAAACCCATAAGCTCCCGGTACCAGTGATTGTGGTCGGTAACATTACCGTGGGTGGCACCGGCAAAACTCCATTGGCGATCTGGCTAGCTCAGCTGCTTCAGAATGAAGGTTTCAAACCCGGCATTATCAGCAGGGGTTACGGTGGCGAAGCACAAGCCTCGCCTCAACGGGTGAATGCTGACAGTACCGCCAGTCAGGTGGGTGATGAAGCATTGCTACTGGCGAAAAGAAGCGGTTGCCCCGTAGCAGTGAGTCCTATACGGGTGGATGCAGCGAGATTATTGATCGAACAGTCAGGTTGCAATGTCATTATTTCTGATGACGGCTTGCAGCACTACGCGCTGGGCAGAGACATTGAAATTGCGGTAATTGACGGCGAAAGACGCTTTGGTAACAGCTATTGCTTGCCCGCCGGACCGTTGCGTGAACCTATCGAGCGACTACAAAGCGTCGATTTTGTCGTGGTGAATGGCGAGCCATCAGAGCCGGGCGAATTAGCCATGAAGTTCGTCGGTGACACAGCAGTCAATTTACTGACCGGCGAGATCAAGCCATTATCGGAGTTCGCGGGCGTTGAATGTCATGCACTGGCAGGCATAGGCAATCCAGAGCGTTTTTTTAGTATGCTCAGGACGGCCGGTATAATAGTTGATGTTGCGCAGAGCTATCCCGATCATTATCCATTGCAACATCAAGATATTGAATTTGCCACGCCTAAACCCGTATTAATGACAGAAAAAGACGCCGTAAAATGCTTAGGCTTTGCGGGCAAACAACATTGGTTTGTGCCAGTGGTCGCCGTACCGGAAGCTGAGTTTGGCCAACGATTATTAAATTTGTTAAGAGAAAAAACATGATAGATACAAATCTGCTCGATATTTTGGCTTGTCCGCTATGTAAAAGCCCATTGATTTACAAAAAAGACCAACAAGAACTCATTTGCCGGGCTGATCGTTTGGCCTTCCCAATTCGTGACGACATTCCAGTGATGCTGGAAGATGAGGCACGCGAGTTAGGCACTGAAGAACTCGACGCATTATATAAATGAGCCTGTCTTTTAAGGTCGTCATCCCGGCACGCTTCGGCTCCACCCGCTTGCCGGGTAAGCCGTTGTTAGACATTGCCGGTAAGCCGATGATTGTGCATGTCTGCGAGCGGGCACTGGAATCCGGCGCCGAGGAAGTTATCGTTGCGACCGATGATGACAGAATCTTGAACGCCGTTACTGACTTAGGCATCAAAGCGGTAATGACCCGCGCTGATCACCAAAGCGGTACCGAACGACTTGCCGAGGTTGCCAGTCTATGCAGCTGGAAAAGCGAGCAAATTATCGTCAACCTGCAAGGCGATGAGCCGTTAATTCCGCCCGACTATATCCGTGATGTCGCGGAAGCATTAGCAAGTCAACAACAAGCGGGCATTGCTACCTTGGCGGCGCGTATTAATGAGCAAGAAGAGATTTTCAACCCCAACGCGGTTAAGGTCGTCCTCAATAAAGCAGGATTTGCGTTGTATTTTAGTCGTGCGCCTATTCCGTGGGATCGCGATGGGTTTGCGTTAGTCGACCGACAGCTGACCAATAAAATGCCTTATCTACGCCACATTGGTATGTATGCCTATACCGTCGATTTTTTGCAGCGTTATTGCTTGTGGGAAGCCTCACCGCTCGAGTCGGTCGAAGCCTTGGAACAATTACGGATACTTTGGCACGGCGAGGCTATTTTAGTAAAAACGGTGGCTACAACACCCGCTGCCGGTGTCGACACCCAGGAAGATTTACTGCGAGTCGCTCAGGCATTACAACAGCCACAAGCGTAAGTAGGTCTATTTGACATAGGGTATTAACAACAGTACCTTAGCCCGCATTTTTAACGCCACTTTACATTCGTTGCCTAAAGAGCCGTCAATGGAAGAATTTCAGAGAATTAGCCGCCTGCCGCCCTACGTTTTTAATATCGTTAATGAATTAAAAGCTAAAGCACGTGCCGCGGGAGAAGATATTATCGATTTTGGTATGGGTAATCCTGATCAAGCGACGCCTCAACATATCGTCGATAAATTGATCGAAGCCGCCCAGCGCCCGGATACCCATCGCTATTCAGTGTCTAAAGGTATTCCGCGCTTAAGAAAAGCCATCTGCGACTGGTACAAAAACCGTTTTGATGTTGACTTGGATCCCAATACAGAAGCTATCGTCACCATTGGTTCTAAAGAAGGCTTGGCGCATTTGGCCTTGGCGACTTTAGGCCCCGGCGACATCGTACTGGTGCCTAACCCCGCTTATCCTATTCACCCTTATGGCGTGGTTATAGCCGGTGCGGATGTGCGCCATGTACCGTTAATTCCTGGCGTGGATTTCTTCGACGAACTGGAAAAAGCCATCGTTGAATCTTGGCCCAAGCCGAAAATGCTGATAATCAATTTTCCCGGCAATCCAACTACACAATGTGTAGAGCTGGATTTCTTCGAGAAAATCATTGCGCTGGCTAAAGAACATAAGATTTGGGTAGTACACGATATTGCTTATGTCGATATTGTTTTCGATGGCTACAAAGCACCGTCGATTTTACAAGTCGAAGGCGCCAAAGACATTGCTGTCGAATTCTTCTCCATGTCTAAAAGCTACAACATGCCGGGTTGGCGTGTGGGTTTTATGTGTGGCAATAAAGAATTGGTTGCGGCACTGGCTCGTATTAAATCTTATATGGATTACGGCACCTTTACGCCCATTCAAATCGCTGCAATTGCCGCGCTTGAAGGACCACAAGAGTGTGTTGCGGAAATTGCCGACATGTATCGTAAAAGACGCGATGTGTTATGCGATGGCTTGACGGCAGCAGGCTGGCCGGTTGAAAAACCCAAAGCGACCATGTTCGTTTGGGCAAAAATCCCGGAAGCCTATCAAAAAATGGGTTCATTAGAATTTTCCAAAAAACTATTAGCTGAAGCCAAAGTGGCGGTAGCTCCAGGCGTGGGTTTTGGTCAATACGGCGACGATCATGTACGTTTTGGCCTGATCGAAAACGAACACCGCACACGCCAAGCCGTCCGCGGCATCCGCAATATGTTTAAGAAAGACGGCGTTATATAATGTCCGGCTTTACGGAATCTCTGCATAGTCCTTCGATAAGCTCAGGACGAACGTAATTAAGTTGTTCAGTGATTATTACAAAAATAATAAGTTATTCAGGAGTTTGATTTGAAACCGGTAAAAGTGGGTATTTTGGGATTGGGCACCGTCGGTGGCGGTACCGTCAATGTATTAAAACGCAATGCGGCGGAAATTGCGCGCAGGGCAGGGCGTGACATAATTATCAGCCGGGCATCCGCTAAGGATTTAACCAAAGCCCGCATCTGCGATACCCAAGGCATCATCCTCACCAATGATCCGCTGGATATTATCAACGACCCGGAAATCGACATCGTTCTGGAATTAATCGGCGGTGCCGGTCCAATTAAAGACCTGGTGTTAAAAGCTATCGAAAACGGTAAACACGTTGTTACCGCCAACAAGTCTCTGTTAGCGTTGCACGGCAACGAGATCTTCGCCAAAGCCAGCGAAAAAGGCGTTATTGTCGCGTTTGAAGCCGCTGTTGCCGGTGGTGTGCCGATCATCAAAGCCATTCGCGAAGGTTTAAGCGGCAATCAAATCCAATGGTTGGCTGGCATCATCAATGGCACAGGCAACTTCATTCTCACAGAAATGCGCGACAAAGGCCGCGACTTCCAAGATGTATTAGCCGAAGCACAAGCCTTAGGTTATGCCGAAGCCGATCCCACCTTTGATGTTGAAGGTATCGATGCTGGTCACAAGTTAACTATCTTGGCCTCCATTGCCTTTGGCATTCCGCTGCAATTCGACAAAGTCTACACCGAAGGCATTACCCAAATTACTCGCGATGATGTCGAATATGCCGAGCAATTAGGCTATCGCATCAAACACTTAGGGATCGCCAGAAAAACTGCCGAAGGTATTGAACTACGGGTTCACCCTACGTTGATTCCGGCACGCAGGTTGATTGCCAATGTCGATGGCGTAATGAATGCTGTGTTGGTAAAAGGCGATGCCGTCGGCCCAACGCTTTATTACGGTGCTGGTGCCGGAGCAGAACCCACTGCCTCAGCCGTGGTTGCCGATGTGATTGATGTGGTGAGAGCTTTGACCACCGATCCGGAAAACCGCGTGCCGCATCTGGCGTTTCAAGCCGATTCATTGGCTGACATCCCGGTATTGTCGCCAGACAGCTTCAAAACCGCTTACTATCTGCGCCTGACTGCTGAAGACAAACCCGGCGTATTGGCAGATGTAACCAAAATATTGGCTGACCACCACATCAGCATTGAAGCCATCATACAAAAAGAACCACAGCTCAATAAAACAGCAGTGCCTATCATCCTGCTGACACAAATCACCCTGGAAAAAGAAATGAACGCTGCGATTGCTAAAATCGAAGCATTAAAAACCGTCACAGGTAAAGTCAACCGTATTCGTCTGGAAACTTTGGGATAACACCATGCCACAACATACTCGCTACACCGGTCTAATCGAACACTACAGAAGCCGTCTGCCTGTCAGCCCGACTACCCGCTTAATAAGCTTGGGCGAAGGCAACACGCCGCTGATTCAACTGGAAAATATTCCCCGTTTGATCGGCAAAGACGTCAAGATTTACGTCAAATTTGAAGGCTTAAATCCTACCGGCTCATTTAAAGATCGCGGCATGACCATGGCGGTCACCAAGGCCGTTGAGCAGGGCAGTCAAGCGATTATCTGCGCGTCTACCGGCAACACTTCCGCTGCCGCTGCCGCTTATGCGGTACGTGCCGGCATTAAAGCCTTCGTGTTAATTCCTGAAGGCAAAATCGCCCTGGGTAAATTGGCGCAAACCTTGATGTACGATGCCAAAATAATCCAAATCAACGGCAACTTTGATAGAGGCATGGCGTTGGTTAAAGAAGTCGCCGACCTTGCCCCGGTTACCATCGTAAACTCCATCAACCCGTTCAGAATCGAAGGCCAAAAAACAGCGGCGTTCGAAATCATTGATGAATTGGGCGTTGCTCCTGATTACCACTGCCTGCCGGTCGGCAATGCAGGCAATATCACCGCCTATTGGAAAGGCTACAAAGAATATTCCACTTATGCCCCAGGCCTGCCAGCTGTCGTCCGTGG
>Ga0208114_1000145_pt1 | contig 17412 bp, 16 predicted proteins | sample LakWasMeta2_LOW4_2_FD_183854 | JGI IMG/M metagenome (GOLD analysis project Ga0208114, IMG submission 183854) | Freshwater sediment methanotrophic microbial communities from Lake Washington under simulated oxygen tension - Sediment Metagenome... | ecosystem: Environmental > Aquatic > Freshwater >... | reverse complement strand
TACATTTTTATTAGAAGAAAGCGTTATGTCAGATTCAGGTTTTAGCTATTCATTTGATCAGATTAAACAGATGTCAGAGGACGTACTTAAAGTCGCCAAGCGCTTGGGTGCCAGTTCTGCCGAGGCTGAGTTAAGCTTAAGTATCGGCCAGAATATTTCTGTACGCATGGGCGAGGTTGAAAACATAGAATATAACCGTGATAAAGGCATGTCTGTCACGGTGTATTTTGATAAGCAGAAAGGCCACGCCAGTACTTCAGACCTCAGCCCGCAGGCTTTGGCAGATACAGTTGCTGCCGCCTGCAATATTGCCAAATACACAGCAAAAGATGAGTTTTGCGGTTTGGCTGATGCGGAGCTGATGGCAACCGATATTCAGGATCTGGATTTGAATTATCCTTGGGATATTTCTGTAGAAGAGGCAATTGAAATTGCGAAAACTTGCGAGACTGCTGCATTGCAGGTTGATCCGCGCATTACTAACTCAGAAGGCGCTAGTGTTTCATCTGGAACGGGTTTTTTCTCCTATAGCAATAGCCATGGGTTTACCGGAGGATATGCCAGCTCGCGTCACGGCATCAGTTGCTCGGTAATCGCCGAGTCAGATAACAATATGCAGCGTGACTATTGGTACAGTACCGCGCGTGCGGCAGAAGATCTGCAATCGGCTGCTGACATCGGCAGCGTTGCCGGCGTGCGCACAGTGCGCAGGCTGGATGCAAAAAAGATTAAAACCTGCCAGGTGCCGGTACTGTTTGAAGCACCGCTTGCCAGCGGTTTGATCTCAACCTTGATTAGTGCGATATCCGGCGGCAATCTCTACCGAAAATCTTCTTTTCTGCTGGATAGTCTCGGTAAGCAGGTTGCTTCGCCGATACTCAATATTTATGAAGACCCGTTTATCAGAAAAGGCTTGGCGAGCAGTCCTTTTGATAATGAAGGCGTGGCAACGAGTGCGCGCCAGCTGGTGGAAAATGGTGTGCTGCAAGGGTATGTTCTTTCCAGCTATTCTGCACGTAAACTCGGTATGAAAACTACCGGTAATGCGGGTGGTAATCATAATTTGATCATAAAGCCGGGTGAGCATGATTTTGCCGGACTATTGAAACAAATGGGTACCGGCCTGGTGGTGACTGAATTGTTAGGTCACGGCATGAACATGGTGACAGGCGATTATTCCAGAGGTGCTGCCGGGTTCTGGGTTGAGAACGGGGTTATTGTTCACCCGGTAGAAGAAATCACGATCGCCGGCAATATGGCCGATATGTTGAAAATGATTGCTGGTATTGGCAATGATATTGTGGTGCAAGGCTCCAAGCAGGTTGGTTCTATTCTGATTGAGCGCATGACAGTTGCATCAGATTAACTGCTTAACTTAGTGGCAGATTGAATCTGCTGGAATTGATTCAGAATCAACGTTTCGAATTCACTTTCCGGCAGTGGATGACTGAAGTAGTAGCCTTGCAATTCATCGCATCCGATAGAGGCCAGAAAGTCATATTGAGTTTCTGTTTCTACGCCTTCAGCCACCACTATCTTATCCAGGCTGTGACCAAGTACGATAATTGCCTGAAGAATTGCCATGTTGTTAGGGTCATTTTCCAGGCAATTTACAAAAATCTTGTCAATTTTTAAACGGTCAACTGGAAAGTCTTTTAAATAGGCCAGATTCGAGTAGCCCGTACCAAAATCATCAATAGCGAGTTTTACGCCTATCGTTTTTAAGATGTGCAGTGTATCTATAAACTTGGATGCATCATCAATCAATGTGCTCTCGGTGATTTCAATTTCCAGGCACTCCGGATCCAGCTGAGTGGCTTCGAGTATATTCCTGATGGTTTGTGCCAGTTGAGGCTGCTTGAACTGGCGTGGCGATACGTTAACCGCGATTGGTAGAGGCGCGCCTATTTTTTCCTTGAGAGCCTTGGCTTTTTTGCAGGCTTGCGTTAAGACCCATTCACCGATTTTATCGATTAATCCGGTTTCTTCTGCAATCTGTATGAAATTTATCGGCGCTATCATGTCTTCTCCAGGCGGCTGCCAACGGAGCAGTGCTTCAGCGCCGCAGATCAGTCCGGTGGTAAAGTCTACCTTCGGCTGGTAATACAGAAGCAGTTCATTGTTTTCAATCGCCTGACGCAGCCGGAACTCCAGTTTCACACGTTCTGCCAGCGCTTCGTTCAACTGCTGCGTATAAACCTGATAGTTATTACGGCCTGCTTTCTTGGCTTTATACATCGCAGTGTCGGCATTTTTCAGTAGCATGCTGGGGTCGCCTCCATCGTCCGGATAAATGCTGATACCGATGCTGCATGTGACTAAATAATCCAGACCATTAATCACACACGGCTCAGCTACGCTGGAAAGTATGCGTTTCATGGTGACGGTAATGTTGTTCAGGTTATCAATATTTGAAATCAATATCACAAATTCGTCGCCACCAAGCCTTACCACTGTATCGACTTCACGTACACAAGCCGTCAGGCGTTGTGACATAATCAGCAGCAAATGGTCGCCCACTTCATGCCCCATGCTGTCGTTAATGAGTTTGAACTGGTCAAGGTCAAGAAACGCAACCGCCATTTTATTGTGATAGCGGTCGGCAAAATTAATACATTGCGTTAACCTGTCGTGCAGCATGCAGCGGTTAGGCAATCCTGTCAGTGTGTCGTGTGTGGCTTGGTATTCCAACTGTGTTTCGTAGTTTTTTCTTGCAGTGATGTCTTCAACGGTGCCTTCGTAGTACAGCAGGCAGCCTGTTTCGTCATATACTGCGCGCGCATTTTCTGAAATACAGATGGTGCTGCCATCTTTTTTATACGCTAATGATTCAAAGTTTTGCACGTTTTTATGGGCTTCCATCACGACTACAAACTCTTTTCTGCGCTCCGGATTTACATAAAGCTGCTCGTTAATATTGTTTAGAACCGACATTAATTCTTGAGGCGAGTTGTAGCCATACATACGTGCCATAGATGGATTTACCATCAGGTAATGTCCGCTTGGGGATGATTGAAAAATACCCTCAATAGCGTTTTCAAAAATAGAGCGGTAACGTGATTCGGCGTCACGCAGCGACTGTTCAATTTGCCTGCGTGTTGTGATGTTCTGAATAATGCCTTCAATCGCGCGGATTTCTCCTCTTTCGTTATATATTGGGTTGCCGCGTTCTGATACCCAGATAATCTCGCCGTTAGCGCGTTTAATTCTATATTCGATTTCAAAGCGTGAACCGGTTTTGACTACTTGACTGATTTTATCCCGCACCATCTGGCGGTCATCTTCAAACGTGATCTCTTCGTATGAAACTATATTATTAAACATCAAGTCACTAGGAGCGTATCCGGTGAGCTCTTTGCATCCGACGCTGGCAAATATCATGGTCCAATGGTCATCATACAGCGTGCAATAAACCAGCCCATCTATATTATCTATAAGCACATCGAGCATGTGCTGACGGTTCTGTACAAACGCATCTACAGAGATAAGATTGGATACTTTAGGTAGCGAGTTCATTGTTTTATAAAACCCCAGGGATTTTGCAGAAAACCAATTATTGGAACATGCAGTAATTAGCCAACATCATGGATATTTACTTATAGTTATAGTAAATCATGCAATCTGAACCCGACATCTATTGCCAGCGGCTCAGTTTCTTTAATAGCCAAGCCTAAGAAGTGGTCAGCTTTTACGGGGCCTGCCTGCTCACACATGGCCATATAACAAAGGTTCACCAGTTTCTGCAGAACATCCATGTCATGTTGACCTTCCAGTGTTTCAGCGTTCATGGTTAGCCAGTCGCGGATATACATGAGGCGCATCTTATCCATTTTAATTTCGACTAGATGTTTAATAATAAAATCTCTGATGTGTTTTTCATCAGCTTTGTTAAACTTTGCAAACAACTGCTGCATCAGTTGTATAAATACTGTAGTTTGGTGTGCCTCATCGGCTTCTGCGTTTTTATTCGCCGCAGTTTTCTCCTGCTTAAGTGCAATCAGTGGGTCTGGTAATAGATCATCTGGTGATAGCTCCAGCGCCATAAAAATTGCTTTCAGAATTTTTGCGCGCTCATTCTTTAAAACCTCACTGTCACAACAGCGTGCCACAAATACACTCAAGGCAAATTTTGGCTTATGAGAATACTCCGCTTGCCATAAGTTAATCGCATTGAGTAATTTATGGTCGTCAAAATAAGGTCGCATGCCAGTAAAAATTGCACGACGTCTAATAATTAGCTCCATTTATTTTTCAACCCCAGTGTGAATTAGAGATGCGATTTAAAGTTTGCTTAAATCTTTAAGGTTTTCATTTTTGTACGCAGCGTCTTGACCAAATTCCGGGTAGCCGATTTCACCATGCTCAGTAATATCCAGGCCGCGTTGCTCATGCAATGCACTTACGCGCAAACCAAAAATTGCAGAAATTAATGAGTACATGATTAAGGCACTTACAAATACCCATGCAAAGGCTGCACCAATACCAATCAGCTGCACCATTATTTGCTCTGGATTGAACATGTTGCCGGTCAAGAACAAGCCAGCTGCCAGGGTCCCCCATGCGCCGCACAATCCATGCACAGAGACGGCGCCGACCACGTCATCTAGACGCATTTTTTCCAGTATCATCACTCCGATGACGCTCATACCTCCGCCAATTGCCCCGGTAAGGATTGCGTAAGGAACTTGCATTGAGGCGCAGCCCGCGGTAATCGCAACCAAGCCAGCAATGCTGCCGTTAATTGTGCTGGTGAGTAAAATTGGCTGGCGCGTTACTATGCTTATCAGCATTGCGCCAATGGCACCGGCTGCACCTGCCATGTGCGTATTTAACAAGATATGCCCGATATTCGCGCCCGCAGCCAGGGTGCTGCCGCCATTAAAGCCAAACCAGCCAAACCACAGCAAAAAACCGCCAATAGGAATAAAGCTCAGATTATGGCCGGGTACGTTGCGTGCCTCACCTTTATCACTAAAGCGGCCTAGACGCGGGCCAAGCAGGATAATAGCGGCTAATGCGCACCAGCCGCCAACCGAGTGCACCACAGTAGAGCCGGCAAAATCAATAAAACCCATTTGTTTGAGCCAGCCGCCATCATTCCATGCCCAACTGCCAAATATCGGGTAAATAAACGCTGTAATGCCGCAAGTGCCGATTAAGTAGGCAATGTAGTTTGTACGCTCTGCCATTGCACCGCTCACGATAGTCGCAGCGGTTGCAGCAAACATGATCTGGAAAAAGATCAGGGTGTAATCCCAATCTGGTGCAGATGATAGGCCGAACAGGGTAGTGCCGTAATAGCCGCTTGGGTTGGCGCCGAACATCAAGCCATAACCAACTAGCCAGAATAGTAAAGTGCCAACGCACAGGTCAATATAGTTTTTCATCATCACGTTGACTGCGTTTTTAGAGCGCACCATACCTGTTTCCAGGAGCGCAAAGCCTGCCTGCATCAGAAACACCAGTATTCCAGCCATGAGTACCCAGATAGTATTAATCACCACCGGTTTGATCGCTTCCTCTGCAAAAACGCCAGATGGTATCAAGCACATGGCGCCTAACAGCACTAATAAACCCGATCTTTTAATATTCAGCATATAGGCCCTTATGTAAATGTATTTACATACAACAATGCAGGATCTATGCCACTTCAATTTGAACGGGAATTAATATGAAAGCCATTACGCAGCCTTCCTATGATTTATGCAATCCTGAATTAATCTAATATTACTTAAGGGGGTAGATTGATTTAGGATGGGATGCTGCAAATAAAAAGGCCCCGAATTTCGGGGCCTTTTTATTCAGCTTGATTAAATACTACTGCTTGCTTTCAGCATCTACTTCTTCGAAGTCACCATTAGGTGTGGTGTTGTCTGAATTTGCTCCATCCTCAACAGCGTTGGCGCGATGTTGCAGATAGGCATCGCGCATGAATGCATACGGATCAAGTGATGCTTCATCAACCAAGTCGGACGCATCAAGCAGCTCTGTACGTTTATCAATAAACTGGGCTGCACGTAACTGGTTGTGCAGGCGTATTTCACCGATATTGTGCGTATAGTGCACAGCATCGGTCGTAGCAGTATCAAATACCAGGCCAGTAGTATCACGTACGGTGGAAGGGCCAAGGAAAGGAAGTACAAGATAGGCGCCGTTACCCACACCCCAGTAACCTAATGTCTGACCAAAGTCTTCCTTATTGACCGCTACTTTATCCATACCTGCTACGTCAATAAAACCGGCAATACCAAACGTGGTGTTAATGACAAAGCGGCCAGTTTCACTGAAAGCATCTGCGAGTTTGAATTGCAGCAGATTGTTCAATATGCTGGTTACTGTGCGCAGGTTATTAAAGAAGTTATTGATGCCGGTGCGAACAGGCGTTGGCGCAACAGCCTTATAGCCTTTGGCTACAGGTTTGAACACAGCTCTGTCGGCAATGTCGTTAAATTTATAAATGCCGCGATTGACACCTTCCAGAGGGTCTTTATTCGCCTGTGACGCACAACCTGCGAGTAAGAGACCAAACAGGCAGGCTGTCATTAGTTTAAGTAATTTTATATGCATTTTGAATTAATTTCTTATTAAGAATTTTTTGGTTTTTATTAGAAATTTATATTTCTTGAAAATTTGTACTATCCCAGTATTGGATTATTCATGAGCGACGCATTTCTGTCCATTAATATAATTTGTTACTAAATGTAAATTAAACCATATGTTGTTTAAATGCAACAAGTTTTTCTGGCTAGCAATGAGTGCCTTGTAGTTGCATGCTATAAGTATATGGTAGGCTGAGTTTAGATATTGAAGGTCATTTAACTGGATTGTGGCGCTGTATTTTTATACAGATCCAATGCAAGTGCTCGCTGCATGCTGTGTTCTACAACAGGTTTTGGATAATCACGACCGATTGTGATATTGAGCGCAGATTGCCGTTCGGCAGACATTAACCACGGCGCATGAATTTCTTTATCATTGCAATGGCTTAGTTCGGTGACATATTTGCGGATGAAGCGGCCATTTGCATCGAAGCGCTCGCTCTGGGTTATCGGGTTGAAAATCCTGAACCATGGCTGTGCATCACAGCCTGTAGATGCTGCCCACTGCCAGCCGCCGTTATTGGCACTAAAGTCAAAATCGATTAACTTCTCTGCAAAGTAACGCTCACCCCAGCGCCAGTCTATGAGCAGGTCTTTAACCAGAAAGCTTGCAGCTACCATGCGCAAACGGTTGTGCATAAAGCCGGTGTTGTTAAGCTGGCGCATGGCAGCATCCACTAATGGATAGCCGGTTTTGCCATCACACCAGGCTTTGAAGTAATCAGCATTGTTAGGAAAGGGCAATGATTCAAATTCGGCCTTGAAAGCTTTGCCTGCCGCAATTTGCGGGTGGTGGTGCAGAATCTGAAAATAAAAATCACGCCAGATGAGTTCTGAAGCCCAGGTTTCAGCACCGGCGCCGCCCATCTGCATGGCGGTGCGTGCCAGGTGCCGAATGGATACTGTGCCAAAGCGCAGGTGTACCGATAAATATGAAACGCCTTTAATGCCCGGAAAGTCACGTGCTTCTTTGTAGCGCTGCATGCGGCCTGTAAAGTCGGCAAATAGCTGGGCGCCACCGCTCATGCCGGTAGGCAGGCGCATCTCTGAAAGATTGGTGCGTTTAAACCCTAATGATTCAAGGCTCATAAGGCTGCTAAAATCATGATTGCCATCAGGTTTGGCTAGATTTTCAATATAAGCATCGACCGGGTAGGCTCTCAGGAAAAAGTCATTGATGGTTTTGAGCCACATATTTTTATAGGGTGTAAATACGCTATAAGGCTTTCCTGTCATGCTCAACACTTCATCTTTTTCAAAAATCACCTGGTCTTTGTAGTGATGAAATGCGATACCGTTATTTTTTAGCTGATCTGCGACCTGCGTGTCTCGGGCTATCGCATCCGGCTCGTAGTCATGGTTAGTAAATACCGCTTCAGCTTGCAGTGCTTTCGCCAGATTTGTAATCTCTTCCTTTGCGTTGCCATGCAGCACGATCAGGTCACCGCCTTTTGTCTGTAACGCGGATTTAAGTTCTTTTATGCTTTCCCAGATAAATTCAACGCGGCGGTCATGCTTATCGATGAGTATATCCAGAATGGACGTGTCGAAAATGAATGCGCAGTAAACCTGGGTGGAATGTCTGAGGGCATAGTAAAGCGCTGCGTGATCATAATCACGCAGGTCGCGGCGAAACCAGACTAGAGATTTTGTATATTGAGGTATTGTGTTTTGCATAGGCTGTGAGACTCCGCAGGTTAGTCTCACAGTTTAGCAAATAATTGGTTGTCAGTTTCTTATCCAGTATCTTTCCTGAATTTAAAAGCTTTAACTGCAATTATCTTAGCCTCTGGCACCAAAAACATATTTTTCTTTAGAGGCTTCGTGCAAAGCTTCTTTTTCCAAGTCTGGCAACTTAAGCATGCCCAGAACATTTTGTAAGTCCAGAGATAGTAAAATCAGCTCTTCATCACCAATTTCATCAATCTGCTGGAAAATATCACTTGCATAGTGGCTGTCGCGAATCATTTTTGCGGAATTAACAGAGCCTATAAACTTTCTTGCAGCTACCGAAAATTTTGATAAAAGAATTAAACATTGGTTATCCATAGAACTAGCTCCCCATCGTTTTTAAAATTGCGTTTGCCAAAAAAGTGCAATTTTTTGTTGTAAGTAAGGTTGTGGTGCATGTCACCGCCATACTCGGCACCAAATGTGCCCTTTACATAAGGATTAGCATTTACTATGCCAGTTTATTTGCGGCAGGTTTATTTCCGCGCTTATTCTCGGTGGTATGGATGGTTTTGAATGACACTATGCGCGCGGTAAAGCTGCTCTGTCAGCAGCACGCGAACAAAAGCATGGGGCAGGGTGAGTTTTGACAGGCCCCATAACCAGTCAGCCTGTTGTTTAAGGCTCGCATGCAGGCCGTCAGCGCCCCCAATGACGATGCTGACATCGCGTCCCAGTGTCTGCCAGATTTTCATTTTATCGGCGAGTTGTAACGTGGTGACTTCCTGGCCGCGTTCATCGCAGGCAATCAGGTAATCGCGGCCTGTTGTTTCCAGAATTCTTTTGGCTTCAATAAGCTGGATATTTTCAGTACTGTTGCCGGCAGCGCGTTTCTCAGGCTTGATATCAATGATTTCAACTGATAACTCGCGCGGCATGCGTTTGGTGAAATCAGCGCAGGCGGTTTCTACCCAGCCCGGCATTTTGTGACCAACGCTAATGATTCGTAACTTCAACTTGAGTGAGCAGCGTATGAATGACGGCTACCATTTAATTTAAATCAGCTTAAATTAATCAGCAGCTGTCATGATGAGGTTTACTCTTCTGATTTAATATGGCTGCGACGGCTTTCTGCCTCGCCCCACAGTTGTTCCAGATTGTAATAAGCGCGGGTCGCAGGCACCATGATGTGAACGACAATGTCATCCAGATCAACTAATACCCATTCACCTTCTTTTTCGCCTTCAGTGCCGCGGATTGCAAAGCCTTTTTCCTTGAGCTTTTCACGTACATTATCGGCAACAGCCTTGGCCTGACGGCTTGAGTTGGCTGAAGCGACGATCATATAGTTGGTCATGCTGGTAAGTTTTCGCACGTCCATCACGCTGATATCGAAACCTTTGATGTCTTCAATCGCGTCGATAACGGCGAGTTTCATAGCCTCTAGATGTTCGTTGTTAGAGGCTATGGTTTGTGTTTTTTGTGTCATTTATGCGGCCTGTGCTGGAATTGCGTTGCGTTGTGATTGTATGCGGTTATGGCTGTCTACATACACGAGTTGTGGGCTGTAGGTTTTAAGTTCTGCTTCGTCATAATTGGCGAAGCTGGCAATAATAATAATGTCTTGCGGGTGCGCTCTGTGCGCGGCCGCGCCGTTCACGGAGATAATGCCTGAGTGGCGCTCAGCACGAATCGCGTACGTAGTAAAACGTTGGCCGTTGGTTACATTGTAAATACTGATTTGTTCGTATTCACAGATATTTGCTGCTTCTAACAGCTCTTCGTCGATTGCACAGCTACCCTCGTAGTGAAGCTCTGAGTGAGTCACATGTACGCGGTGCAATTTAGATTTAAGCATGATTCTTTGCATGTGCTTAACCATTTATGAAAAGGGAACGTATTATAGTCTTTTCAAACACTTATTCCAATTATTAATCAATAATGACGTGTTGGCTAGACAATAGTGTGCTAAAGCGCATTCTGTGCTTCGTCTGAGTGTTATTGCCTGTTTATAAGTGGAATTTGTGCAGAAAATCGATTGAATGCAGGTTGTTCATTCAGGTTCGGGTGAATTCGATGTTGTCTATCAGGCGCGTATTGCCGATTTTGGCTGCGGCCAGCACAACCAGGGCAGTATCTTCTTTAGATGCCGGAAATAAGGTACGTGCAGAGCGTACGGAAACATAATCGGTTAACCAGCCGATATTGTCCAGAGTCTGAACTGTCACCTGTTCCAATGCGGCATAGTCAACGCAGCCTTGCTGAATGCTGGAAACGATTTCTTTCAGGCAGGTATGCAGCATAGAGGCATGCGATTTTTGTTCAGGCGTCAGATAGCCGTTGCGCGAGCTCATTGCGAGGCCGCTGGCTTCACGTACCGTGTCACCAGCGATGATTTCGATAGGCAGGTTAAATTGCCTGACCAGCTCGCGAATGATAAATAATTGCTGAAAATCCTTTTTGCCAAATACCGCCATTTGCGGCATGACAATGTTGAATAGCTTCATAACCACAGTGGCTACACCGTCAAAATGGCCAGGTCTGCTCGCGCCGCATAGCTCGTTTGCAATGGGTGGGGCGCTGATGATCATGGTTTGCCCAAGGTCGTTGGTGGCCGCATTGAAGTCCGGATACATCTCTTGCACGTTAGGCGCAAACACAATATCGACCCCGGCAGCTTTCAGTTTTTCACAGTCAGCATCCAGCGTACGCGGGTAGCTCGCCAAGTCTTCATTCGCGCCGAATTGCAGGGGGTTTACAAATATACTCACTACAACGCATTGCGCCTGCTGCTTTGCAAGCGTTGCCAGATGAATATGTCCGGCATGCAGGTTGCCCATGGTCGGCACCAACACAACACTGGTTTGTGATTTCAGCGCATTTCTTAATTCAGCTACGGTATGGATGATTTGCATAATATGAGTTCGACGTGAACTGAATTTTTAATAGCTGTGTTCGGCGGCCGGGAATGTTTTATTTTTTACAGCTTGCACATAATTGGCAATGGCCTGTTGGATGCTGCCACTCTCAGCCAGAAAGTTTTTTGCAAAGCGCGGTGCTTTATAGTCTGCTGGGCTTTTGCTGGCAACGCCGCTGTAAATGCCTAACAAGTCCTGAATCACCAATACCTGGCCACTGCAGTCTACACCGGCACCAATGCCGATAGTCGGTATTTTAAAATTTTCGGTAATTTGTCTGGCGAGGATAGCGGGCACCATTTCCAGCAGGATCAAGCAAGCACCGGCTGCATGTATGTTGATGGCATCTTGTGTGATTTTTTGAGCACTTTCGTCGGTTTTGCCCTGAATTTTATAACCGCCCAACTGTATTACTGACTGTGGCGTGAAGCCCAGATGTGCGCATACAGGAATGCCGCGCTCAACCATCTGGCGCACGGTATCTACTGCTTCTCCACCTTCAAGTTTAACAATATGCGCACCGGCATCAATTAGCGCTTGTGCATTGTTACAGGCCTCTTCTATATCGTGTTCATAGCTGCCATATGGCATATCGGTCATGATTAATGTATCCGGAGCGCCGGCAGCGACGCATCTGGTGTGATAGATCATGTCCTGCATGGAGACTTGCAAGGTGTTTTCTGATCCTTGAAGTACCATGCCCAGCGAGTCGCCCACCAGCAGAACATCAACGCCTGCTGCAGATGCTACTTTTGCAAAAGTAGCATCGTAGCAAGTGAGCATGGCGATTTTTTCGCCAGCTGCTACTAATTGATCAAGCGTCTGTTTAGGCATTATTCTTCAAAGTTCGGATTAAAAAACTCGCGCTGACCTTTAATCTGCTCAATGCGACTCAGCAGTAAATCAAAAGCGCTTTTGTTTTTAAGAATATTGAGTTTTTCATTATTTACAATCAGCACCGGCGACGCATCATAGCTGTGGAAAAATTCGCTGTAAGCATTTGCCAGGCGCTCTATGTATTCGCGCGGGATTTCTTGCTCGTAACTGATGCTGCGTTCTTCAATGCGTTCCATCAGCGCATCAATCGGTGTTTGCAGGTAAATGACCAGATCAGGTTTTGGCGCTTTAATCTGTAAATGCTGATAAATCTGATGATACAAGGCATATTCCTCATCATCCAGATTCAGCCGTGCAAAAATTGGGTCTTTTTCCAGAAAAAAGTCCGCAACAATCGGTTTGGCAAACATGTCGCGCTGACTCAGGTCTTTAATCTGATTAGCACGCTGAAATAAGAAGAACAGCTGGGTAGGTAAACCATAGCGTTGAGCATCCTGATAAAAACGCGGCAGGAATGGGTTGGTTTCCGCTTTTTCTGACAGGTAATCGACAGGGAATTTGTCTACCAGCATTTTAGCCAGCGTTGTTTTGCCGCTGCCAATCGGTCCTTCTACAACAATGTAGGGGTATTTGTTGAATATGCTCATGAAATTTTCTAGCTTAGTTTTTTAATATCTTTTGATAATTCAGGGCTGATTAACGATTCTATTTTGCCATGAACAGGTATCGACAACAGCGGTGCGATTTCAAATAAAGGCAAAAGTACAAACCCTCTGGTGTGCATTCTTGGGTGCGGTAATATCAGCGTATCACTTTGAATCACCATATTTTCATACAACAGCAAATCGCAGTCTAGTACGCGTGGTGCATTTATGAACGGCCGTTCACGGCCGGCTTCGTTTTCAATTGTATGCAATGCCAATAGCAATTGCTGCGGGGAAAGTTCTGTTTGCACTTCGGCAACTGCGTTAATGAAATCCGGTACCGGGTTGTTTTCCGAGTCTTGCGGACAGTCAACTGGTGCAGTTTTATACAAAGACGACTTTTTGAGCAACTGTGTTTTTGGCAAGTTTGACAATGCCGTCAAGGCTTTTTCAACCTGAAAAACAGGGTCTTGCAAATTGCTGCCCAGTGCCACAAATGCATGGTGCATCATGATGCATCAGGGCTGCTGTTGGCGGGTTTCTTGGATTTTCTTCTTTTACGCTTTTTAGGAGCGGTATCTGCCTGCAGCATGGCAGTGCGTTCTTCACCTTCTGCTTCTGCAAACTTGGTCCACCATTCACCCAGCTCGGCAGGTGTCTCGCCGGATTCGCAACGCAGCAGCAAAAAGTCGTAACCAGCGCGATAGCGTGGATTTGTCAGCAGGCCAAATGGGCGTTTGCCCGCACGTTGTTCAAACCGTGGCTGCAAGCCCCAGATTTCTTTCATGGCAGCGGTGTAGCGGTTGTGAATCGCCAGCTTTTCAGCCTGCGTTGCTATCACGTCATTCATGGCCATATGCAGTGCTGGAATTGGCGGGTTGTCTTTTTTGTAATTAGTCCATGCTGCTAAGACTTCATGCCACAGCAAGGTTGCAAATAAAAAGCTCGGATTGGCCGACTTGCCGGAAAGGATGCGGTCATCTGTATTCTTGAGCGCCAGCATCACGAAGCGTTCGCCCATCGGTTGTTCCAGCACTACATCCAACATCGGCAGCAGGCCATGATGCAAATGCTGTTTGCGCAGGGCGGTCACGCTTTCAATGGCGTGCCCTGATAAAAACAGTTTCAGCATTTCGTCAAATAAACGGCTGGGCGGCACGTCTTCCAGCAGTTCTGCCATTTTGGCGATCGGGGCTTTGGTTGCAGGGTCAATGCTGAGGCCAAGCTTGGCTGATAAGCGCACTGCGCGCAGCATGCGTACCGGGTCTTCTGCGTAACGCGTTTCCGGATTGCCGATGATGCGCAACACGCCTGCCTGAATATCGGCAAAGCCATGATGAAAGTCGAGCACTTCCTGGCTGGTTGGGTCGTAATACAGTGCGTTGGCAGTAAAGTCGCGACGTGTGGCATCTTCTTCCAAGCTGCCGAATACATTGTCGCGCGTGATGCGGCCCGATTCGTTGGTATGTGCATCACCTGTAGACTGGTGATGGCCGCGGAAGGTGGAAACTTCAATGGTTTCGTCGCCAAACAGCACATGCACTAAACGGAAGCGTTTACCGATAATGCGCGAGCGCCTGAAAACGCGGTTTACTTCTTCAGGCGTGGCATCGGTTGCGACATCAAAGTCTTTGGGGTTACGGTTCAGCAGCAAGTCACGCACCGCGCCGCCGACAATGTACGCTTCAAAGCCGGCTTTCTGCAGGCCGTCTATTGTTCGCGTTGCCCCACTGCTTAGCAGGTTGCGGTCGATTTGGTGCTTTTTAAATGGAATGACTTCGGCTTTATCTCGGTTGCCGCTGGATTTTTTTGCGGTTTTTTTGGTGCCTAGTATCGGACGGCTTTTTGTAGACTGCGGTTTTGATGCTTCAGATGAGCGCGGTGTTGGCTTTTCGTGCTCAGCTTTCTTGTGTCTGGGCCTGAAAATTTTATCTAGCAGTTTTTTAATCATGCGAAATTATAGCTTAAATTTAATCGTGTACTTAAGTTCCGATTTCAACAAAACATGCGCGCACTCTATAAATACATTTTTGCGGGTATTGCAGCGTTGGGTTGTGTCAGTAACCTCGCTGTATGGAGTACCCGAGCCCTGCATTCATAGAGGTGCCTTGCAGGCACTTTGTTATTTAGCGGAGTGATCCCACAGTACATCGCTGACGCCTGCTTCCTTGTTAATAATGCGGCACATTACAAACAATAAATCAGATAGACGATTCAGGTATTTTCTGGAGGTTTCTGTTACATTTTCGGCATGGTGCAGTTGCATGAGTTCACGTTCTGCTCTGCGGCACACAGTGCGTGCTAGATGGCAGTAAGCAGCCGCTTTAGTACCGCCCGGCAGGATAAATTCTTTGAGCGGGGATAATTCGCCATTAAGTCTGTCGATTGCTTCTTCCAGGTCATCAATTCGCGCCTGTTTTAACAATACATAACCGGGAATGGAGAGTTCGCCACCGATGTTGAACAAGTCATGCTGAATCTGCGTCAGCGATTTTCTAATAGTGTCCGGGATGCTTTCAGTCAGAATCATGCCGATTACCGAGTTAAGTTCATCAACATCACCCATGGAGTTGACACGCGGGCTGTCTTTATTAATGCGGCTGCCATCACCCAAACCAGTGGTACCGTCATCACCTGTACGTGTGTAAATTTTACTTAACCTGTTGCCCATATTTAAATCCTTTATAATTGAGTTATTGTAACTGATGATGACTTTGCAATGACCGATCAAACCATGACACTGGAAATTAAAAACACTTTGCCTGGGCCAGCTACAGCATCTGACGCGCCTGTAGGTGTCTTTGATTCCGGCGTTGGCGGCATTTCGGTGCTACAGCACATTCATGCTTTGCTGCCACACGAGCAGTTGCTGTATGTGGCAGATAGCAGATACGCTCCCTATGGCAGCAAAACCCCACAAGAAATTCAATCAAGATGCTTTGAAATTGCAGATTTTTTAATTGCAAAAGGCGTCAAGGCGATTGTGGTGGCCTGTAATACCGCCACAGCAGCGGCGATTGATAAGATGCGTGAAAAGTATAGCTTGCCGATTATAGGGATGGAACCAGCCGTCAAACCGGCAGCAGCTGCCTCTAAAAATGGCGTAATAGGCGTGCTGGCAACTGTTGGTACGCTTAAAAGCGCACAGTTTGCGGGCTTGCTTGAAAGCTATGGACGTAATGTAAAAGTAGTGACACAGGGCTGCATTGGCCTGGTCGAATGCATAGAGCGCGGTGAGTTAAGAAGTGATAATACGCTTGATCTGCTGGAGCGCTATTGTCAGCCGTTGCTGGATGAAGGTGCGGATACCATTGTTCTGGGATGTACGCATTACCCGTTTGTAAAGCCGCTTATCAGGCAGATTGTGGGTGATGGCGTGACCTTGATTGATACCGGCGCGGCAGTTGCAAATCACCTGCAAAAACGACTGGCCGCATTTGATTTACTCACACAGCAGCATCAGGCTGGCACGGTAAAATTCTGGACTAACAGCAACGCGGCAGATGCAAAGCAGGTGATTGAAGCGCTGTGGGGCAAAAGTGCTGTAGTGGAGTTTTTTTAACTGATCGCTTTTTCCACTACTAGTCGTTCAATATTGATTTGAACTGGCAGTAAACGCTAGTGATGACCTGCTACTTCACCTTCTTTTAATTTGTACTGTGTGCCGCAATAAGGGCAGGCAACATGACCGGTTTGCGCGATATCTAAAAATACGCGCGGATGCGATGCCCATAGTTCGACTTGTTTGGTAGGGCAGTGCAGAGGTAAGTCTTTAGCTGTGACTTCGATTTCTTTTGTATCAGACATTTCTTGAGCTTTCTTTCATGCGCCATCTTTGACAAGGCAAAGATGGCGGTATGTGGCTTATACCAGTGTTAACCAGTCTGCATGTTTGGCAGATCTACCGTGAACTACATCAAAGTACAGTTTCTGTAATTGCTTGGTGATCGGGCCGGCCGTACCTTCGCCGATGCTGCGGCGATCAAGTTCGCGGATAGGTGTCACTTCTGCGGCAGTACCAGTAAAGAATGCTTCATCTGCACCATACACTTCATCACGGGTAATGCGTTTTTCAATCACTTGAATACCCAGTTCGCCAGCCAGCTGTACAACCGTGTCGCGCGTGATGCCTTCCAAAGCGGCAGTCAGGTCTGGCGTGTAAAGTTTGCCGTTACGAACGATGAATACGTTCTCGCCTGAGCCTTCAGCCACAAAGCCGTCAACGTCTAGCAACAAAGCTTCTTCGTAACCGTCCTGCGCGGCTTCCTGGTGCGCAAGAATACTGTTCATGTAGTTGCCGTTGGCTTTGGCTTTACACATTGTCACGTTTACGTGATGGCGCGAGAAAGACGAAGTTTTAACACGGATGCCGTGGTCAAGCGCTTCCTGACCCATGTATGCGCCCCATTTCCAGGCTGCAACGATTACGTGGGTTGAAAGTGTTTTTGCAGAAATGCCCATCGCTTCAGCACCGTAGAATGCCATTGGGCGCAGGTAGGCTGATTCCAGGTTGTTATCACGTACTGATGCTAACTGTGCCGCTGAGATTTCTTCTTTGCTGTAAGGCATTTTCATGCCCAGAATGTGCGCAGAGCGGAACAATCTGTCCGTATGGTCTTGCAAACGGAAAATAGCGGTACCCTTGTCGGTTTTGTATGCGCGCACGCCTTCAAATACGCCCATGCCGTAGTGCAGTGTGTGTGTTAAAACGTGGGTCGTGGCATCGCGCCAGTTGACCATTTT
>Ga0208114_1000140_pt1 | contig 17698 bp, 17 predicted proteins | sample LakWasMeta2_LOW4_2_FD_183854 | JGI IMG/M metagenome (GOLD analysis project Ga0208114, IMG submission 183854) | Freshwater sediment methanotrophic microbial communities from Lake Washington under simulated oxygen tension - Sediment Metagenome... | ecosystem: Environmental > Aquatic > Freshwater >... | reverse complement strand
TGGTCGAACAGGCGTGAATTGATGTTCAACTCGGCCCATTTGTGCGTGGTGTAGAGATCGTCTTCAGCAGTTAGTGCAATATTTCCGCCATCGGATAGCACGATGCCGTAACGTTGCATCGTACGCAAAATAACTTGTGCAGCAGCGTTGTATAAATGCACTGGAAAATCTGCACGCAACCGGAGACGGGAACCATAGGGGACGGTACTGGGAGGTCCGCTGGGGCCGCCAGCGTGACTGGCAGGCCGCACATAAACCGGGATGCGGCGAGTCGTGTTGGGGGCCGGATCGTTGGACGCCATGCGTGCATTAGGCAAGATGAATCGAATGGCATGCCCCAGATCGCCATTGGTAATTTGTGTTGCGGCGTAAACCTCGTCTGCATTGAACAAAAGCGGTGCAATCGGGAAGCCCGCTGCGTCGGCGCTGGTGCAATGATCACCACGATTGCTTGCCTGATAAACGCTATCGAGTTTCCAGATCGCCAGACACTGGGATTGCAAGCCGGTGCTGCCAGATGCATTCGCCCGGTAGGCTTCGTACAAAACGTTTTCCTGCACGACGAGCAGATGGCAATCGCCATTATTGTTGTCGCAGCTCAGATTCGAGGATGATTCGATCGCGGCATTTGCCGGCACTGGCATCGCCGTGCCAATCGGCTCGCAATCGGGTGAGTAGTATTCGTTGGCAGCGGGAAATCCGATGATTGTGCGTGTAGGTGCTCCAGGCGCTGCATGAACAATTCGCATGCCGAAGTCAATTTGCATCCGGCCAAAGCCGAATCCGCCGAGATTGACGAGACTGGTGATCATTGTCGATGACTGCGGGTGAGTGGCTGCTTCGGTAATGTTTTGATGCCAGACAGCGGCGGGTGGGAAGCGCGGTGGTAATTCTGCGTTCGCCACCTGACTGAAACTTATGCCGGCAACACAGACGGCGAATAAAATAGTTTGGCGCATCCGTATTCCCGAAAGCATGCAAGCTTCAAATCATATAGGCATCGAGACGCAAATTCTGTCATTAGGCTTAATGGATGCAAAACAAAGCCCTCCCATGAGGGGAGGGCTTTCAGGCGCAGTAGCTACGTGCATCTACCGAGCCCAGATATCGACTCGCGCCTGATCGAAGCTGCGTTCGGTATCGCCGATGATGCCGATTTCCTTGATGCAGCGGCGGCCGCCCTGCAAGTCGATCCAGCGTGTCGAACCGCCTTTGGAAATACGGTCGCGGACATTTAGATAATCGCGATTGCCGTTTTCGTAACGTACCCAGAGTTTTTCGATCTCGACCTTGCCGCGGCTGACACGGAGTTGTATCGCGCTAACGCCATTGCGGCAATTGCGAAAACGAAGTACATCCTTGTCGTTTTCGATATGACTCAGTTTGGTACTGCCTAGGCGCACTGCCCGGTCATAACGGGCCGCATCGGCGGTGGCAGCAAAGCCGATACAAAGAGTGATGGCGGCAATCATTATTTTTTTCACAAGTCTTTCCTTCTGTTGGTTGCATTCAATTTGCAAAAACAAGAACAGATCGACGCAAAAAAAGTTTACGGTTAAAGTTAAGGCGTTCAGCCAATAGCCGGATTGATGACTCGTCATTCAGCTATAAAAAACGCCGCAATGCGCGGCGTTTTTTATCTGCAAGGAAATATGTCTACATTTTGACCAGTTCAACGCGGCGATTGCTTGCGCGTCCTTCTTCGCTGGTATTGCTGGCAAGTGGTTTGTCCGGACCAAATCCCTTTGAACTCAAGCGGGCCGGATCAATGCCAAGACCGACCAGCGCACCAAAAACACTGCGAGCACGTGCTGCGGAGAGCTTCCGGTTATGTTCTGCAGCACCGGTGTTGTCGGTATGACCTTCAATCGACAGTTTCAGGTCGGTATTGGCGGTGAGCAGTTTGTTGATTTCATCCATCACGGGCTGGCTGTCGGGGCGCAGCGTGGCTTTGTCGATATCGAAATTGATATACAAGGCGACACGGCCATCGGCATCAAGCGCTTTTTTCATTGCACTCGCGTCCAGAAAGCCGACAGATTGCTTCATGCCCTCTTTTTCAAGGACCGTCACATAGCCATGTGTTGGAAAGGCGCCGGTAGCGATATGGATCCAGTATTCTTTGTCTGCGGTACGGATCAAATAGCTGTAATGCTCGTAAGCGGAAGTCGGTGCCGTGCTGCGCCAGTATTTTTCAACCGGCCCAAGACCGCCGGCGGCATTGATGATTTCGCGGGTAAATTGTGTTGTGCTGATTTTCTTGCCGCCCAGTGCCGTGATGGCGTTTTCATAATTGCGGTGAAATTCAATTTCGGAATATTTGCGTCCGGTATCGGCGTTACCGAGGTTCATGAAATTATGGTAAAGCTTGCCTTCGACCGGGACCAGTTTTTTTCCGGCAAGAAAGAAATGGCGATCGAAACCAATCATGCTGTCCTTGTCATCCAGATTGTTGACCAGGCCTTCCGGTGTTTTGAAAAAAGGAAAGGGCGGTAGCGACACGGTCGTAACCGGCACGCTTTCCACGCTGAAATCGGTATCCACCGGCGCGGCAGCCGGAACTTCGGCAACCGAGGCGCTAGCGGCAGGCTCGGGTGCTGGCTCGGATGTTTTGGCAGGCGTTGCCGGTTCCGCGACCGGAGGGGCTGCCGTGATGGCTTCTTCTTTTTTACATGATGACAGCATGAGTACAAGCAAGGCACTACCAATCAGCATATGACCGTGACGCATGGTTTCTCTCCTCAATGATACAAAGTTAATTCTAAGCCTTCCGAGCTGCATTATTAAACGTAAAAAGGCACCAATTTGGCCAGTAATCTTCACGGTCAGCACAATAGCGGTAAAATATGCCCCATGACTCACGAAAGCCCCGCATCTGCCGCTTTATGGTATCCGTTCCTGACGGGAGCGATTAAGTGGCGCGGACATGCTCTTTTTTTACGCGCTCGATATGGCCCGATTCCAGTGCAGATAAAAGCCGAACAACTCGATTGCCAGCAAAGCTTCAAACCCTTTGCCGATGATTTGGAGCGCGCGGGTTGGCCAATAATTCAACATGCCCGGCAGGCCTATCCAATAGTGCTGGTATTGCCCCCGCCTCAGCGCGATGAAACGCGCGCCTTGTTTGCACATGCTCTTCGGCAAGCCAGCGAAGACGGTTTGGTCGTCGTCAGCATGCAAAATAGCGCAGGCGCGAAATCTGGCGAAAGTGATCTTCGCCAACTGGCACCCAATCTTCAATCGATGAGTAAAAATAAATGCAGAGTGTTTTGGGCCGATAGAAAAAATATCAACGAAGCGTTATTGCACGACTGGCTGAATCAGGACTCACCACGGATGGTCGAGTCCACCGGGTTTATCTCGCGTCCGGGTATCTTCGCCTGGGACCGGATTGATGACGCCTCAAAATTATTGACGATGCATTTGCCGAAAGATCTGGCGGGACACGGTGCTGATCTGGGAGCAGGCCTTGGTTATTTGGCCCATACGGTTTTAAGCCAGTGTGAAAACGTCAAGGCGATGGATATGTATGAAGCCGAAGACCGTGCGCTGGAATGTGCGAAATTGAATTTGGCGAAATTCGAGGCTGTCAGGCAGTTGAGATATTACTGGCATGACGTAACTCGGGGTGTTCAGGGCCCATTTGATTTTGTGATAAGCAATCCTCCGTTTCACCAGGGTCGCGAAGAAGTGCAGGCGCTCGGACAGGCTTTCATCGAGGCCGCTGCGAAATCGCTAAAGCCCGGCGGGCGCTTTTACATGGTGGCCAATCGCCATTTGCCTTACGAAGCCAGCCTTGCAAGCCACTTCGCCCAGCACAGGTTGCTGGCGACGCAAGACGGTTTCAAAGTGTTTGAAGCCATCAAGTAATGACACGGAAAAACAATGAAACTGGTAAAACATATTTCCAATCTGGGTTATGGCAGTCGCAAGGAAGTGACGCTAATGTTTCGCGAGGGGCGCATCACCGATGCCGCCGGGGAAGTCCTGTATGCCGACGACGCCACCACGCATGACAATATACGCGTGGATGACGAGCCGCTGGACCCGCCTGCAGGCATGTTGTTGATGCTTCACAAACCGGCAGGCTATACCTGTTCGACCAAAGACAAGGGGCGACTGGTCTACGATCTGTTGCCGGATCGTTTTCGCATCCGCAAACCCGTACTGGCGCCGATTGGCCGTCTCGACAAGGAAACCACCGGCTTGCTCCTGATGACCGATGACGGCGATTTGCTGCACCGGATTATTTCGCCGAAAAACAAATTGCCGAAGGTTTACGAGGCTGACCTCGCGAGTCCATTGCGAGGCGATGAAGTGGCATTGTTCGCCACTGGCGACATGATGCTTGAGTCGGAAAATACACCGCTTGCCCCCGCGATTTTGCAGCCGCTGTCGGAGTTGCGGGTTCGGCTGACCATTATCGAGGGCCGCTATCACCAGATACGCCGAATGTTTGCCGCCGTAGGCAACCACGTCGTGCATCTGCATCGCAGCGAAGTGGGCGGGTTGAATCTCGGGTCCCTGCAGGCCGGTGAATACGAATACATTGGCGAGGCGGATCAATCCAAGCTTTTCATGCGGGAGCAAGCGTGAAATTCCTATCCCCATTTTATGCCGTGATCGCCATTGGCATGGTCATATTGAGTACCTTGCTGCACACCTCATTGCTGTTCATCATGGCTTTGCTTAAGTGGCTGCTTCCGTTTCAGGCTGCACGAAAATTTCTTTCGCGATTCCTCATCGTGATTGCCGAAAGCTGGGTCGCCTTCAATAGCTGGCTGATCGATGTCGTGACGCCGACCCGGTTCATCGTGACCGGCATGGAGTCGCTCAAATACGAAGGCTGGTATCTGGTCATATGCAATCACCAGAGCTGGGTCGACATTCCCGTGCTCCAGAAAATATTCAATCGCCGCATTCCCTTCCTCAAGTTTTTCCTGAAAGACCAGCTTATCTGGGTGCCGTTTCTCGGGCTGGCATGGTGGGCGCTGGATTTTCCTTTCATGAAACGTTATTCGAAAGCCTTTCTGGAAAAAAAACCGCAGTTGAAAGGCCGGGACATCGAAGCCACGCGGAAGGCCTGTGAACGTTTCAGGCACCTGCCTGTTTCGGTGATGAATTTCGTCGAGGGTACGCGCTTCACTTCCGAAAAACACCGGCGACAGCAATCGCCATTCAATGATCTGCTGAAAGTCAAAGCCGGCGGAATTTCCTTTGTGCTCGACACGATGGGAGACAGCATGAAGTCGATTCTTGACGTTACGATTGTCTATTCCGACCGCAGGCCCGGTTTGTTTGATCTGTTCGCCGGCCGCATCGGCCAGGTTTCGATCGATATCGTCGAGCGAGAAATCACCCCGGGCATGATCGGCGATTACGAAAACGATGCTGAGTTCAGGGCCGGTTTCCAGACTTGGCTGAATTCCGTCTGGGAAGAGAAACAACGCACTATCGAACGCTTGAAGGCAGGTATGCAGTAGCCGTTTGCATGCCCGAGGTTGAGACGCCTGAAAAGGCACTGTTAAAACTCCCGTTAGGAAAACCGTCATGAAAAACCTGTTGCCTCTCCTGCTGTTTGTGATCCTCATATTCGCTGGTTCCGGAGTTTCTGCGGCTGCCGAAGTAGTGGCCGGCGAAAAGTCGAACCGCGATTTGCCTCCGGGTTTGATCGTTCCCGATGCCGCAAGGCCGGGGCCGGCTTTCGATGTTGATAAAGCAACGTCTGCCTATCTGGATGTATTGAGCGACCAGCAGAAAGCAAAGTCGGATGCCTATTTCGAAAATGGTTATTTTCTGGACGTGCTGGATACGCTTATTCTGGTCTTGATTTCTGCACTCCTGCTGTTCGCGGGGATATCCCGCAAGATGAGTGTTCTGGCCAAACGGGCGAGCCATCGACCATGGCTTCACACCACCCTGTATGCAGCGATGTATCTGGCCGTCATGTTTCTGCTGACCTTGCCCTGGAATATCTACATGGGCTTTTCGAGGGAGCACGCCTATGGACTGGCAACGCAGGGTTTTGGCGATTGGTTTGTCGAAACCTTGATGGGCTTCGGTTTAAGCCTTTTATTTGCCTCCCCCGTCATTGCCATCATCTATGCTGCGGTCAGGCGTGTCGGTAAAGCCTGGTGGGCGTGGACCGGTGCCATTACCTTTTTGTTCATCATATTTTTCGCGATGATTGCACCGGTTTTTATTTCGCCGATTTTCAATGAATACAAACCCTTGCCGCCGGGTGAATTGCGCGATGATTTGCTGTCGATGGCGCGTGCCAGCCAGATTCCGGCAGACAACATTTACGTGTTCGACGCATCCAAACAAACCACGCGAATCAGCGCCAATGTGTCGGGCATGATGGGCACTACCCGCATTTCACTCAACGACAATTTGCTGGAACGCACGTCGCCCGAGGAAATTCGGGCGGTAATGGGGCACGAGATGGGCCACTATGTCCTGAACCATTCATTGCGACTGGTTATTTACATTACGCTGATCCTGACTTTTGTTCTGCTGTTCGTGCATTACAGTTTTGATGGCCTTCTGGTGCGCTACGGAAGCCGTTGGGGTGTCAGCGATCGCGGCGACCCCGCCGGTCTGCCGCTGGCGATGGCACTGCTGGCGATTTTCATGACCTTGATGACACCGTTGAATAACAGTGTCGTACGTCAGGCGGAAGCGGAGGCAGACGCATTTGGCCTGGCGGTGGCGGGTGAGCCGCACGGTTTCGCAACGGCTGCGATGCGTTTATCGACTTATCGAAAAATTCACCCGGGCAGGCTTGAAGAGATCGTGTTCTTTGATCACCCCAGCGGCTATGCCAGGGTGCATCGCTCGATGATCTGGTTGAAGGAAAATCAGCAGGATGCCCGCGTTTCGAAGGCTATTTTGAACAATAAATAATTGAATCAAGGCGTCTTGATATTACGCTTTATCAATCACGAAAGTTTTCGAATTGCAGCGGCAGTTCTATGTCGGACTTCTTCAAAAGCGCCATCACGTCCTGCAAATCGTCACGTTTCTTGGCAGACACCCGCAGCTTTTCGCCATTGATCTGGGCTTCGACTTTCAGTTTGGCGTCCTTGATGATGCCGACGATTTTCTTGGCCAGTTTCTGTTCAATGCCTTGCTTGATGGTCACTTTCTGGCGAGCTTCGGCCAAGTTGGTTTCTACCTCGCCCTCTTCCATGCAACGAATGTCGATGCCGCGGGCAATGAGGCGGGCTCGCAAAATATCCAGCATTTGCTTGAGCTGGAAATCACTCGGCGCGTGTTGGGTAATGACGAAGCCGTCCACGACGAATTTTGCATCGCTGCCCTTGAAGTCGAAGCGGGTGCCAAGCTCGCGATTTGCGGTATCGAGCGCATTGGTCAATTCATGTTTGTTGATTTCGGAAACGATATCGAAAGAGGGCATGTTTAATTCCTGGTAGTTTGCGTATTTTATGCGATGCGCACGCTCGCGTCAGCTAAACAGGGCTTGCTGTGAACGGATCTGACTGCTGTCGATGAAGTTCGCCAGTCCTATTCCGGCCAGCCTGTAGCGGGTGCTTTGCGGCATATTAACCCGTTCGCGCAGTTGCAAGGCGATGGCCAGAAAATCATCGAGCGAAGTGACGGGTGCATCCGGAGTATGGCTGCGGGTCAAGGTCTGGAAATCCGCCGTTTTCAACTTCAGTACGACGGTACGCGCACTGCGTTGTTCTTCGCGACAATAGGCAGCCCAGGTTTTTTCGGCGAGCCGGGCAAGATGCGGTTCCAGTTCTTCCAGAAGCAGGTCTTGCAGGAAGGTATCTTCACTGGAAATTTGCTGGGTAGGCCGTTCGGAGACAACTGCGTGGTTATCGATGCCGACGGAAAGCTCGTGCAGACGGATGCCCCAACGGCCAAAACGGTGCTCAAGGCTTTGAACACTGTGCTCGCGGATATGTCCTACGGTGCTTATTCCGAGTTTGGCCAGTCGGGCTTCCATGACTTTGCCCACCCCTGGCAATCGGCCAACCGGAAGCGGTGTCAGAAAATCGAAGACGGCCGACGGCTTGATGACATATTGGCCATTGGGTTTGTTCCAGTCGGAGGCGATTTTGGCCAAAAACTTGTTAGGCGCAATGCCTGCCGAAGCCGTCAAACGGGTTTCCTCGACTATGGCCTGGCGAATTTCCCTTGCAACTTCGGTGGCGGAAGCCAGACCACGCTTGTTTTCTGTCACGTCGAGATAGGCTTCATCGAGAGACAGCGGTTCGATAAGGTCGGTATGACGGGAAAAAATTTCCCTCACGTGTTTTGACACGGCTTTGTAGCGGACAAAGTCGGGCGGAACGAAAATGGCATCCGGACATAGGCGTTCGGCACGTATCGCCGGCATGGCGGAGCGTATACCGAATTTTCTGGCTTCATACGAAGCGGCACATACGACAGAACGTGCACCACGCCAGGCGACGACAACGGGCTTGCCCGCCAGTCCTGGATCGTCGCGCTGCTCGACGGAAGCATAAAAGGCGTCCATATCAATGTGCACGATTTTTCTTTGCGACATTTTGCTTACTTTGTCTTTCCCATGCGAGGCGTGCCTTTGCGACAGGCGTCGGAGCAGTACTTCACCTGCTCCCAGACATTCTGCCATTTTTTCCGCCAGCTGAAAGGGCGCCGGCAAACGATGCAGATTTTATCGGGCAAGTCTTTTTTGCGGATGGATTTATTCACGCAATTTTCTTGTGAAAATCAAGAAAGGCCGCAAGCATCGCGCCAGGAGCTTCGATCTGCGGGTAATGCCCGATTCCCTCAAGTTCGACGACATCGGCATCGGGAATCAGTTCGCGATATCGTTCAACTAGATGTCGACCGGAGACCGGGTCGTCAACACCATTGATCAGTCGCATCGGAACGCAGGTTGTCTGCATTGCCCTGACCCAGCTATCACGGTGTTTTCGGCGTTCGGGAATGTATTGCAACAAACGGTGCGCCAGCCGGTGGCCATTATTCAACTGGATCAAGTGCCAGAAATCCGATAAATCCTCTGCGTCAGGCTGCGTGTTGGCCGCAAAAACCTCGGAGAAACTCTTGCTGAATTTTTTTTCATTCAAGCCATGCACCAGCAGGGGGCCGAGTGGGCCGCGAAACAGGGACTGAATAAAGCGAGGGCGGTGGGCTTCGGGAAACAGGCCGCCGTTCAAATAGCAAATGGACTGGATCTCGGGACCATTTTCAGTGCGTGCATTTTCGAAGCGGGCCAGATATTCCTGGGCGATGCTATCGCCAAGATCATGCGCAAGAAGATGTGTATGTTTGATGCCGAGTGAAGATAGCAGGGCAATAATGATGTCTGTTTGTTCCAGCACGGTATAGGTATGTCGATGGGGTTTGCTAGAAAAACCGAATCCCAGCAAGTCGAGGCAAATGACTCGGAAGTGTTTTGTCAGCGACGGCCATATGACTTTCCAGTCGTAAGATGACGTGGGGAATCCGTGGATGCAAAGTAGCGTGTCGCCATGACCTTGGTCGCGATAGAAAATCGAGTGCGCATGCCAATCAAAATAGCGACCTTCCGCTTTCCATTGTTGCAATGCTTGAGTGGTCATCGGCTAGCTTTTGTTAAATAAATGTCATATTCACGAATCTAAACCAGACTCGGTTGCGTCAAAAATGCTTGACGATGCTGGTTGCATTGTCATTCCAAAATGCAATTTATCCTGAAATATTACGTGAATTGTGAAATATGTCCGCTTTTTTGCCGGGATGCCGTACTTGATAGATGCCAGCGAAATACTTTCGAGTATCCCTAGGCATTGTCCACGTATCCCTCAGGAGAACTTAGTTTGAAAAAGAGTATTGTTGCCATCTCATTGCTTGCGTTCAGTGTTACCGCTGCCATCGCCGCGAACCGAACGCCGATTAAACAGCCTAGTCCGGCTTACAAGAAACTTCAGTTGGCCATCAAACAGGAAACCCGCAATTATTTGCGCGGTGACGGCATGATTGAAAAAGCTCCCTCTGCCAATCAATCCGTTGCTGCCAAAGCTTATACCGATGCCGAAGTCGGCGACGCCAATTCCTTCGGGCGCAACGTCATTTTCGCCGGCTCCGTACAGTCGGGTGTTCTGCAAATTGCACCCGATTGCACCCCTGATCCGATGTTTCCACCGGGCCCGAATGATCATTGCGTCGTGCCAGACGTCAACGGCTTTGCGAGTGTCAATTTCCCGGATATGGGCAAGGTCCTGATTCCCGGTAAAACCGTAAAAACGCTGCTCTGTCATTGGCAAACACCATTCGCCAGCCTGCTTTACAATAACGGCACGGGTACCTATCAGGGCAACGCGCGGTCCACATTTACGGCAACGTACAAAATTGAAAACGAAGTTCTGGCAGACCCAAGCTTGCTTGATCCGAATACCGGTCTTCCCTACGGTGGCGTCATTCAAACCGGCCTGGCTTCCGTTTCAGATACTCGCGGCCTGCAACCGGGTGATTTCCAGATCTACAGCGACAACGATACCCGTGTTTGCAACGGCGGCTTGATTTCGAAGCGTTCCTTGATTGAAAACTATGGCTTGACCGATGCCCAGGCTACCAAATTCTTCAAGAAAGACACGATTATCACCCTTGGCATTGTGGGCAGTACAAGGCACGTCAGCGACGGCAGCGTGATTATTGGTACACGCTTTGTTGGCGATTGATCAACCAAACTCTCTCCATGGAAGGAAAAAAAACGGCAGCCGCGAGGTTGCCGTTTTTGTTTCCGGTCAATCAGGTATTCCATGTAACAATACCTGCATGATTCGGATACGAGTGGCATAGTGAAGCAAGTTTCTTCGATGCGCGGAATAGTTGCCATGTTATTGGCGGTAGTGCTGTTCTCGCTGATGGACGCCGGCCTGAAATGGTTGTCGCCGCATTATCCGGCCATTCAAGTCACCGCGATGCGTGCGATGGCGTCATTGCCTTTCGTATTGGTATACATCCTGCTCCGTGGCAGTGCCAATAGTCTTTTGAAGATTCGCTGGTCCCTGCATTTGCTTCGTGGAATGCTCGGAATTGCCATGCTGGCCTTATTTACCTATGGCCTGAAAACCCTCCCCTTATCCGAAGCCTATTCGCTTTTTTTCATCGCACCCTTGCTGATAACCGTTTTGTCGGTTCCCTTGCTGAAAGAAAAAGTCGGACCCGCGCGCTGGGTTGCCATTGGTGCAGGCTTGATCGGTGTGCTGATTGTTCTGAGGCCCGATATGGAAAACCTCGTGTCGCTTGGCAGTCTTGCCGTATTGGCGGCCGCCGCCTGTTATTCGGTGTCCGCGATCGCCGTGCGTGTCATCAGCCGCACGGACTCTTCCGACAGCATGGTGTTCTGGGCAATGACGATGATTGCTCTTGGTGCCGGGGTTTTTGCCGCTCCTGCCTGGCAGACCATAGCGGCAGAACATTTTATGGTTCTCGCAGGCATCGGGATTACCGGATTCTTCGGACAGGTCGCCATTACCGCTGCCTTCCAGAAAGCAGAAGCATCTGTCGTAGCGCCCTTCGAATACAGTGCATTGGCTTGGGGAATGGGGCTGGACTGGTTGCTATGGGAGACCCTGCCCGATAGCATCGCGATGATGGGTGCGCTGGTTATCATTGCCAGTGGCCTGTACTTGATTCGAAAAGAAAAAGTGCATGCCGAAGCAGAGCATCCGTAGTTCATTCATTTCCGGGAAAACATCATGTGGATTTTTAGATCGTTCGTGGCAGGATTCATTTCGACTTTGCTGTTCCATCAGGGGCTTTTGCATCTGCTTTACATCGCCGGAAAATTTCCAACACCGGCATGGAATATGGCAGCAACGGCACCATTGCAGGTGCCTGCCGTGATTTCGTTGGCTTTCTGGGGCGGAGTCTGGGGTGTGGTGCTATGGGCCATGATCAAGAAGCAAAGCAGCGCGCGCCAATGGCCGCTGGCCATCATTTTGGGCGCGTTGCTGCCCAGCATCGTGGCATTGCTGATCGTTTTTCCGCTCAAGGGGATGGCCTTTGCCGCCGATTGGGATCCTAAATGGTGGATAGGCGCTTTTTTGCTGAACGGTGCCTGGGGTTTGGGCGTGGTTCTGGTCATGAAGGCTTTCGGGAAGAAATAGAGCTCGCATTCAAGCCTGTCAACGACTGGGCGTGTGGAGCGTTTTAACAGGCACTCCCAGGATAAACAGTGAGAATCCCCATGAAAAAAGTCATTCCATTAATTGCCGTCGGTCTGTTGACCGTTAGTTTTTTGGCAGTCGCGCAAGACCGCTCGAAAGATCGTCGTGCGGACATGCAGGTCAAGGCACAGGAACGCTTCCAGTCACTGGATACCAATCGCGACGGCAAGCTTAGCTATGCCGAATTTCAAAACAATCCCAAACATCGCGAACGCTTCGAAAAAGCCGATCTGAACCGTGATGGTGGGCTTACCCAGGATGAAATAAAGCAGGCGCGCGAGCAAAACAAACAGATGCGACAGGAACGCCGTGCCAAGGGTCGTGAAAAAATGCAGGCTGCGCGTGAAAAGCTGCAGCGACTCGATGTCGATAAGGATCAGGCACTGACGCGAGCCGAAATAGGCAACGAAATGCCGAAGCTTCTGGAGAATTTCGATGTGATCGACGGCAACAACGATGGCAAGGTCACCCGCGATGAAATGCGGATTGCCCGCATGGCCATGAGGGCCGAGCGTCAATCGCAAGCTAAATAAATTTTTACAGAAATGACACTGAGAAAAAAGGCCGTTAAGGCCTTTTTTCTTTTGTCGTAGTCCTTAGCGGGCGATTTGGAACTCGCCCGGCAGGGTATAAATCAGCCTGTCATCCCGACTGCGATTCTTGTGGTCGTGGATCACGCCGAGATAAAGCGGCACCTTGTTTTTTTCACGAAGGGCGGTAATGAAATACTGCTCGTTTTCACGTTTAAGGACAAAAATACGCTTCCCTGGTTCGTGATCCAGAGCCTGTGCCAGCGTCATGTCAAACTGACTGTCCGATATGCTTTTGGGTTGCGGCTTGAAGCTGACCTTGTTGATGCTAGCACCCAGATAAAGATGCAGGCCGTAGCGAGTCATGTCTTCGACAAAAATAATTTCGCGCGGCGATTCCTTCGTCATGACGAGTATCTTTTGTCCAAAGACATCGGGATCCTTGTGGTGGTTAAAGGTACTCAACCCGTAACGCATTCCGAGCAAAAGCAGAATCCAGATAGCCAGCCATGCGAGCTTTCGCGGATTCAGTTCGAACTTGTCCAGGGCTTGTCCCAACAACAAGACGAAAGCGCTGAAGATTGGCAAGAGATAAAGCGGCATACGCGACCGCGACAGACAAAAAACCAGCAAGGGCAATAACAGCCACAGCCATAGGAAGCGTGTTTCAGGCGTCTGGGATGCCCACGGACTGAATGTTTTCGGCAGTTTTTTAGCTGCAAGAATCAGCCAGGGCAGGGCGCCAAGCAGAAACACCGGCAAGTACACCTTGAACGGTCCGTACCATTCGGGACTTCGCTGCAAACTTTTGTCCGCGACGCGAGCGACTACTTCATGTCCGATGAAGTAATCCAGCAGGCCGGGATGGCGTTGAATCACGATGCCGAACCAGGTGAGTCCGATAATTCCAAAAGCGAGAAGTCCCAAGGGTCTGAACAGTGCCTTTAAATCCTTTTGCTGCCAAAGCAGCGCAATGATCGCCAGCATTGGCAACAGGCTTGGCGGACCTTTAGCGAGGAAGGCAAGGCCAAAGGCTGCCCACATGGCATCCATCCAGAATCTGGATTTCCCGAGGAAGGCATACTGCGAGAAACATAAAATCGCGAGTGTTTCGCAGGCAGCCAGAATAAAATCGGTGCTGATGTAGTTGCCGGCAAAAAATGGAAACGGGCTGGTGGCAAAAATCAATGCGGGAAGCCAGGGTTTTTCCCGGCAGAATATTTTTCCCAGCTGGAAAATCATCAAGACACTGAAAATGTAGGCCAGTGCAATGGGTAAGCGGACCGCCCAGGTGTTGAATCCGAAAATCTTGGCGCTGGCCGCAATGGTCCAATAGGTTAATGGCGGCTTGGTGAAATGCAGCGAATCGGGATGGCGATACAGTGATATCCACTCGTTCGAATCGGCGATGTTCAGTGCGACATTGGTGTAACGGCCTTCGTCAGGCTCAAAAAGACTGCGAGAACCCATAAACGCAAAGCCGAGTACCAGGGCTAATAGCAGAATGGCCAGATAGGGTCTTTGACGAAAAAAAATCATCGGGGTAGCTCTTGTGAGATGCCTAATGCGATGGCGAAGGATAAGCCATAGGCGGGCATAAATGAAAAAAGGGTGCCTCGGCACCCTTTTTTCGTGCCTCTTGCAGGCGTTTAGAACTGAGCGCCCAGGCTTATGCCGTAGATGATGGGATCTACATTGGCTGTGCCCACAAAGCCACCATTGACCGTAACATCGGTATCAAAGTCGAGATAGCGTACTTCGCCGCGCACAAAGAAACTGTCGTTGAAGTAGTAATCTGCGCCGGCCTTGAGCGTGAAACCATTGCTGTTGTCTCCGCGCAGGATGGTTCCTGCCAGTGCCCCTTTGGATTGTTCGCCGCCGACGTTTACCCAGCCATAACCCAGTCCGACAAAGGGCCTGAAATTTTGGTCCTGCATAAAGTGGTAATTGATGCCGAGGGTGCTTGGGCGATGCTCGACCGAGCCGACAATGCCGAGCCCAGCCAGCGACACATCATGCTCGAACTTGCTTAAGCCCGTCCAAAATTCAGCCGACCAATTGTCCGAAAAATGATAGGCAATGCTGCCCGTCACTGCCCAGTCGTCGTCGACGCTGGCATTCGCGCCAGCAAGTATTCCATTATCGGATTTCGGGTTCACGTTCTGCAGACCCAGAGTGGATGAGAAGTTTTCTGCATGGGCATTCGAAGCAGAGAAAGCCAGGCCAATGATCATGGCTAAAAATGATATGCGGGGCATGGGGGAGATACTCCATTGTTGGCTGTTGCCGGGCAATTCCGGTGTTGAAATCCTGACAAAAAATAAATGAATTCAGAGTGATGTTTTCATCAAGCAGATGTGAAAATTTTAACGCTGCGCAACCGTGACGAAAGTCATTGCCTCCTAAGGCACATGTGAAATCCATGTCGAGATCCTAAGCTGGGCATGTCATTTTTAGCGGGGTTCTTCATGAAACGTTTTGCGCTGGTAGCTGCCATCGGTCTCGGTTTTTCGATTTCTGCCAATGCGGAAACCCTGCAATGCAATATTGATAGCGACTACACATTTTCGCAGCAGGGGAACACGCTTGTTTTTTCGCGTCATGCGGCACCTGGAAAGCGCATCCTGATTCAGGACAGCCGGCTGATAGTCGATGGCCGTGATGTTGTCTTGAGTGCCGAGGACAAAAAACGTGTCGGCGAGTTTGAAAATGAAATGCGCTTGCTGATTCCCCAGGCAAGGCAGGTTGGCGCGGAAGCGATCGATATCGCCTTTACTGCCTTGATCGAAGTGTCTCGCGGACTAAGCGGCGTACAAAATAATCCGACGGTGGTAAAGCTGCAGAAGGCGCAGGTTTCCTTGCAGCAATCGCTCGAAAAAAATCCAGCCTTGATCATCAATGGCGATTTTGAGGACAAAATCATTGATCCGGTCATTACCGATTTTATTCCCGACGTTGCGGGTGCGGCAGTTCGGCAAGCCTTGTCGCTGGCCTTCAGCGGTGACGAGGCAAAAGCAAAAGCATTTGAGCTGCGCATGGATAACATGGGCAAGGAAATAGAAATCAAAGTCGAGGCGCGCGCGAAAAAACTCGAGCCGCTTGCCGATGCAATGTGTCGTCGTGTCAGGAATATGGACAGGATTGAAGACGGTATTACCGTGCGATTAAACAACAAGGAAAAAATCAATTTGCTGGATACGCGCGCGCCGTAAACCCATTCCCCTATCGCTCGACATCTGTCCCCGGGTGTCGGCGTTACGCCCTCTTGCTTATGCAGGAGGGCGTTTTTTTGTCCCTGGGTCTGGAAATCAGACCTTAAATTGGCTGTCTATTCTCTAAAACTTGGCGGCAATGGCCTGGGCAGGCGACAATAGCGCTTGCGCCAAGAGGGCGGGAGAGGATTGCATGTCAGCATTAAAAGAAGCCAGGGTGCCGGATATCGGCGGCCATAAAAATGTTCCGGTCATCGAAGTGTTGGTAAAGGTCGGCGATCCCGTTAAAAAAGACCAGGGTCTGATAACGCTCGAATCCGACAAGGCCACGATGGAAGTACCTGCGCCTTTTGCAGGCGTTGTCCGTGAACTCAAGGTCAAGCTGGGCGATGAAATTTCCGAGGGTGATGTCGTCGTCATGATCGAAGCTTTCGACGATGTTGCCTCCATTCCCCCGTCGGCAAGCAAGGCAGATGCACCGCCTGCGAAAAAAATCGAACAACCTGCCGCTCCCATGCCATCGCCGGTACAAGCGGCCGTGCCTGCAGCCGCCGTGGCAAGCAGCCCGCTGCGTGCGCCGCCGGTCAGTTTTGATGCCGATGCCGTGATGCCGGCGAATGTACCTTATGCCAGTCCATCGGTGCGCGTGTTTGCGCGCGAGCTTGGCGTGGATTTGTCGAAAGTCAAAGGAAGCGAGCGCGGCGGACGCATTTCGAAAGCCGACGTGCAGCAGTTTGTCAAAGCTGCCTTGGTGTCGGGAATAACGACATCGGGCAGTGGTTCCGGTTTGAATCTGATTCCCTGGCCGCAAGTGGATTTTGCGAAATACGGTGCCATTGAATCGCAGCCACTTTCCCGCATCAAGAAAATTTCCGGCGCCAACCTTGCGCGTAACTGGGCCATGATTCCGCACGTTACCCAAAATGACGAAGCCGATATCACCGAGATGGATTTGTTCCGCAAGAAGCTCGCCGAAGAGCACAAGGACGTCAAGGTAACGCCGCTGGTTTTCATGATGAAAGCCGTTGTCGCCGCATTGAAAAAATATCCGAACTTCAATTCGTCGCTGGACGGCGACAATCTTGTCCTGAAAAAATATTTCCACATCGGTATCGCGGTCGATACGCCCGATGGTCTGGTAGTGCCGGTAATACGCGATGTCGACAAGAAAGGCCTGCTGGAATTGGCGCAGGAATTGGCGGTCGTCAGTGCAAAAGCCCGTGACAAAAAACTGGGTCCGAACGATATGCAGGGCGGATGTTTTTCGATTTCTTCGCTCGGCGGCATTGGTGGAACCGGCTTCACGCCGATTATCAATGCGCCCGAAGTTGCGATCCTTGGAGTATCAAAGTCGCAAATCAAGCCGGTCTGGAATGGAAGCGAGTTTACGCCCCGTCTGATGTTGCCCTTGTCGCTGTCCTACGATCATCGCGTCATCGATGGCGCTGCGGCCGCAAGATTCGCCAGTTTCTTGACACAGTCACTGGCCGATTTGCGCCAGTTATTACTGTGATTCCAAAAGGTAGAACAGCATGAGCAGCATCGAACTGAAAGTTCCCGATATTGGTGGTAGCGTCAATGTTCCGGTAATCGAAATATTGGTGAAGGTTGGCGACGCGGTAAAAAAAGACCAGGGTCTTGTCACACTCGAGTCGGACAAGGCAACGATGGAAGTGCCAGCCAGTGCAGCTGGCGTGCTCAAGGAATTGAGGGTAAAACTGGGCGATGAATTATCCGAAGGCAGCGTGATCGGCATTATCGAAGCAGCAGATGCCGTCGATGT
>Ga0208114_1000138_pt1 | contig 17942 bp, 17 predicted proteins | sample LakWasMeta2_LOW4_2_FD_183854 | JGI IMG/M metagenome (GOLD analysis project Ga0208114, IMG submission 183854) | Freshwater sediment methanotrophic microbial communities from Lake Washington under simulated oxygen tension - Sediment Metagenome... | ecosystem: Environmental > Aquatic > Freshwater >... | reverse complement strand
TATGCGGTGCGCGCCAATGCCACAGCATAAGGTATAATCTGCAGCTATGATACAAACACTTATTTTAGTCGTCGCAATTGCTATTCTTGCATTGCTGCTATGGAAAATCTGGCGCGATAGCCAGGTCGACAGCAATATTATTATCCTGCAGCAGCTGGAAGAAAAACATCGTGCCATGCTAATGGATTTTAATGATGGCCTGAACAAGCTGGGCGACCGTTTAAGCGCAGCATCCGGCGAGATGAGCGAGCGTCTGCGCCATAGCGTGGCAACGGAGTTGCAGGCCACACGTGATGCGATGCAGGCTTTGCAGCTGGCACAGAGCAATAGTCTGTCATTGACCCGGGAAACAGTGCTGGAGAAGCTGCATACAACGCTGGCGGAACAGGGTAAAGCCGAGCAGGAACTGATTCAGACCACAATGCGTAATGCTACTTTGCAGTTAACGTCTAGTATTGAAGCGTTAACTAAATCAGTGGATGGCCGACTGGAACAAATCGGTGGAAAAGTGTCAGAGCGTCTGGATGAAGGTTTCAAGAAAACCAACCAGACCTTTATGGATGTAATGGCACGCTTGGCAACCATAGATGAAGCGCAAAAGAAAATTGATGGCCTGACGACAAACGTTGTTAGTTTGCAGGAGCTGCTGGGCGATAAACGCTCACGTGGCGCATTCGGTGAGGTGCAGCTGGAAGGACTGGTGCGCAACGTGCTGCCGGCTAATTCTTTTGCAATGCAGCATACCTTTGAAAACGGCACACGCGCTGACTGTGCTTTATTCCTGCCAGACCCTACCGGCACGGTTGCGGTCGACAGCAAGTTCCCGCTCGAAAACTACCACCGCATGTTTGATAAAAAGCTGACAGAAGCCGAGAAGTTGCTGGCTGAAAAGCAATTCAAGCTGGACGTTAAAAAACACGTAGATGATATTGCGGGCAAGTATATTATTTCAAATGTAACGTCAGATGGCGCGGTGATGTTTATTCCGGCAGAGGCGGTATTTGCCGAGCTGCACGCACACCATGCCGATGTGATTGAGTACGCGATGAATAAGCGAGTGTGGGTCGTGTCACCTACAACCCTGATGGCAGTGCTTAACACTGCACGCGCAGTGCTGAAAGATGTTGAAACACGCAAGCAGGTGCATGTCATTAAAGAGGCGCTTGGCAAACTCAGCAAAGATTTCGGCCGCTTTGATGTGCGGATGAAAAAACTGGCTGATAATATTCGCCAGGCACATGAAAATGCGCAGGACGTGCATATTTCCAGCCAGAAAATCACGCAGCGTTTTGCACAGATCGAGCGTGTGGAACTGACTAACCAGCCAGCTGATGTGCTGGATGTAATAGATGATAAAGAAGTTTAACTATTGGCTTTAACTGTATGAAAATTAAATTATTTTATTTTGCAAGACTTAAAGAGTCCCTCAAGTATTCAACTGAAGATCTTGAGCTTTCAGAAGCGGATGGCCCATGGACGGTCTTGAAGCTCAAGGCTTTATTATCCAAACGCGGTGATGTATGGGGGCAGATGCTGATGGGTAAGCTGAAAGTGCGTGCCGCTATCAACCATGAACTCGTGCATGACGATGCTGCGATTGCCGATGGCGATGAAGTGGCGTTTTTTCCGCCGGTCACCGGCGGCTGATGCGTTATTAAAGCTGATATGACGGTTCGCGTACAGACAGAAGATTTTGATGCTGGTTTTGAAATTAACCAGCTGCGCAAAGCACGCAAAGATGTGGGTGCTGTGGTCAGTTTTGTCGGCCAGGTACGCGATATTAATGAAGGGGATGAGGTTTCGCAGCTGACACTGGAACATTATCCGGGCATGACTGAAAAGTCGCTGGATGCCATTGTTACCCAAGCCAAATCACGCTGGAACATTATTGATGTGCTGATTATTCACCGTGTCGGCACATTGCAGCCCAGTGACCAGATTGTACTGGTAGCCGTTAGCGGCGGTCATCGCGGTGAAGCCTTTGCCGCCTGTGCGTTTGTGATGGATTACCTGAAAACTGAAGCGCCATTCTGGAAAAAAGAAGTGACACCGTCAGGTGAGCGCTGGGTTGAAGCTAAAACCACTGATGATGATGCCAGGGATCGCTGGAATAAGACACTGGAATAAGACACTGGAATAGACAGCAATTACTGAAAAAATAATTAATTTATTCATCATGTTGATGACGTGATGCGACTACTGGAAATATGCAAAATACACTTACACCTCAACAGCTGACATTAAATATCGATGCTAAGCAATTTAACTTTGCAGATACGTCGGAACTGATTCTTGATGGACACAGCAGCCCTCAATATCAGGCCTGGGTAACACAGGCAGAAGCTAAAAAAGCGGCTGAGTTCGGATTAAGCATCCAGCATCCGGGCTTTAACCTGCTGGCATTGGGCGAGCCGGGCTCTGGCCGTACTACCCTGATGCTCAACATGATGCATGAGGCTGCTGCAAAATCGCCGGTCGTCAGCGACCTGGTTGCGTTATACCAGTTTGATGCCAACGGCAAACCGATGTTCCTGAAATTGCCTGCTGGCGCGGGTATGCAATTAAAACAGGCCATGGATAATTTTGTGCGTGTGTTTGCCAAGGACCTGCCGACTTTGCTGGATGCCAAAACGCAGCAGAACTCCATGACGCCTTTACAGATTTTTCTTGAAGGCCAATTAGCCGCTGTTAAGGCTAGCCTCACATTGATCGGCGCAGACAAAATTCCTACGCATTATTTCACTGCTTTACAGCAGGATATTCTGGATACTCTCGATGCATGGCAGCCCACCCCGGGCGCCGAAGGCGAATCGAACATTGAAGCACTCATGAATGAGAGCTTTTTTGGCCGCTACCGCACCAATTTGCTCGTAGAGCATCATGCAGGGCAGCATGCGCCTGTTTTATATGACAACGACCCAAGCCTGCAATCTTTGTTCGGCGGCATAGAAAGTGCCAGCGAGGCCAGTAATATTCCCGACTTCATGCGATTGCGTGCCGGCAATCTGTTACGTGCCGATGCCGGTACATTGCTGTTGCATCTGCGGGATATTCTGGCAGATGAGCAGAATGGTGCGCATATCCTTGAAAAACTGCATCGCTTTTTACGCAATGGTACATTGCAGATTGAAGATTTGACGAGCAGCAGCAGCCAGGGCAGCAGTTTGATCAATGCGCAGGCGGCAATACCGGTTTCTGTGAAAATCGTATTGATTGCAACGCGTGAAGATTATTACGAACTGCTTGGCATCACGCCGGATTTTTTTGACTACTTCCCTATCAAGATCGAGTTTGCCGACCAGGTGAAAGCCAATGCGGAGCATTATGCCGCGTACGCGTCTTTTGTTGCGTACAAGTGTCAGCAGCATCATTGTCGACATTTTACGGCAGAGGCATTGGCTGGCCTGCTGCAGGCCATGCACAGGCTGATTGAAGACCAGACCAGGCTGAGTACCAAGTTCGGTGTGCTTGAAAAACTGCTGCTGGAGAGTTCGGTGGCTGCAGAACAGCGTGGTGCGCCTTTGGTGGGTATTGAGGATGTAAAATCAGCGATACAGCGTAAATATGCGCGCCATAGCTATATTGAATCGCACATGCGTGATTCAATAGTCGATAAAGAGCTGATTATCAGCGTTTACGGTGAGTCTATCGGACAGATTAACGGCCTGACGCACATTGACCTTTCAGAAGCGAGTTTTGGCTCGCCGGTACGGATTTCGGCTAACTGTTATGCGGGTAGCCGCGGTGTGCTTACCATTGACCGCGAGGTCAGAATGAGTGGTCCAACGCACGATAAAGGCGTGATGATTCTGCAAAGCTGGCTACACAGCAATTTTGCACAGTTGAATCCGTTAAATCTCACAGCTTCACTTGTGTTCGAGCAGGAATATAACGGCGTGGATGGCGATTCAGCCTCGTGTGCAGAGCTTTTTGCCTTGTTGTCATCATTGGCGCAATTGCCGATAAAGCAGGGTATCGCCGTTACCGGCGCGTTGAACCAGCACGGCGAAGTACTGCCGATTGGCGGTTTGAATGAAAAAATTGAGGGTTACTTCAGGGTCTGTAAGGAAATCGGCCTAGATGGCAAACAAGGGGTGCTGATTCCTGAGCGCAATATGCGGCACCTGATGCTGAGCGATGAGGTGATCCAGGCGGTTACTGACGGTCGATTCCACATTGCTACCATGAATAATGTGGCCGATGGCATACAGCATCTCACGGGACGCAGCCTGCAAGAGCTGAACGGCCTGGCTGAGCTTATGCTACGCGGTTTCAAGCAGACGCTGGAAGCTAATTTACCTAAAATAGACCGTTAATTTCCAGCCAGACAGAACACTAGACTTTATTAATTTAACTATTCAATTCACCATGGCAAATGAAGACGATATTAAATGCAGGCTTGATAAATGGTTATGGGCTGCACGTTTCTTTAAAACACGTAGCCTTGCAACAGCAGCCATAGAAACCGGCAAGGTGCATGTTGACGGTGACCGGGTAAAACCTGCTAAAGAAGTGAAAATAGGGCAGCTTGTGCATATCCGTAACCGCGACTTTGAAATCGAAGTCGATGTACATGCCTTATCCAATATACGTAAAGGCGCGCCTGACGCGGCATTGCTGTATCAGGAAACCCAGGCCAGTATTAGCAAGCGTGAAAATGCGAAACTGACGGGTGAGCATGAATTTGCACAGCGTGACCGCGGTGCAGGGCGACCTACCAAGCGTCAGTTAAGGGATATTAAAAAATTTACAGGCAATAGCTACGGTTAGCGGTGCGTGAGTATTGTCAGGCAGCATGCATAGGCGTGCCGGAATCAGCTTATATGTTTTAAGTATTTCAGGCGGACAAGGCTGCTGCGTGATTGATTGCCGCAGGCGCGGCGCTAATGAACGGTTGGCTTGTGCTTTCCATAACAACTGCAACATTTAAATAAACGATTAATAAGAAAATTGTAAAGTTGAATATGCCTCAAACAACCATTTCGATTTGTGTCTGTACCAGCGGCGTCAGAGAGTCCCTTGCGTATTGTTTGCAGTCTTTGCAGGCACAAGCCGCACCTCAGGATGCGACGCTCTTAATTTTACTCATTGATAATAGTGTGCATGGCGGAGGGCGGCAGTTCCTCAAGGAGGAGTCGCAGTTTCCGGTGCATTATCTGCATGTGCCTAGCCCGGGCATTCCTGTTGCGCGCAATGCGGCCTTGAAACTGGCGCTTCAACTCAACACAGATTGGATTGCGTTTATCGATGATGATGAAATAGCGCCTCCATCATGGATAAGCCGTTTATTCGAGGCTGCAGTCATTAATGCTGCCGATGTTGTAGAAGGCGGGGTGATGCGTGTCAAAACACTGCAGGGAGCCGTTGACATGGCACGTGCGCACCAGCCGGAAGCCAGCGTCACCAATCTGCCGCGGGTAAAAACAGCAGTTACCAGCAACGTACTGTTCAGCACAAAACTGGTTACCAGCCCTTATCACTTGGCTTTTGATGAGAACATGGTGTTTGGCGGGTCAGACCGGGAGTTTTTTATGCGCGCAGTGCTTGCAGGAGCGAAAATAGTCAGTGCGGAAAAAGAGCCGGTATACGAAATGTGGCCGGTAGAAAGAACAACGCCTGCATACACGCTTGCAAGATGGTTCAGGTACGGCGTGAGCTTTAATTACCGATACCGTAAGAATCATGCATTCTTACAAGGCTTGCTCTACATACTGCTGATGTTTTTGTATAAATTGGCCGGGGTACCCGTCAAGCTGGCATTGCTGCCTTTTCGCATGGTTAAGGATAAGCGTGCGATTTACAGAACGCCGGCGACTTCTTTAGCCGATATTGCCTATGCATTTGGCTGTATCGCGCCATTTTTTGGAATTTCGTTAAACCGCTATTATTGAAGTGCCTTAAATGAATACACTTAATTCCGCCACTGTTTCTGTTGTGATAGAGCTAGATAATGCCACCCTGGTGGATTTTTCTGTCTGGTCAAAAAAACTATACGACATGCTGTTATGGGTCTATGCCGGCAGAAGCGTCAATATTGTCGAAATTATCATTGTGCATAACCAGAAGCAGAAAGCAGCGCTGGATAAGTTTGTTTCAACGATCGATGGCCAATATCGCCATGCTGTTAAATTGCTGGGCATGGATGCCGAGCATGCAAGCTACTATAAAATGAAAAATGCCGGTGCGAATTTATCCAGCGGTGAAATTCTGGTTTTTCTGGATAGCGATCTTACACCCGCAATTGGCAGTTTTTACGATCTAGTTCAGCCTTTGTATGATGAAACTGCAGTTGCCTTATCTGGTTATGCCAGCTTTCCATCGGATGCTTTTATCAGCCGTGCCTATTCCCTGTTCTGGATGTTTCCAATATTTAATCAACCGGAAACAATGGGTAAATATCAATTGGTTGCCAATAGCTGTGCTTTTCGACGTGACTGGTTTTTGCAAAAACCGTTTGCTACAGATTTAGGTGGTTTGAGAACGGCATGCAGCCTTGTTTCAGCCCGCCTGAAACAAGAAGGACGTGTATTGCATCACCCGAATGTATGGTTTTATCATGAGCTATGGAATGATAGCTGGCGCTTCCTGGTATGGCGGGCCATGGTGATGGGAAGGGATGCAGATAAAAAACAAGGCCATAAAGCATCATCATCAAGACTTTCTCGAGCCTATCATGCATTAAAAGCGATGACACATGATATGACCAGGCTGATGAAGCGGCATGTTAAATATTACAGTTCAATTGGATTGCCGCTGTGGCAAGTGCCGGCCTCATACTTGGTTGGTACGGTTTTCTGGTTGCTAGTTCGGTTCAGCCAAATGATGGCGGCTTTCCGGCCATTCAATTCCCGGCAAGAGAAAATACCGTCAGAGTTTACTGCATGACTTACCTGTATTCGCTCTTCAGAGTTTTTCTACTATTAGTCTTTTCGTTTGTTGTTACAGCGACTGCTTCAGCAGAAGCAGTGAAAGCGATTCGGCTAAATAACGGCAAGCCTATTATTACGCGTCAAATGTTTGAGCAAGCCGGTGCTGCTACAGCTGATGGCATGAATATTAACGGCCCATCACTGATTAAAGTGCCCGATTGGTTAAAGAAGACTGGAAAAGTTGCACACCCGGAAGCCAACTATTACCTGTATTTTGCGCATCATCAGGGCAAGTACATCCGTCTGGCCTGGGCTAAACACATTGAAGGGCCTTGGCATCTGCATGCTGTCACAAAGCCTGAAGGCAAGCGCGGTGTGCTTGATTTAGGTAAGAAATCAAGGCTAGACCTGATGCCAGGATTGGCCATACAGAATCATATCGCTTCGCCAGATGTGATTGTTGATGATGAGAAACATATCATAGTCATGTACTTTCATGCACCAACGCAAGTGTCTGGCAGGGCGAAAAACGAACAGAAAACACTGGTAGCGGTATCAAAGGATGGTCTGGATTTCAACCAGGTTTCCAGCACTCAGCAAACTTTCGGAGTACGCCCTGTCACGCTAGGCACTGCTTATTTCCGTGTATTCAAATGGCATGGAAATACGTATGCCATAGGTAATCGCGGAATGTTGTATCGCGCTCCTGATCAATTGGCTGTTAATGGATTGATGCCTGGCGGTAAAACGATTGGTGTTGCAGAAGACCTCTGGGAGAACAGGCCCCAATTGTTATTACCTGAGCTGGACGTTGATAATAGGCTTGGTAAGAAAATGCGTCATGCAGCGATGATTGTTCGTGATAATGAGCTTCTGGTTTTTTATACGCGAATAGGGGATAGCCCGGAGCGCATTTTATTATCCCGCATCAGTCTTGACCCTGACTGGTTAAAGTGGAAGGAAAAGCATGCACCAGTTGAAGTGCTTGCTCCGCAACAACAGTGGGAGGGTATCGGATATCAGCTTCGCTCAAGTGAAAGTGGAAAAGGAACGCAGGAGCAAGCGTTGCGGGATCCTTATATTTATGAAGAAGCCGGTCAACATTACCTGCTTTATTCGGGCGCAGGTGAAGAGGCAATCGGGATTGTGCGCTTACATCTGCAATAGAGAAGTTTAAAAAAATTATAATATTCAGGGTGATTGGTTAAAATGAAACTTGTGCTTCATATTGGTAGTGGTAAAACTGGTACTACTTCCATACAGAACTTTTTTGTACGCAATGCTGAAGAACTTAGCGCAAACGGTGTGCTTTACCCGGTGAATAAATCGGTAGCCCCTAACCATATATTGCTGCCAGCAGGTTTTGTGAAAAACAACGCTATTCAAATTCCGCATAACCGTTTCTATCTAGATGATTTTAATAAATATAAAGACGATTTTGTCCGTTTTATGCGTGCGCTGGATGCTGATATAAAAGAACAGCAGCCCGCTGTGCTGGTACTCTCTGCGGAGCAGCTTTTCCGCGACTTTACTGAGGTTGCAGAGTTAGGTTTTGCAGAATTTTTAAAGCCGTATTTTGATGAAATTGCTGTGGTGGCATATGTGCGAGATCCGGTGAGTGACTATGCTTCGAGAATATCGCAGAAGGTGCGTACCGGCGGTTTAATGTTCCCGCCAATAGTAAGGGATGTCCGCTCTGTACTGGAATACTACGAAAGCCAGTTTCCAGGCTGTGTGCATGTGAATGCATTTGAACGGGACCAGCTGGTTAATGGCGATGTCGTTTTTGATTTTGTCACTAAATATGTCACACAGGCATTAAGTACATTGCAGGCTAAAAAGCTGCCTAGTTATAACGAATCTTTACCGGTAGAGCTACTGCTTAAATTACAGGAGCAGCGCCTGCGTTTTCAGCCGGAAGGGAAGCGGCCTGAAATTGAAACTTCGGCATTTATTTCTGCAATGACCAGAAATTTTTCTCAGGCATACCCGGCGAAGAAGAATGGTAAACTCAAATTGAAACCGGAGGTTGAAGATTACTTGCGGCAATCAGCGATAGACTACCTGTGGTTAAGGGATCAATACGGCGTCACTTTTAACAGTTTGAACTATGAAAACATGAAAACGACTGAAAGCAGTTTTGCAGATTGCGCCAGATTGTCTGAAGTGGCTGTAGTTGATGAAGCATCTTTAGTGCAGTTAGACCACATTATCCCGCCTGTTTCAGCGTTTGCCAATTATATTCGAACCAAACGTTACATTGCGAAGTGTCAGCTAATGCGCTTATATCGCATATTTTTAGCGTGTGGCTCGTTAGGTCAACTTAAAAGAAAACTATTCAATTGATGCACGGTACCGATTATGTGAATTTCCTGCATAAGAGCTTTATGCGCGAGCCATGGCGGATGGGAGCCATGGCTTCATTCAGTGCCTTTGCAAAGATTCTTGAGACTATTTCATTAGTGCTGCCCCTGAAGGGGGTGTTCATTTTGATGAACCCGGCCATGCTGCCGAAAATGCTTACTGAGCGCGGCATAGGCGTTAACGAAGTCATGGTTTTTATATCCTGTGCGGTGGTTGTTACTTTTGTGCTGGCAAAGTTGCTGCAGGTGTTTGCGCATAATCTGGCACATAAAGCGATACTTGGCGATGATTCGGATCTATCCGCTATCAAGACAAAGCTCACAGTGCGGTTATCCTCTTCATTATTGGCTTTGCTATTGTTTTTAATCGCGATTGCATTGCTTTACTACCCAGCAGCCTTGCTCCTTATCGGGTTGATTGCAGTCGCATTTGTTTTTCCTGCATACGTGACTGAATCACACGCTTTTAAACTCCTGCAATCCGGGCTGGGTGCCAGAAATAAAGAAGCGCAATATCGTTTGCTGGGTTCCTGTCTGTTTATGGTGTTTTTTATTGCAATTGTTGCAATGACGTTAAAAGGGGTGCTCACAGTGCAGGTATCTTTATTGATTACCGTATTGCTGGCACGCAGATTGCTTCAGGAATACGCAAGGCTGCGGATTGCGATCCTGGCTTTAGACCACCTGCTCAAATCAGGAATTTCTAAAATTGAAGGGCAGGATGAGATTTAAAGCCAGTCCCAGCCAATTGTTAATTTTTGTTACGCTGGTTATAACTGCAGGAAGTCAATGTTATAAGGGTTACTTATCGCATTAACTATTTTTGTTTACTGGAGTATCGTTGAAATTCTCTGTTGTCATCCCTTGCTTTCGTGCCTCAAATACTATTGCCAGAGCGCTGGATTCATTGGTACAGCAGACTTACTCCAACTTTGAAGTGGTTCTGGTAGATGATGCATCGGCGGACTTTGATGAGGCTTTATCTGTTATTGAGTCATTCAATAGCCGGCTTGATATTCGCGTGCTGAGAAACGCTGTAAACAAGAATGGCGCTTTTTCACGCAATAGGGGAATTGAAGCCGCACAAGGTGATTTTGTCGCATTCCTCGATGCGGATGACAGTTGGGTGGAAACCAGGCTGGCATCGGCTAAAAACCTTATTGAGAATCTGGCGGATAGGAATTTTGTCATTTATGGACAATTTGAATTAATACAGAAAGGCTTTAACGGAGCATTACTGCCGTTGCGCGCCATCAACAAGAACGAGCTTGTATCGGAATATGTGTTCGCTGCCGGCCAATCAATGCAGACGAGTACATTCCTATGTCCGCTTGAAGTTGCGAGAGATGTATTGTTTGATGAAAACTACTCACGCCATCAGGATACCGATTTCATGATGAGGGCTCAGGGTAACGGCGTGAACCTGGTTTTTCAGGATAATAAATGCTCGAATTACTACATTAAACCTTCAGATATCGTTTCCCGAATAAAAGAAGGCCGCATTAATAGACTGTTCTGTAAGACCTGGTTAAACGAGAAGTTTGCGTTCTTCAATACGAAATCTTATGCCGGTTATAAATTAATCGTGTATTCAAGAGTGTTGTATCTGGAGAATTATGCTTTAAAGGCTTTAGCGGTTGCTTTTATGTCTGCGCCCAGAATCGGGTTTAAGAATTTTATTGATTTAGTTAAAACCAAAGCGCATATTATCAAGGGCAGATTAGCTTGGGTATGTTTCCTGAATTCAAATCTGTATCTCTGTTTTTCTGAATTCAGCACCGACCCTTGCATTTCGACAGCAGCCTTTTTCATTTAAAGATTACAAGCCCGTATTCATGGGTGCTAGACTGAAATGATGGAACAATAAATAACAGAATTGTGTTTGCGCGAATTGATAGCTAATTAAAGACACAGGGGGCCGGTTGATGTTGCATCCATTAGTTGTGGATTTGGACGGGTCTATCATCAGTACGGATATGCTGCATGAATCCGCATTGAGGGCTTTTCGGCATCACCCTTTAGATATATTCCGCATCCCGCTATGGCTATTCAAAGGCAAAGCCGTACTCAAACAGATACTGGCTTCACGCGCTACGTTTGATCCCACATCACTGCCCTATAACCAGGAGTTATTAACTTGGCTCAGGCAGCAGAAAGCCGATGGCAGAAAACTGGTGTTATGCACGGCCTCAGATCGTTCCATTGCTGATGCTGTAGCCGCGCATTTGGGAATTTTTGATGAGGTCATTGCCAGTGACGGCTTCACCAATCTTGCGGGTAAGTCTAAGGCTGCGCTGCTTGAGCAGCGATTTGGTCATTCCGGCTTCGACTATGTCGGTAATTCCAGCGCTGATTTAGTTGTTTGGGAGTGTGCCAATCGCGCAGTGGTTGTCAATGCTTCCGCTGACCTGGCTAAGAAGGTGGAAACTGTTTGCAAAGTCCATCAGGTCTTTTCCAGGGAATTGTTTGGCCTAATGTCCTTTTTTAGCGTTTTACGGGTTCATCAATGGCTGAAAAACCTGTTGCTTTTCGTCCCGGTCGTTGCCGCACATCAACTGATTGTTACCGACAACCTGGCAACACTGGTGCTTGCTTTTTTCTCTTTCAGCATCTGTGCATCTTCTGTTTATATCTTGAACGATCTTTTGGATTTAGAGAGCGATCGCCTGCATCTGCACAAAAGAACCAGGCCATTTGCTTCCGGCCAGGTTCCGGTATGGATGGGTGTGGTTCTGGCTCCGCTATTGCTTGCAGCCAGCTTGATCCTGGCGATATATGTCGGCAGTAATTTCATTGGCTGGCTGTTGTTTTATTTTCTTGTAACGTGCGCATACTCGTGGGGCATTAAGCGTCTGATACTGCTGGACTGCCTGGCGCTGGCCATGCTTTACACTTTGCGCATTATTGCCGGCGCAGCGGCAGCAGGGTTGTCGATGTCTTTCTGGCTGTTAGCCTTTTCAGTATTCCTGTTTTTGTCATTGGCATTCGTCAAGCGTTATGCCGAACTGGGCTTGCAGCGCCTCAGCGGCAAAGAAAATACTTATGGCAGGGGCTATCTGACTTCTGACGCACCTTTGGTGCAAACGCTGGGTATCGCCTCCGGCTATGCTGCGGTATTGGTTCTTGCACTCTATATTAACAGTGATGCTGTTGTTAAGATTTACCGGGCCCCCGAATATCTCTGGGGAGCGGTGCCTATCATGCTGTTCTGGGTAAGCTGGATGTGGATGCAGGCTCATCGTGGCAATATGCATGATGATCCACTGGTATTTGCTGTGAAAGATAAAACCAGTTTATTGTGCGGGCTTGCATTCTCAACGGTTATTTTAATCGGTACGGTTGGCTGGGCATGGTAGCGGTTTCATCATGGGGAAGGCTAGACCAGGCTGAACATCACGTGCAGTGCCTGACGGACAGAACTGACGTCGCTGAGGTCATCAGGCTGAACCGGCCCGGGCTTGCTCATGGAATGGGACGCAGTTATGGGGACGAATGCCTGAATCCAGGCGGTGTGCTGTGGTTAACCCCTGGGCTGGATCGCTTTATCAGTTTTAACGAAGAAACCGGGTGTCTGGTATGTGAAGCCGGGGTTTTGCTGCGAGATATTCAAAGGCTGGCCGTGCCCAGGGGCTGGATTCTACCGGTGACGCCGGGCACGCAACTGGTGACGGTAGGCGGCGCGATTGCGAATGATGTTCATGGCAAGAACCATCATGCCTGTGGTTCATTCGGTGATCATGTGAGGCAAATGACCCTGCTGCGCACCGATGGTGATGTAATCGAATGCAGTCCCTTGCAGCGGCAGGATTGGTTTGCTGCCACGGTTGGCGGTTTAGGGCTTACCGGCGTTATCCTGACAGCCGAGATTCAACTGCGGCGCGCATCAGGCCCATGGCTGCAAACCGAGACTATCCCGTATGCAGACCTGTGTGAATTCTTTAGTCTGGCGGATGTTTCCGAGGCTGATTGGGAGCACACGGTCTCCTGGGTGGATTGTATTTCATCAGGCGGTGGCAGGGGGCTGTTCATGCGAGGTAATTACAGTGAAATCTCAAAGCCGGAACCACTAGCAGCATTAAACATCAACATGCCTTGCGTACCGCCATTTTCAATGGTGAATCAATTGACGCTAAGCGCTTTTAACGCAGCATACTTTAACGTCAAAAAACGCTGCGCCGGACAGGATATTGTTCATTATGAGCGTTTCTTCTATCCGCTTGATAACATTAGCGGATGGAACCGCATGTATGGCCCTAAAGGGTTTTACCAATATCAATGTCTGGTGCCTAGGGTGAATAGCCAGCAGGTAATACAGGTGATGCTGCATGAAATCTCACGTGCAGGTGACGGGTCTTTTCTGGCAGTCTTAAAAACATTCGGCAACAGGGCGTCTTTGGGTATGCTGGGATTTCCGCAGCCCGGCGTAACACTGGCACTGGATTTTCCGAATAAAGGCAGTAAAACGTTAAAACTCTTTGATCGGCTGGATGCGATTGTGAGAGAGGTTGGTGGCAGGGTTTACCTTGCAAAAGATGCGCGTATCTCGCGTGATTTCTTTGAAACCAGTTACTCCAGGCTGCAAGAGTTTTTGCCATATCGTGATCCGGGCATTACATCTGCTATGTCACGGCGTTTAATGGGGAGTTGATGTGCCAAGTGTCATGAAACGGATTATCATCGTAGGCGCAAGTTCGGCCATTGCCGAGAAGTGTGCGCGGCTCTGGGTTAAAACAGCGCCTGCAGATATTGTTCTGGTAGGCCGAAATATCCATAAAATAGAATCAATCGCAGCCGACCTCAGGGTACGTAGTCCCGAATCGGCGATTAAAAGCATAGAAGCTGATTTTAATGACCCCGATAAAATCCAGGCGCTGGCAGATGCGATTGTAAAAGACGCAGCAATCAATATTGTGCTGATAGCGCATGGAGTATTGCCAGACCAGCAGCACTGCCAGCAGAATCTGGCGTTATGCCGGGAGGCATTGGATATTAATGCCATATCTCCGGTTCTGTTTGCCGAAGCATTTGCCGGGCATATGGAAAAAGCCAATGCCGGCACTTTGGCAATCATCAGTTCAGTTGCCGGTGACCGCGGCCGTAAGTCAAATTATGTATATGGCGCGGCCAAAGGGCTGATTACACGCTATGCACAGGGCCTGCAGCACCGTTTTGCAGGTACAGAGGTAAAGGTCGTTCTGATAAAGCCGGGGCCAACCGATACGCCTATGACCGCGCACTTTAAACAGCAAGGTAAGGCACTGGCTTCTGCAGATGTTGTGGCACGCCATATCGTGCAGGCGATTGACCAGGGCAGGCCACTGGTTTATACGCCGCCAAAGTGGCGTTTGATCATGATGATCATTCGGCATTTGCCGGCATTTATTTTTAAAAGAATGGATATCTGAAATTTTGCATATGTAGTTTTTCCGGTTTCTGAACAATCGTGATTTTTAATATTGGTGCCCTATGCAATCTATAAAAACGAACACCCTGTTTAAGGCAGCCATTGTTTTTTTCATTGCATTCATGCTGTTTTTTTTATGCATGGATAAGCGTATCAATGTATATGATGAAGGGATTGTACTGACCGCCGCAATGCGGGTGCATGCGGGTGATATTCCGCATCGGGATTTCTATATCAATTATGGACCTGCTGAATTTTATGTATTGGCATGGCTGTTTGACCTGTTTGGCCAGCATGTGATCGTGGAGCGCTTATTTGATTTAACCATACGTGCAGGCATCGTCACGGCCGTCTACACACTGCTTATGCAGCATTGCAGAACATTAATCGTTGCAGTCATCACCGCGGTGACTGCTCTATGGCTTGCTGCAATCAGCATGCATGGCTACCCGATATACCCGGCGTTACTTCTTGCAATTGCAGGCACGGCAGTCATGGTTAAAACCGCCAGTGTGAACACTACATATTGGTATCCTGTTGCTGCGGGCCTACTGACGAGTTTAACCGCTTGTTTCAGGTACGATATCGGTTTCTTATTGTTTGCTTCTCATCTGGTTTCGATATTATTGATCAGCACCTTTTTCCAGAAAGACCGGCGGGTAACTTCTGATCCAATTCTAAAAAAAATAGGCCTGTACATCCTGGCAAGCGGTATCCCGGTTTTAATGCTGCTTGGCTGGTATTGGTTTAACGGGGTAATCGCATCTTTTGCCCACGACATCATTTTATTTCCTGTTCAGCATTATGCAAAGTTCAGAAGCCTGCCATTCCCCGATCTGTTTTCAGTGGAATCCGGAGTGGTATATTTCCCGATTTTTGTAGTTTTCTTTGTTTTCGCTGTATTTTTACTGAAAGCAATCCAAACCAGTAAAAAAGGGCAGTGCTGTGCATGGTTGCTTGATAGCGATCATCGGTATGAGCGTGTCGTTTTTCTGATATTTTTTGCTGTATTGGTTGTTTTTTTCTATTCGAAAGGCATTGTCCGCATTGGCCCTGTACAAATGCAGCTGGCATTGATACCGGCGCTCATGGTATTAGCCGTGATAATGGAACTGGGAATGAGAAACCAGAGCTGGCTGGGCTGGGTTTCAATCATCCTGTTAATGTACACGAGCAGTTCTGCCATGACTTATGGCTTGGTGAAAATGTTTGTAAAATGGCATGATCGAATCGTAGTTAAAGAACTATACCGGGCTTATGGCAGGGTTGCCTCAGACCCGTTTATCAGCAGCAGATGCAGCGCTTTTCTGGCAGAGTCCAGACTGGTGCTTTTGGAATTTACCCTTGAGCCGGATAGAAATGCCGCGATTGATTTCATTAAAAAGAATACTGCGCCGGATGAGCGTATTTATATTGGCCTGAATCGGCATGATAAAGTCTTTGTGAATGATGTTGCCAGTTACTTTCAGGCACAGAGAATGCCCGTGACAAAGTGGCATCATTTTGATCCCGGGCTTCAGAATACTGCAAAAGTGCAGGCTGAGATTATGCGTGATTTAGAGAAAAACAAGCTGCGATATGTTTGGCTGGAACCCACTTGGGATGATGTTGCAGAGCCAAATGAAAGTGCAAAAAGTAGCGGTGTATACCTGCTCGACGTTTATATACGTAATCACTATCATCTGGAACATACTTTCGGCAGGATAACAATATGGAAACGGATGGCTGAATAGCCGGGAACAAACAGCGGGAGTTATTATGGATGCAGTTGAGCGTTACATGTCTATGCCTGGGTGGATATTTTGACGAACCCGAAAATAGTCTTACCCGGCGGTGCCGGGCTGGTTGGCCAAAACCTTGTAGTGCGCCTGAAGGCGCAGGGCTTTACCGATATTGTGGTTCTTGACAAACATCGCGCGAATCTTGAAATCTTGAAACAGATGCAACCCGGAATCACCGCTGAATTTGCCGACCTTGCAGAACCAGGCGACTGGCAAAAGCACTTCAGCGATGCGCATGTTGTGGTGATGCTGCAAGCCCAGATAGGCGGTACAGATTACCGTGAATTTGTACGCAACAATATTGATTCGACGCGACTCGTGCTTGATGCAATCAAGGCTAACAATGTGCCGCATCTGGTGCATGTCAGCTCTTCAGTTGTGGAATCTGCAGCGAATGACTATTACACCCGCACGAAAAAAGAGCAGGAGCAACTGGTGCTGCATAGCGGTATAGTCTGCCCGGTATTGCGTCCGACTTTGATGTTTGGCTGGTTTGACCGCAAACACCTTGGCTGGCTTTCACGCTTTATGAAGAAAGTGCCATTGTTTCCAATCCCGGGAAGCGGCCGCTATATGCGACAGCCGCTTTATGTGGGTGATTTCTGCAATATTATCATCAGCTGTATCAGGAACGGTATCGATGGTGGTGTTTACAATATATCCGGGCATGAAAAGATCGATTATATTGATATTATCCGCGCAATAAAATGCGTAACAGGATCACGCACGCTTATTGTTCGTATTCCGTTTATGCTGTTTTATAGCTTGCTCTGGATTTGGGGTTTGTTTGATAAAGATCCGCCCTTTACCACACAGCAGCTCGCAGCACTGAATGCAAAGGACGAGTTTGAGGTGATTGATTGGCCGGGTATTTTTGATGTGCCTGTAACACCTTTCAGCAAGGCGATAGAAGAGACTTTTAACCACCCCGAATACAGTAAAGTGATTTTGGAATTCTGATGCCGGATGACTTGGTATATAGAAATGCTGCCTGTCAGAAATGCATCACTTTAATTAAAACCTAAGTTAATTAAAACTGAAGTGATTATCCAGGTGAAAATAAAAACAGTTAATCCAGAAACGGTATCGATGTTTTTTATCTTTGCGCTCTGGGGCATCATGGTAGCAGTCGCCAACCCTATAGGTGACTTTCCGCTAATTGATGACTGGGCGTATGCTGAGTCTGTCAGCGCTTTATTGAATGACCACAGGCTTGTAATTTCAGACTGGTCCGCCATGAATCTGTTGACTCAGATTATCTGGGGATGGTTTTTTTCATTACTAATGGAGTCATCATTTACCGTACTGAGGGTATCGGTACTGGTACTTGGGCTACTGGGCGTCATGGCGGCATTTAAGTTAAGCCGCGAGGCTGGTGTGCCATTGCCATTGGCATTGCTGGGGGCGGTACTGTTAATCGTGAATCCGGTTTACTTCACGATCAGCCATACTTTCATGACGGATGTGCCATTCTTTTCTTTTTCAGCAATATCGCTATTGTTTCTGGCCAGGGCAGTGAATCAGG
>Ga0208114_1000137_pt1 | contig 18039 bp, 17 predicted proteins | sample LakWasMeta2_LOW4_2_FD_183854 | JGI IMG/M metagenome (GOLD analysis project Ga0208114, IMG submission 183854) | Freshwater sediment methanotrophic microbial communities from Lake Washington under simulated oxygen tension - Sediment Metagenome... | ecosystem: Environmental > Aquatic > Freshwater >... | reverse complement strand
AAGGTCGGCATACGACCACGAACAATACGTTCCTGGCTGGTCAAGTCATATTCTTTAACTACCCCCCTTTCTTGAAGGGCGCTAACTTCAGGTTCGGCATAAAAATCGGACTCAAATTCGTCAGCGTCAGTTTCAATGTCGCCGTCACTGACGCCATTTAATAGCGCATCAATTTCAGCTTGGGAGAGTAAGTCACTCATGGTTATTGCATAACAAAAGAGGTGAAATAAATGTCTTTAAGTCGGCTCTTGCCTGCCATCTTGGTCAACGTGGCAGACACCGATTCTTGTATCCCGGCGCGTAACTTGTCTTTGCCTTCGCGAGTTTTTAACTCCTCAGCATTTTGCGCGCTGATTAACATCAATAGATTATTGCGTATCATCGGTTCATTTTTTTTCAGTGCATCGACCATATCGGCGCCTTCAACCAAGAAAGTAATGGCGATCATCACAAATTTGGCGCCAGTACCTTTCGGGAGATTAACCACTAACGGTTTGGTCAAGTCAAAATACAGTTTTTCCGCCGCAGCAGCGGCCTCAGGGTCTTCATGTTTCTCCTCATGCTTTTCCTCGGTTTTCGCATTGCCATGCTCGTCATGCCCCTCTTCTACTGGAGCAGATTTAAACAAAAAGAAGTAAGCCGCTCCCCCGCCACCTGCCAATAAAATGACTGCCGCCAGAATAATAATGATCAGTTTTTTGGAAGACTTCTTTACTTCTGCGCCTTCGTGTTGAATCTCAGCCATGTCGGCAATCCTTTAAATTTGGATAAGCTTTAGTTTTAAAAAATAAAGCAAATCAAGTGCCAAAAATATAAATACAAATAAATCAATTGGTTAACAAAAGACAGTACGTACTGTGCCGAAAAAATGACACCGTCACAGAATCGTCACTGCTTTATTAAAAATGAGTATAGACGACAGTTTGCTAAGCGAGATTTCAATTGGCGCTAAGCTGATAACTTTTAGAGATCCACTATTTACAATAGCGTTCTAATTTGGGAAGGGAAGTTTTGATACCAAAATTGCCGGACAGTCGAGGTGACAATTGTGAGTGGCCTAATGATGTTAATGCCTTATGAGATTTAAGGGCATAAGTGACTATTATTTAAAGATTCGCAACCATTAAACAATTAGCGGAAGCTTGTTATTGTTTGGGAGCGATGCCTACGTCGCGACGTAGGCATCGCTCCCACCGAAGAAATTAAATCTCCCGCTAATCAAACATGCACATCAATTTTTTGAGACGTTGCAGATTCAATTAAATTCAACGCCGCCTCACCATTAGCTTTTTGAACATCTTGTCCTTTTTTAAGAACCGCTACGTCAATTGCTTCTTTAGTTTCCGCGCTCTTGACTACGGAAGCCAGTAAACCTGTTGTTGCGCAATACCGCTTATCGTACTCATAATTTTCTCCGAAAAATTTAACCACAAATAGTTATCGGCTATCCCGAAATTATCTTTAACGCCAAGCTCAATCTTTAGCGGCAAAAAACTGCCACCCAGCAAAAAAAGCCTACCCCACGTCTCCGTCAAAAAACTGACCCACCCAAAAATCATAATTTTAAATATTAAAATTCAACAAGTTATATTTTATATTGGTATTGGCACAGAAATAGCTTGGTAGATTACGACGATTAAACTTTCATTTATTTTCTACCAGGAGACCACCATGGCCGGCATGATAATCAACACAAATCTAGCTTCGCTCAACAGCCAACGCATGCTTGATAGAACCAACAATGACTTAAAAACCTCAATGGAGAGACTATCTTCAGGATTAAGAGTCAACAGTGCCAAAGATGATGCAGCAGGATTAGCGATCAGTAACAGAATGACTTCGCAAATACGCGGCATGACGGTAGCCACAAGAAATGCTAGCGACGGTATTTCTTTAGCTCAAACAGCAGAGGCTGCAATGGGCACACTGACAGACACTATGCAGCGCATGCGTGATTTAGCCGTACAATCAGCTAATGATGGAGGTGTAACATCTGCAGATAAGGACAAATTGCAAACAGAATTTCAGCAACTCAATGATGAATTGACTCGAGTTATTCAGAATACTGAATTTAACGGTAAAAAAATTATCAATGGTTCTTTGGCTGGAGGAATCGCGTTCCAGGTAGGCGCGAATACGTCTACTAACAACCAAATATCAATTGATATTGCCGATATAGCAGCATCAATTGGCTCTGTTACTGCTGCTAGTATTGGTGGAAATGCAAGCGCCTCTGATGTTAGATTGGCGATCGATTCCATTGATACCGCTATTAAAAATATTGATACATCAAGAGCGAAACTAGGCGCAGTCCAAAACCGCTTCACTACCACTATAGCCAACTTGCAATCATCTATAGAGAACCAATCAGCAGCCCGCTCAAGGATCACCGACACTGATTTTGCTATGGAAACTGCCAACTTAAGCCGAAACCAAATACTGCAACAAGCAGGTACAGCAATGCTGGCACAAGCCAACCAATCTACACAAAATGTTATGAAGCTGCTGCAATAAAACCTATATGCTAAATAGAATGTAAATACTGCTAAACACACAGGGGTAATAGCAGTATTTTTTTTCAGTACCTTTTAGACCAATAATTATGACAACTGCACTTCTTAATCAATTTGCCGCATTTGGCGCACTAAAAACCAACGCTTTTGGTGACAGATATCTGTACAACCTAAATCGCGGCAGCTTTGACAAAATAAGTGCTCAAGCTTTATTTGATGCTGAATTCAAAGAATCATTGTTTAATGAAAACACATTGTATTTTGTTATTGGCACTGACTCTGGCTTATTACCCAAATACATTCAGCAACGCGGTATACCTTCAGGCTCTCGCTATATATTTATCGAGCCTGAGGAGGTAATGGAACAGCTTAATGAACATCATCTTCTTGACAGTTCAAGTCCAGAAATAGTTTTCAGCCTACCCAAAGATTGGGAAGAACACGCCAGAACTTTCAAGATAAAAGAATACTCTTACTTAGATGCCATAAGATCTTTCAATGCTATTTGCGCCCAACAAGCAGTGTTAGATGACTACACAGAACTCAGTTGGCAGCAAACCGAAGCGTTACAAATAATGCATTACCGCTACCGTATGTCGATAGGTAGCCAGCTCTTTCTAGTTCGACAACTTGAAAATGTTACAGAAAATCTTATACCCGTAACGGTACTTGCAAATGCCTTTGCAGGTAAAACTGTCATCATCCTGGCGGGTGGGCCATCACTAACAGATGTTTTCCCATGGCTGAGAAAAAATCGTAATAAACTCGTAGTTTTCGCAGTGTCTAGGATCTCTCGTCAACTAATAGATGCAGAGATTGAACCTGACTTTGTATTTTCCGTGGATCCTTTGGATGTAAACATAGATGTCAGCAGAGAAATGTTCTTATTTGGCGAAAATACTATTTTTATTCACTCCTACCATGTACAACCCGCGCTTATTAATCAATGGCATGGGAAAAGCCTATATCTAGGTACTCGATTACCATGGAAAACCGATTTCAACATAGATAACATCCATGGCAGCGGCCCCACAGTAACCAATTCCGCACTTTCGATAGCCCACTATTTTGGTTTCAGCAAAATCTTACTCGCAGGTTTTGATCTTTGCTTTACCAAAGAAGGCATAACCCATGCAAAAGGCAGTGATGAACAACTTGCTGGTCCTAAATACAATACAACATCTCTACAAGTTGAAACTTACAATGGTGAACAAAGACCGACAGGACAAGATTACTACACGGCATTGTTGACGCTTGCCAGTCAGGCACAAGCCATTAAGGCTGATCAGAGAGAAATCATCAATCTTGCGCCTTCTGCTGCCAAAGTAGAAAGTATTAGCCACCTCACCACATCAGAAATTTCTTTGCCAGATATTGAATCCGAAGACATAAGCAAGGCAAAACAACGTATACCCCAGTTAACCGATAACTTACTAAAGAAACATTATCAGACTGTACTAGATGAGCTTGAAAAAGCCGTTTTTCAAACAGAGGGTATCGCCCAATTGGCGCAAAAAGCATTGAATATTAACCAGAGCATGTATAGCTCTGCAGGTACGATTGAAAATTACAAAGACAAACGTGAACTAGATAAGATTGAAAAACAGCTTCAGAAAAAATACCGGCACTTCAGCAAGGTAGTTAAAAAATTTGGTGTACGTAATTTCATAAAAATCATATCCCCACATGACTCTGACGATTGGGATGCAGAAAAAGCCCAAAAAATAGGAGACATCTATTATCAAGCCTACCTGTCAGGCGCAAATACTTTATCAACCTTAATTAAAACGGCGATAGTACGCACCAAAAGCAGAGAAGAAGAACTCAAAACAGCACCAGACTTCAACATATTGTGTAAACAATGGAAGCAAGATCAAAGTTTTCGTCGAGCTGAATTATGGCTAAAAAAACATCCTGGCATTAATTATTCAGAGCAAATTACTACTGAATTGCAAGACATGCATGAGCAATTTAATCGGATTTTAGTCAACCAAGAAACTGCTTATAAAACAGAAGTTGCACAACATTCAACATTAGCCTTGTTAAAGGGTAAAATTAAACTGCTTTTTAAACACAAAAAAATCGATGAATTACAAAATCTGAAAACAGGCTTTATTAATGACTCTAAATTCGATAATAAAGAGGCTTATTTATTATTAATAGAAGGATATCTAGTTGAACTGACCGATGACATTGAAATGGCATTAAGCAACTACAATAGCCTAATTAATTTAGAGGAATCACCCCTCCTCGAAGAAGCGTTAGCTAGAGTTGCTTCAATCAGCCTTAATCAACAAAATCAACAAAATGCCTTGCTGGCAATGGACTGCCTTGCCCAAATCTCTCCTATTTATATCCCCTATTTAGCCGAGCTTGCTAGAATTTTGGGCGATTACATGTTGTCTATTGATAGCTACAATGCCTATATCAGCTTTTTCCCTGAAGACACCTTGATCAAGCTAAAACTGGCTACTTTATATATTGAAATCAAAGCTTATGAATCAGCTGAGCTCATGATTGAACATATCTTAATAGAATCTCCATATTTGGAATCTGCAATCGGCTTAAAAAACCAACTTATCAAGATGAAGCAAGAAAAACTAAGTGCAGTTTAATTAAATTTAAAAACTGCTATTCGGAACTGGAAGTTAATCAATTTGATAGGCTTGAACAGCTTTTCTGTCATGAGCAAGTAAAGCTGCTTGTTTTTGCAATATATCTTTTTGAGCGTCTACCACGGCTATAAATTGCCTATCGGTCATTTGCATCAAAGTCATTATCCTTACAACTGCATCGCGTTCATTACTGGATAGTGGCAAACTACATAATTCTTCTAATGTTTCCTGCCGAATGACCAAAACTACGTTTAGTTCATCCCAATCTTTAGATTCGATAACACAACCAATACGCCCAGCACATTCTTCAAGTTGTTGTAATAATTCAGAAGTAGCTGTCATCACTGATACATTTCAGGGATAGCATCCCAAGCTTGTTTTATTTCCCTCATCAACACCTGAACCTCATCAAGTATTTCAGTGTTGTTTTCAGCACTGGCCTGAAATAAACGGGAATTAATATACTCGTATAAACTCATTAAATTAGCAGCAATGTCGCCACCTTTTTCTGCATCCACACCGTCTATCAGGCCACCAACAATAGCAACCGCCTTAGAGATCTGCACACTTTTCTCCTGATAATCACCTCGACTGATAGCCCCTTTTGCCGCATTAACGCGCATCAAAAAGCCGCTCATCAACATTTGTATCAATTTATGTGGAGATGCATCTTCCACAACTGATTCCGCATGAACAGCGGCATATTTATTCGCATTGTTTCTATATGCTAAAGGTGTCATTTCTGGCCTCACTTACTGCTAATTAAAGCTTTGCTAATTGGTTAGTTAAAAAGGCCCCGGTAGACTGAAACTGACCCACAGCCACATCCATCGCAATAAATTGCTTCATTAATGTTTTCTGCACATTATCCAGATGCAACTGGATCGTGTCTCGTTTATCACTGAGTGACTTTAACTGCTTATTTAACGATATTTGGCGAGTATCTAAGGCACCACCTGATTGAAGATACTGGTTAATCTTTGTATTTAAGCGTGTGGCAACACCATCAGTAGAAGAAAAGACTTCACTTACCGATGACAAATTGGCGGCCAGCGCTTGCTCTAGTTTTGTTGCATCCAGTGTCATCACGCCAGTTTTATCTATATCAATACCAATCGTTTTTAAAGTATTAAAACTATTTGATGCTGATGTCACAGGTGAGCTTGTTTGTTGGCGTAGATCGTTTCTAATGCTACGCAACGTCGAATCACCAACTAAAGCCCCATTAGTACCACCAGAGGTGCCGGCAAATTTACCGAGGTTATCCGCCGTACTAGCCATTGAATTATAGGCCGTCACAAAATTGGTAATTGTTTGTTTAATTGCCGCATTATCCAGCTTGATGTCAACATTTACATCTGTACCAGGCACCGCAGACTGTAAATTCAGTGTCACACCTTGCAGCACATCAGAAATCACATTACTGCTACGTGTAGCAGCCTGCCCATCTATCAGAATTTTGGCATCTGCTGCTGCTACGCCTGTAAAGTTTGTAGTTGTGGCAGTATCCAATCGACTCAACCCGGCATCACCGGAAACGGCCACAGAGAATGCGTTAGCCACACCAGTCTCTTTAGCAGTCAACACCAATTTAGATATAGTTCCGGTATTAGTTGCATTATCGACATTGACTATGCTTGCTGTTACTCCATTATTGCCTGAAGCTCCATTGATAGCATCACGAATACCTGCCAACGTATTATTACTAGAGTCGATGGTTAATGAAAATGGCGTTTTAGTACCGACTGAAAACGTCAACGTACCGGATCCGACCATCTCGGTCGCTCCGGTAAATTCGGTACTTGAAATAGAATTTTGTGCTTTAGCCAACTGAGTCACTTGAAAGATATGCGCACCAGCAACCGAACCGGCGCTAGCAGTCACCTTTAAAATAGACTCATTTGCAGAAGTAGCCTGATGGGTTTTAAACAAGCTACCGTCTTTAAGCTTTTGTACAGCAGTTTGAAAGGTCGATAACGCACTTTTAAGACTGCCTAGTCCGCTTAACTGAGCCTTAGCCGCAGTCTCTTGTCGAGTAATGGCATCCTTTTGCGGTTGACCTTCTGCGGCGACCAACGAGTTAACAATGCCATTAATATCCATACCACTGCCAACCCCTAATGACGATGAAATAGCCATTACCCTCTCCCGCTGATATTCAAAAACTTACGCTCGATCCTGAAGCATTATGCCTTGAGGCCCTTCAAGATCCTGCATTCTTTTAATAAAAGCCAGCATATCCTCAGAAGGAATTTGCCGCACCACATCCCCGCTCTTACTATCAACAATTTTGACCACAACCTTTTTCGTCGATTCATCCACCTGAAATTCCAAATTACGATTAGTCGCCTGTAAGATCGAATTTCCCTGAGCCGCTGCGGATTTCACTAATTCCAAAGATGTTTCCTTTACATCGGCTTTAACTGCAGTATTTTGAGTTTTTGAAGCTTCTTCATACTTAGTTATATTCTGCTGTTCTATCTCTGTATTGCCAACGCTCGAAGTAACTTTCGGTTCATTTTGCTTATTTCTCAGAACGGTCACGGGAACAAGCTTAGCTACATTTGTAATTTCACTGTTCATGACACCAACCTTCTCATTTATAAATTCAAAAAGGGAGGCTGCCGCCCCCCTCATTTATTGCTATAACGCCTATCTAAGCAAACTAAGCACTGATTGCCCAGACTGATTGGCCTGTGCCAGCATCGCCGTACCGGCCTGTTGCAAAATCTGATTACGACTTAAGTTGGCAGTTTCTTGAGCAAAATCGGTATCGGTAATACGTGAACGAGCAGCAGATTGATTTTCAATTGATGACTGCAAGTTGCCGATAGTGGTGGTAAAGCGGTTTTGAATCGCACCCAGTTTTGCTCGTGAAGTGTCAATACTTTTAATTGCGGCATCGATAGCATCAATTGCGGATCTAACATTGGCTACTGTCGCGGTGCTTCCTATACTCGCAGCAGTAACATCAGAAAGAGATCCTGACACATCGGCAATATCAATCGATATTTGGTTGTTAGTAGATGTATTTGCACCTACTTGAATCGCTACACCACCTGATAAATCACCATTGATGATTTTTTTACCATTAAATTCGGTGTTAGCAACAACTCGACTGAGTTCGTCATTCAATTGTTTAAATTCTGTTTGTAGTTTTTCTCTATCACCTGTGGTTACACCACCATCGTTAGCCGATTGCACAGCCAAATCTCGCATCCGTTGCATTGTATTGGTGAGCGTTCCCATTGCTGATTCAGCGGTTTGCGCCAGAGAAATCCCATCACTGGCATTTCTAACAGCAACCGTCATACCGCGTATTTGCGAGGTCATTCGGTTACTAATTGCCAAGCCTGCTGCGTCATCTTTTGCTGAGTTGACACGTAAACCTGATGACAGACGTTCCATTGAAGTCGACAGATTATTATTAGTGTCAGTTAATCTACGTTGGCTATTGATTGACGCAACGTTTGTGTTAATTACCATTGCCATGATCTTATCCTCACAAAATATCCAAAAATTATAGTTTTAATAACTGTTTTTGAAACTCAAAATATTTATCGGCTTATTTATAAATTTCTTTAATTTTTTTGAGGGAGATTTAAGACTCAATAAGTCTCCCCCTAATTTATTTCTGTAACTCTTATCTGAGCAAACTGAGTACTGACTGCCCTGACTGATTGGCTTGTGCCAGCATCGCCGTACCCGCCTGTTGCAAAATCTGATTACGACTTAAGTTGGCAGTTTCTTGAGCAAAATCGGTATCAGTAATACGTGAACGGGCTGCTGACTGATTTTCTATAGATGACTGCAAGTTTCCAATAGTAGTGGTAAAGCGGTTTTGAATCGCACCCAGTTTTGCCCTTGATGTATCAATGCTTTTTATAGCCGCATCAATAGCATCAATCGCTGATCTAACCCCAGAGACGCTCTGCGCGCTGCCTATACTAATGGTGCCAACATCAGAAACAATTGACCCTACATTAGAAAGATCAATTGATATTTGGTTATTTGCAGATGTATTTGCACCTACCTGAATCGCTAAACCATCTGATAAAGAGCCATTGATAATCTTCTTGCCGTTAAACTCTGTGTTGGCAATAACTCGATTCAACTCGTCATTGAGTTGCTGATATTCGGTTTGTAGCTTTTCACGATCACCCGTTGTGACACCACCATCGTTTGCAGATTGCACGGCCAAATCACGCATCCGTTGCATAGTATCAGTAAGCGTTCCCAATGCCGACTCAGCGGTTTGTGCTAAGGAAATACCATCACTGGCATTTCTTACCGCAACCGTCATACCGCGGATTTGCGAGGTCATTCGGTTACTAATTGCTAACCCTGCTGCATCATCTTTTGCTGAGTTAACGCGCAAACCTGATGACAGACGTTCCATGGAAGTCGACAAGCTGTTGTTGGTTTCAGTTAATCTACGTTGGCTATTAATAGATGCAACGTTGGTGTTAATTACCATGGCCATGTTCTTATCCTCGCAAAATATTCAAAAAATACAGTTTTAAATAACTGTCCTATCAAACTCATAACAGTTATCGGCGTACATCTGAATTCCTTGAATTATTCTTTTAGAGTTTTCCAGGTCAATGCTGTACCACGCTTAATATCTTGATTCACTCTCCTACCCAGGACCTGTTCCATATACTTAGGCGGCAGTCCCAGACCCGGCCTGATGGCTCGAACATTACTACGATTTAGTACCGCACCTGCTTTTAGATCTTCTACCACATATAATGAACGACGAAATTGCAATGATTTTTGCTCAACGGCTGTTGCTCCATAGCTGACTTTACCCAAGGCTTGCCACGCACGCCGACTTTCGATTACCAGTTGTGCAAGCTCATCTGGTTGCATCGAAAAAGTGCTATCCACACCGCCATCGTCACGGTTAAGCGTAAAATGTTTTTCAATGACAGTGGCACCCAGTGCGACGCTGGCAACTGATACCCCAACCCCCATAGTGTGATCAGACAATCCCACTTCACAGTCAAACAGTTCTCTCAAGTGCGGGATGGTCAAAAGATTGGTATTTTCTGGGCTGGCCGGATAGGTGCTGGTGCACTTAAGCAGGATTAAATTTTTGCAGCCCGACTCACGCGCAGCACGCACGGTATCATCCAGCTCAGCAATAGAAGCCATACCGGTAGAGATAATAAGCGGTTTACCTGTCGCTGCCACCTTACGAATTAGCGGTAAATCGGTGTTTTCAAATGAGGCAATTTTGTAGCAAGGCACATTGAGTTCTTCAAGAAAATCTACTGAAGAATCATCAAACGGCGTGCTGAAAGCTATGATGCCCAGCTCCCGCGCCCGATCAAAAATCGGCTGATGCCATTCCCAAGGGGTGTAAGCCTCGCCGTAAAGCTTATAAAGCGAAGTTCCCGTCCACAGACTATTCGGGTCGCCGATATGGAATTCACGTTCGTCCAAATCCAGCGTCATTGTATCGGGCGTGTAGGTTTGTATTTTCAGCGCATGCGCGCCAGCCTTGGCGGCGGCCTCGACTATATCCAATGCACGTTGCAGTGACTGGTTATGATTACCGGACATTTCGGCGATAATGAACGGCGCATGGCCCTGCCCAATGAGTCTGCCGGCAATATTGAATACATGATTCATGTTTAATGAAGCCTCTTGAAATAAATACTGGTCTCAAACTGATAGCCCGCAGCCTGGAATAGTTGATTCGAGCGTGCATTAGTCCCGAGCACATGTGCATGGAGAATTTTTACTTGCGGATAATGTTGGGCTAACCAGTTTTCCGCGTTTTGCAATAGGTCTCTACCTCGGACCAAAGTGTTTGTATCAGGAACCAAATAAATGGAAATTTCCGCTTCACTATTCTGGATATCAAAGCGCACAACACCTACCGGCAAGCCATCACGCTCGGCTATGAGTAACTGCCTGTCCGAATCACTCAATACCGAAGCAAACCAGTGACTATGATCTTCCCAGTTGATGGGGTTAGTGGTTCGAGAAACCGCTCTGATGGTTGGATGATTACGCCAAGCAAACAGATGCTCCGAATCGGCAACGTTTGCAATTCGCATCTCAAGCCCGCCACATCTCATACTGCCTATCACGCGCGATATTCCGCGACCGTCTACAGCTTGCAATCCATTGCCTGAAATAAGTTGCCTCAAGCTACTATTTTCCAGGAGGGATCGCACATGGCGCTCGATCGCGAGATCAACCTCGCTATTTATTTCGGGGGAGTACAGCAAACCGGCTGAAGCGGCATCAATCAGCTGATTGCGTTGATTGTTGGCCGTACAAATAGCCAGCGTAGGTAATCCCAAGCAACAACGCTCCCAGCTCGCAGAACCACCTGCACCTATCGCCAAATCGGCTGCCGTCATCAATTCAGCCATACGATCTGTTTGCACATGGCAAGTAAATTTATTTTCGGCACAGGCCAAGACAATCTCGTTACGACACGGATGCTGAGCACCAATCACCACATCTACCTGCAAGCCTTCAATGCCAATCCTGGCTAACGCATTGATTGCACGGCCGGTGTGATTATTCGCATCGACGCCGCCAAAAAAAATCAGGATGCGTTGCACCGGTCCTGTTCGGAGCTTGACCTGCTCACGAAATTGCGAAAATTCTTCACGCAGCAGCGCATAGCGCGGACCAAGTAATAGCGCGCAATAATCAGGTACTTTGCCCGTATAGCGGGTATGCATATCCGCATAAAAGTTTTGGTCGAGCAGCACATCGCAGTCATGCTGACGATCGGCAATGTCATCAATGACCAGGATTTTTTTGACTACTGGCCTGAGTACTCCTTCCCAACGAGCATCTAGCGCGTAGTGATCAACTACTAGCCAATCGCAATGCTGGCCTATCAATGCTTGTAGGGAATCTGCGGCGTCCTGAGTTTGACTTACTCCCAACCAGGAAGAATGTGCTAGTCCATCGGTTTCTACTTGAGCAATCTCACTGGCAAGCATCACTAATTGATGATTTTTAGCGGCCAGGATGTCTCGCAAATAGCCGGGCAAATGCCGACAAACAAACCGGGTATGCATACCGTGTTGCTGCAATGCATCGGCCAAGGTTAAACAACGCATGAAGTGCCCGGTGCCGATTTGGCTGGACGCATCAACCCGAAAGGCAATGTTCACACAAGTCCTTTAGAAACTGACATTACGCCGAACGGGTATGCCTGCGGCCTGCATGGCCAATTTGGCACCGCTAGGCGTTTGCTCGGTAAAATGAAAAAGGCTGGCTGCAGCTACCGCTGAAGCACCGGCCTGCTGTACCACATCAATCATGTGCTGATAGCAGCCGGCACCGCCGGAAGCAATTACCGGCACATCTACGGCATTGACCACCCGCTCGACTAATGCCAAATCGTAGCCCTGCATGGTGCCGTCGCGTTCAATAGATGTCAGTAAAATTTCACCTGCCCCACGATCGACAAGCTCTTTTGCCCAGGCTACGGGCTCTTTGCCAGTATTGATTGTGCCCGCATGACTAAAACAACGATATTGTGATGGCTCCAATTCACGCGCATCAATACTTGCAACCACGCACTGGGCGCCATAACGACGAGCCGCCGCATCAATCAATCCGGGATTGTGATAGGCAATGGAATTTACGGCACACTTATCTGCCCCGGCATGCAGTAAGGCGAGGATGTGTTCAATACTTGTGATGCCGCCGCCCACAGTCAAAGGCACTGCACATTCTTCGGAAAAGTCGCTGACAGAGTCATAGTCTGGAATGGCGGCTTCTTTGGAGGCCGTAATATCCACCAAAATCAACTCATCGACATCACGCGAGTTATAAACCTTAATAGCAGGAAGTACCGGTCCGACTCGACGCCAACTATCAAACCCTACCCCTTTGACCAGGCCAAAATCTTTCCACAACAATGTGGGAATCACTCTTACCTTTAACATGCGGGAAAACTCAGAAAATTTTTTAACAACTGCCGTCCAGCTTTTGAGCTTTTTTCCGGGTGAAACTGGCATCCTAAAATATGCTGTTTTCGAACCACAGCCGTCACATCCAGGCCATAGGGCACTGTTGCGATAACATGTTCAACATTGTCTGCGACAAAGGCATAGCTATGGACAAAATAAAAATCCGAGGCATTAGGGATTTTTTCAAAAACAGGATCGGGACGCTGATAGACCACTTCATTCCAACCCATGTGGGGAATCCGCTGGGTACAGCCAAGACTATCGAGTTTTTGAATCTGGCCCGGGATAAATCCTAAGCCTGCTGTTTCGCCGCCTTCAAAACCGCTAGTCGCCAGCATTTGCATGCCTAAACAAATGCCCAACAAAGGCCGTTGCTGCTCTAGCACCAGTTCTTGCAAAACAGAGACCCAGCCGCCTTTATGCAAATAAGCCATGCCATCGGCAAACGCGCCCACACCAGGAAGAACGATATTAGTAGCTTCATAAAGTGCCGTTGGATGTTGCGCGATGACAGTGTCAACACCCAAATCGTCAAATGCCCGGCGCACGGAACTCAGGTTGCCAAGTCCGTAATTAATAATGGCAACTTTCATGGGTTGTCGTAATTCAGTTTTTCCAAGTTGCCGTTCTTATCTTTAATTAACGCACCCGAAGCATCACGTTTGAATATCTTTTTATTGGTAAAGCGATCACAAATTTTGATGAATTCATCTACCGTCAAATCCAAGGGCTCGAGGATGTCTGTTAACGGCTTACCCAGATATGTCCATGGAAATTTGCCATCTCTGGCTTTGACAATTTCTACTGCATCTTGCCGGGTGATTCGCCCGCGACGTACATGCAAGCAAGCAATATCGGTAGCGCGGGAAAAGCCGAATTTCAGGAATTTGAAATAATCATGTATGCCGGTCTGGTGATTATCCAGATTTTCATAATTCACCATGGAGCCTTCTACCGGCTGGTCAAATGTGATGAAACCATTCGCTTGGGCAATCAGCGCATTGGATAAACCATCCCATGGCAAATAGTAGCCAAGAAACAATCCTGTCACCCCTACCCGTTGCAAGTCTTCTTCACTAGGATATTGATACGGCAATAAATGCCTGGGTTCAATGCCGTAGGTTTCGGCAAGATCCGACACGCGTAATCCCAACAGCCCCCCGAACTCTTCCAGCCAGCGTCTACTTAAAGTGTTATTTTCTGCCGCTGCTGCCGGACCGCCATATTCATTTTGGGAGTTTTCCCCCCAGACAATCAATGGCACATTAAATTGCACCGCCGCTCGCACCGGAATGGTAAAAATACCCACATGTTCAGGCCAGGAAATATCACCTACTTCCTTTAAGCCAATACGATTAAGCTTGGCTCTAACCAGTGGATTAGGCGAAAACTCCATGTAGTCAACACCTAGTTGCTTGATATTCTCAATGTTCTTACGGCCGATTTCACTAAGATCGCATGTGGTAGAGGTCACGCATAATGGATTAAGCCCTAGTTGCAACATCCGTATCACTTGATAGGTACTGTCTTTGCCGCCACTAACGGGCACAATGCAGTCCCAGTTACTGCCATGTCGGCGGTATTTTTCCAACACACCCAGAAGCTCTGTTTTACGTTGCTCCCAATCTATTTCTTTCCTTTTCTCCATGGAGCGGCAGGCGTTGCAAACACCTTCCTCATCAAGATGCAAATCAGGCTTAGTGTGCGGCATCACGCAACGAACACAATATTTCAGCATATCAAGCCCTCTTTTCCAGCAAAAACCAGGTGATATCATCCTGCGGAAAAGCTGGGTCACGATGGTAAGCAAAACCATAATCGACCAGCACTAAATCAGGATATTTATCCAGCAATTCGCCGGCAAAATCACGCTTAAACAGCCGGTCGCTATGCCCTCGATAGGGAATGGCTACCGGTGATGGATTGTAGTATTCAGCAACCAGCAGATAACGGCTTGAGGCCTGATAGAGTTTTTCATATACGGTATTCAGCATGTCCGGATTGATATGTATCAGAACGCCTTTGATCATTGATAGATCAACTTTGGCAGTTACCGGATAGTCAAAAATCGAACCTTCGTAAACATTGTCTTGACCAATCAGCTCGCGCAGCTGTGCCGCGGCATCGGGGTTGATTTCCGCCGCTGTCAGTTCAATACCTGGATAAAGCAGCTGTAACGCTTTTAAATTCATGCCGATATTGGCGCCCAACTCCAGACACGAAGAAATTTTTCCAGCCTGCTTAAGCGCTTTGGTAAAAAAATTTAGATTGGCGGCCAACAATTGCTGGCTGGCGTTACGGTTTATGTAATCGGTTCCGAATTGTCCTGCCCAAAAAACTTCTTGAGATGTCGTGTAATTTTCTTTGACGGTGCTCATTTGTTGGTTTGCTCCAATAGTTTGTAGATGACTTCGGCTCTATGCCAGTCATCCAATGTGTCAATATCTTGTACGCGCCAGCGCGGAATGATCACTGGCACGGAGTGTTGATCAAATATCCGTAGGCCTTCAATCCACGACGGCGGCGGCCCCCAATAAAATTGCCCGGCATCATGCAACGCAACGGGTAAATCTTGCGAGCGAGTTGAAAAATTTTCGGGGAAGAACATCTCAATTCCACCATCAGAGCGTTGCTGAAAGGCTCTAAAAATGGGTGACGCATAATCGGTAGCAGTGAACGCATAAGCCCAATTGCCGGAATTTAAAGCCTGTAATCCGCGCTTGAGGTCATCTACCTGAATGAATGGCGCCGTCGCGTAAATGCAGCACACGGCAGATACCGGCCAACCTTGATTTAACGCCCATTCAGTAGCATGGGCGATCACTTCGGTGGTACCGGCATAGTCATTCGCTATCTCGGCCGGGCGAATAAAAGGCACTTCTGCACCCCAAGCTTTTGCTATTTCGGTGACTTCAGCATCGTCAGTTGATACCAACACATGATCGAACAAGCCCGAGGCTTTCGCCGTCTCAATAGCCCAGGCAATCATCGGCTTACCGCAAAAACTCTTAATGTTCTTACGGGGGATGCGTTTACTACCGCCACGGGCAGGAATGATGGCGATATTCATAACTTTATCGCTTCTAGTAATTTGGCAACCACATAATCCTGCTGCGCTTCTGTCAATGCCGGGTACATTGGCAGACTAATCGCTTCTGCGTAATACTGCTCTGCTTCAAGGCAATATCCTTCTTTGAATCCCATCTGCTCGTAGTAAGGCTGGCGATAAACTGGAATGTAATGAATATTCGCGCCGATACCAGCGGCGCGCAATGCATCAAACACTGCACGATGAGACGCATTGATCTCGTCCAGCTTCAACCGAATCACATATAAATGCAGCCCGGAATAACTGTCAGGATGTTGCCATGGGGTAATTATTGGTAGATCGGCTAACAAGGCGTCATAACGTTGACTAAGTGCATGGCGTTTACTGACAAATTCATCCAAATGCAGCATTTGGCTCAAACCCAGTGCTGCTTGCAAATCGGTCATCCGGTAATTAAAACCTAACTCAAGCTGCTGGTAGTACCAAGGACCATCCGGCGCATGCGTCATCTGTACCGGATCACGCGTAATACCGTGACTACGCAATCTGTCTAACCGTTCGGACAACTTTGCATTATTGGTTAGCGCCATGCCACCTTCGCCAGTGGTAATAATTTTGACCGGATGAAAACTGAACACGGTAATGTCACTGTAACGGCAATTACCTATGGCTTGATTTTGATATTTCCCGCCGATGGCATGCGAAGCATCTTCGATGATCTTAAAACCATAGCGTTGACTTAGCGCGTAAATACCGGCCATATCGCAGGGCTGCCCACATAAATGCACCGGAATAACTACTTTTGGCAATTTTCCGGTTTGCTCTGCCAATGATAATTTTTCCGCCAGCTTTTCGGTGCTAAGGTTGTAAGTGCGAGGATCGATGTCGACAAAATCAACGTCGGCACCGCAGTACAACGCACAATTAGCACTTGCCACAAAGGTGATCGGACTGGTCCAAACGCTATCGCCCTTGCCGACTCCGAGTGCTAAACAAGCGATATGCAATGCCGAAGTAGCGCTGTTAACAGCAAGCGCATATTGCGCGCCGCAATAATTGGCAACAGCATTTTCAAACAAGGAAACTGCCGGGCCTTGTGTTAAATAGTCTGAACGCAGCACATCAATCACCGCCTGAATATCGGCTTCACTAATTGTTTGACGACCGTAAGGGATCATAAACTATTTACCTAACCCAACTGACTTTTCACTAAAGTGCTCAATTCATCAACTGTCAAAAACCGCTCATTACTGCCGCTGTTGTAACAAAATCCGGGGGCAACAGGCTTAGCGCCAGTTTTTGTGCAGTAGTCGTCAATGGAATAATGTCCACCAGCCGGTAAAATTGCATAATATTGACCTAAATCGACAGTGTTAAAACTATCGCTGGCGGTAATCATTTCTTCATGAATTTTCTCACCAGGACGCAGGCCAATGATTTTTTGTTCGCAGGTGGAATCAATCGCCAAGGCAACATCGGTAATACGATAAGAAGGAATTTTCGGTACTAATATTTCCCCACCCCAGGCATGCTCCAAAGCCCATACCACCATATCAACCCCTTCTTGAAGGCTTATGTTGAAGCGAGTCATCGCAGGATCTGTGATTGGCAGTACACCAGAAGCGCGTTTGTCCTGAAAGAATGGCATCACTGAACCACGACTGCACATAACATTGCCATATCGCACAACGCTAAAACGAATGTCTCGCTTGCCTTTAATATTATTCGCTGCGACAAATAATTTATCGGAACACAATTTAGTCGCGCCGTATAAATTGATCGGGGCTGCTGCTTTATCAGTGGAAAGAGCGACTACCCGTTTAACGTCAGTATCCAGGCAGGCTTCGATAAGGTTTTGTGCTCCCAAAACGTTAGTTTTAATACATTCAAAGGGGTTGTACTCGGCTGCA
>Ga0208114_1000135_pt1 | contig 18145 bp, 15 predicted proteins | sample LakWasMeta2_LOW4_2_FD_183854 | JGI IMG/M metagenome (GOLD analysis project Ga0208114, IMG submission 183854) | Freshwater sediment methanotrophic microbial communities from Lake Washington under simulated oxygen tension - Sediment Metagenome... | ecosystem: Environmental > Aquatic > Freshwater >... | reverse complement strand
CGCCGTGGCAGGCCCTGGTGTTCGGTAATCTGGGGATCTGGCTGGCAGCGTCGTCCGCCGCCGCCATCAACCATCTACTGGATCGCCGCATCGACGAAAAAATGGCGCGCACATCGCATCGACCATTGCCAAGCGGCAGTTTAAGCGGGCGCCAGGTATTGATATTTGCCCTGATACTCGGTGCGTTGTCGATGCTGCTTCTGTGCGTCTTCGTGAATTTGCTGACGGCGATACTCACTTTCTTTTCGCTGATGGGTTATGCCGTGGTCTATACGGTGTATCTGAAGCACGCGACGCCGCAAAACATCGTGATCGGCGGTGCCGCCGGTGCGGCGCCGCCCGTATTGGGCTGGCTATCGGTGACCACGCACAACTACGAGTACGCCCTGTTGCTGTTCCTGATTATTTTCATCTGGACGCCGCCACACTTCTGGGCATTGGCCATTTTCCGGCGAGAGGACTACGCGCGGGCCATGGTGCCGATGCTGCCGGTCACGCACGGTGTCGAATACACAAGGCAGCAGATTCTGTTCTACACGATCTTGCTGGTATTGGTTACCTTGCTGCCGGTGTTTTCCGGCATGAGCGGTGTGTTTTATCTGGGCGGCGTGCTGGTACTCGATGCGGTATTTCTTTATTACGCCATTCGCATGATGAGCCCGCCGAACGAAGCCTATGCCATGAAAGTGTTTGGCTATTCGATCTGGTATCTGATGGTGTTGTTTGCGTTTTTGCTGATCGACCACTGGATCATGCCGCATCCGCTTGCTTGATAAAAAAACCCGCCGAGGCGGGTTTTTTTTCGATTCGAAATAACGGCTTATTTTTTTACCAATTCGACCCGGCGGTTTTTCGATCGTCCGGCTTCGTCATCGTTGCTGGCCAGTGGCGAGAGCATGCCGATACCAGCGGCCTCCATTTGGGAGCCATTAACGCCGTGGCGCGATACCAGATTTCCCATCACGGCGTTGGCGCGGCGTTTGGATAAATCCATGTTGGCCGCGTTGCTGCCGACGTTGTCGGTGTGGCCGACGATGAATACTTTCAGGCCGGGACTGGCTTTCAGCAAGGCGGCAATCTGCTCGATGGCGGCATCGGATTCGGGCTTGATATCGGTTTTGTTGGTGTCGAAATAGATGCCGTAAAGCGCGATGCGGCCGGTGGCGTCGATTGCCTTTTGCATATCGGCGGCAGTGACCGTCACCATTTTCTGTTCACGGGCTTTCGGTTCTATGGCGATAACCATCGCCATGGTGCGGTCATTGAATGCCTTGCAATATAAATCGTCCTGGACGTTGTAGACATAGACGCCAATGTGGGTGTCGCCGTTTTCGCCCGGCACCCGGAAGACGACAAAGCGTTGTTCGTTCACGTCCATCGTGCTGGCGCAATTGCCGTTGCTGAAATTCGGCGCTTTCACGCGGTTGTGCGGATACAGTTTTTCCAGCAATCCTTGCGTGCCGCCGCCATGATCGTTGCCGTTCATTTCGCCGCCGCAGGGCGTGCCGTTGCAGCCATAAAGTGCCTTGCCGCCGAGTGACCTGATTTCATCGATATAGTTGCGCAGAACTTCCAGTGTCGAGCGGCCTTCGGGTGCGACATAGATCAGGCGCGTGTAGCGGCCCTCGGCTACCTTGGATTTTTTTGACTCGATGAAATGATTGTTCATGTCATCGGTTTTGTCCGGCACTCTGAGCAATGGCGAAAGCGGAAAGCGAACCTGGTCAAAAGCCTTTTGTTCGTAATTGACGATGAAGCTGCCTTCATAGCGTTTCAGGAACGGCAGGTCGCGACTGCCCGGTTCGTCCTGCGACGGTTCGCTGGCATCGGCCAACACGGTGAGTGGTATCAGCAGTAGCAAAAACAGTGCAATTACATTTTTCATGGTCAATAACTCCGGTGCAGTTGACGGACAATAAACCATTAACGGGATCAGAGGCGAAAGTCGGACATCCCTAAATGAAAAACCCCGCGATTCCGTGCCGGGAATCGCGGGGTTTTGTCCAGCCTGCCGGAATTATTTTTCAGTCAGGTATTTTTGCCAGAACAACATGCTGGCGGCGCCGAAATAATCGTTGTTTGCCTTCTTGGCAAAGCCGTGGCCTTCATCCTTGTACATCAGGTACCAGACATCGCCACCATTGCCGCGAACCGCCTTCACGATCTGTTCCGCCTCGGTATACGGCACGCGCGGGTCATTGAAACCCTGCGCCACGAACAGCGGGCTGGTGATGCTTTTCGCATTGTTCAGGGGCGCGATTTTTTCGTGGAAGGCACGCATTTCCGGAATACGCTCGTCGCCGTATTCGGCACGGCGCAAATCGCGGCGATAGCTTTCGGTATTGGTCAGGAAGGTGGTGAAGTGCGAAATGCCTACGACATCGATACCGGCACGAATGCGGTTGTTGTAGTCCACCATGCTGGCCAGCACCATGTACCCGCCGTAGCTGCCACCCGAGACGCCGACGCGATCCTTATCAAGCGTTGGTTGCGTGGCAATCCAGTCCAGCAATGCACCGATGTCCTTGACCGAATCCTTGCGCAAGAAACCATTGTCGAGCTGCAGATAGCTTTTGCCATAACCGGAGGAGCCACGAACATTCGGCACCAGCACGGCGACTTTCATTTCCCGCAGCATGTATTGGATGTTGGGACTGAAAGTCGGGAACGCCTGGGCTTCCGGGCCGCCGTGGATATTGATCACGACGGGGAAGGGGCCGGCACCTTCGGGCTTGTACAGGAACGCAGGAATTTCCTTGCCGTCGAAGCTCTTGAAGCGAATCAGCGTCGGCGCGATGAACGTTGAAGAATCCAGACCGCCGACTTCGCTTTGGGACCAGCGCGTCAATGCAGCGGATTTCAGGTTGATGACGTAGACATCGCTTGGCGAGGTCGCCGTGTTAATCGACAATGCCAGTTGCTGGCCATCGGGAGAGAACTGGAAACTGCCAACGACGCCAATCGGCAAAGCCGGGAGTTTGCGTTCCTTAAAGGTAGTGCTGTCGAGAACACGCAATTTTGAAATGCCGTCTTCATTGGTCACGAAGGCAATATGTTTGCCGTCGTCGCTTTGGGCAAAGCCCTCGACATCCCAGGGAATGTCCTTGCTGATGACTTGAACCTTCACGGTTTTTAAGTCATGAAAACGCAGATGCTGGAATTCCGACTCTTCATCCGATACGAAAAACACGCCTTTGCCGTTGCGGGCATATTCGAAGCCGCTGAATGCCGCCTTGCCGCCATTCACCGGGAACATCGTCAATTTTCCGGTGGCAAGCTCCACTTCGCCGGGGCGCGAATCATTGGCTGAAACGTACTGGCTGACCAGCAGCGTTTTTCCGTCGGCGGAAAAATCCGATGCACCCCATGAACCACCTTCCTGCACCACGAGCTTGGCTTCGCCATTCAGTCCGCGTACCCAGATATCGGTGTCCTTGCCATTGCGCAGTGTGCTGCTATAGGCCATCTGCGAACCGTCTTGCGACCACAGTGCGCCCTGGTTGCGCGACTTGCCGTCGGTCAGCATGCGGACCTGACGCGATTTCAGATCGTAATAATGCAATTGAAAGAATTCGTTGCCGCCGATGTCCTTGCTAAACAGGAAGCCGTTGCCGCCTTTTGCCGGTTGAATCGAAGCGCCGCCGACCGGTTCGCGGTAGAAGGTCAATTGTTCGCGCATGCCCATCGGTTTGTTGATGCGATGAATTTGCGAGGTGTCGCCGAAACGCGTGGCAATCAGCAAGCTGTCGTTATCGATCCAGCCTTGAAAACCGGCGCCGCGGGTATTTTGGTATTGATTCAGGCGATCGAGCAATTCCGTTGGAATGGCCGGCAGGTTTTCGCTGACACGATTGCCACTTTCGAGTCGTTCGACTTTGGCGGCGTCGGCCGCCAGAAGCGGGGTGGAGCTGAGCAGGGCAAGGGCAAGCAGGGTCGTTCGCATAGGTCCTCCGAAGTAGGGCGATAGACTAGCGAAAATTTTGACAAGACTGTGTGATTGCCTGAAGGGCTTATCGCATGCGCGCCGTAAGCAAGTCCCGCAGTTCGTTGTTCTCTTCGGGGCTGCGGCCCGACTTCGCGTTTAATTCTTCGATGCGCTGCATGCGCGTCTGTTTGTCGAGCTGTTGCAATGCATCATTGAATTCGGCCTGCCAATGTTCGGGCTCGCCGGGAAATTCCTGGGACGCCAGTTTTTGCAGGGACGCCTGTTCTTCACGGTCGGCGAAACTTTCGATGATCAGCCCGGTATTGATGTCGGGCCGGCTGCGAATCAGGGCAATCAATTCGCATAACAAGGGAATGCCCGGTTGCCGCAGAATGGCAAAGAGATGCGGCGGCTCGATATGCAGTGCAAGCGAGGGTTTTTGCAGCAACAAGGTGATGGCCGCCCGTACCAGGCTGAGTTTCGGTGGCGGTGCGGTGTTTCTTCTCGGAGCGTTGGTCAGGATGGGTTCCTGGGACAGGCTTGCCTGCTGTCGCAGGCCGGTCATTTCGCCGAGCCGCTGAAACATCAGATCGGCAAAAGCGCCATCGGGAATTTTCGCCAGCATCGGCTTGGCACGCTCGGACAGACGGGCTTTTCCTTCCATGCTGCCAAGAGAAATATCCTTGCTCAGCTCATCGAAGAAAAATTGCGATAGCGGAGTCGCTTGCTGTAATCGCGCATCGAAACCCTCGGCACCTTCAAGTCGTACGATGCTGTCGGGATCTTCGCCGTCCGGCAAGAATAAAAAATAGGCCTGACGCCCGTCTTTCATCCGCGGCAATACCGATTCGACCGCTTTCCATGCTGCACCGCGACCGGCACGATCACCATCGAAACAGAAATACACGTCGGCGGCATTGCGGAATAACAGTTCGGCATGGTCGGGCGTGGTGGCGGTTCCGAGTGTGGCAACGGCCTGCGTCACGCCGTATTGAAACAGCGCCACGACATCCATGTAGCCTTCCACCACGATCAGGCGCGGAATTTTGGGGTTCGCCTGGCGCACTTGCCACAGGCCGTAAAGTTCGCGTCCTTTATGGAACAGCGGCGTTTCCGGCGAGTTCAGATATTTCGGGCCGTCATCCTTTTCCAGCACGCGTCCGCCGAAAGCGATCACGCGACCGCGTCGGTCGTGAATCGGAAACATCACGCGGTCACGGAATTTGTCGTAGATGCGGCCGGTATCGTTCTTCGAAAACAGCCCGACTTTTTCCAGCAGTTTCATCCGGCGATCATCGGTGCCCAGTGCATCTTTCAAGGCATTGAAACCGTCTGGCGCATAACCGATGGCGAAGCGCGCACGGTTTTCTGCATCGACGCCGCGCTTGTCCAGATACGCCTGCGCCACGCTGCTGTTCGCCAATTGTTTCTGGAAAAAATGCGTGGCGGCTTCGAGTGCGGCATACAAATCTTTCGATTCGCCCGATTCGTTTCTCGAACGCGTGTCTTTCGGGATTTCCATGCCGACGCGTTTAGCAAGCTCTTCGACGGCGTCCATGAATTCCAGCCGGTCGTAATTCATCAGAAATGCAATCGCGGTGCCATGCGCGCCGCAGCCAAAGCAGTGATAGAACTGCTTGGTCGGACTTACCGTAAAACTGGGCGATCGTTCATCGTGGAACGGGCAGCGTGCCGAATACTCGCGACCCTGACGCTTGAGCGGAATGCGCGAACCAATCAGCTCGACCACATCGGTGCGGGCGAGCAGGTCGTCAATAAACGCGTCGGGAATTCGGGCCATCCGCATAGTTTGCCACGGCGCCCCGCTTTTCCGGCCATTCATCTCGGCAAAGCCTTGGGAAATGGCCTCTTTGCCCCGATAATAGGCCAATGAACAACACTACTGAACAACGCGGTTTTGTATTTCCCGGCACCCTCGAAATCAGCGTGATGGGCGCGGCCGAAGCCGGCATGGGCGCCATTTTGGTGCACACCCTGGAAACCATGGCGATCACCTGGTATCCCGATACCCTGCGCACGAAGCCTTCGGTGAAGGGAAACTATGTCTCGGTGACGGTCGCTTTCCATGCAGAAACCCGCGAACAGTACGATGCCGCACACGAAGCGCTTCGCGCTCTGCCGGAAGTTAAGTGGACGCTGTAAAAGCACCCCCGCAGCCCTGGATAATCCGTGATCTTGGCCGCCAGGGCTTCCTGCGTGTCTGGCCGGCGATGGAGCGCTTCACCGATACCCGCACGGACGACACCATTGACGAGCTGTGGTTGGTCGAGCATGACCCGGTATTTACCCTGGGGCAGGCTGGCAAGCCCGAGCATGTGCTTGCCCCCGGCGATATTCCGGTTATCCAGACCAATCGTGGTGGTCAGGTGACCTATCACGGCCCCGGCCAAATCGTGGCCTATCCCCTCGTGGATTTGCGTCGCATTGGCATCGGCGTGCGCGAATTTGTCTGCCGGATCGAGCAGGCGATGATCGATACGATGGCGGTCTGGAATATCCAGGCGCTCCGCAAGGAAGGCGCGCCCGGGGTCTACGTGAAGGGTGCGAAAATCGGTGCTCTGGGACTTCGGGTTCGACGTGGCTGCACGTTTCACGGTTTGGCGTTCAATATCAACATGGATCTAACGCCGTTCTCCCGCATCAATCCCTGTGGTTACGAAGGCCTGCAAGTCACCTCGGTGGTAAACTGCGGCGGTCCGGGTGACCTGGCCGTCGTCAAAGCCGAGCTGGTAAACCAAATGGCAAAGCAGCTGAACTTGTCGGCGAGCTTAACGAACGAATTACCCGATCTTTCTTTCTCCGATATTCAACTGGCCTGACAATGTCTGACGCAAAATCCATTCCGCTGACGGTAATCCATTCACTGCAAGAAGGCGTCAAGCAAGTCGGCGAAAGCAAGATTGCCCGCAGTCCGGTGAAATTCGAAGCCGCACCGGTATTGCGCAAGCCGAGCTGGATTCGCGTGCGCATTCCAGCCGGCAATGCGGTCGAAAAACTTAAATCCCGGTTGCGTGAAAATCGTCTCGTCACCGTCTGCGAAGACGCAAGCTGCCCCAACATCCACGAATGCTTCAGTCACGGCACCGCCACCTTCATGATTCTCGGCGCGATCTGTACACGTCGTTGCTCGTTCTGCGATGTCGCGCATGGCCGCCCAAAACCGCCGGACGCTTCCGAACCGGTGAATCTCGCCCGCACCGTGGCAGACATGGGCATGCGTTACGTCGTGATCACCTCGGTCGATCGCGATGACTTGCGTGATGGCGGAGCGCAGCATTTCGTCGATTGCATTCGCGAAACGCGGGCACTGAGCCCCAACATCAAAATCGAAATCCTCACGCCGGATTTCCGTGGCAAGGGCCGCATGGAACGGGCGCTGGAAATCTTGGCGACCAATCCGCCCGACGTTTTCAACCACAATCTGGAAACCGTGGTCGAGTTGTATCCAAATGTGCGCCCGGGAGCCGATTACCAATGGTCGCTGGACCTGCTGAAAAAATTCAAAGCCCAGCATCCGGATGTCCCGACCAAATCCGGCATCATGCTGGGTCTTGGCGAAGACAAAGAGCAGGTGCTCGGCGCCCTGCGCGATCTACGTGCCCATGACGTCGACATGATCACCATAGGGCAATACCTGCAGCCGACCCCGCACCATCATCCGGTGATGCGTTACTGGACGCCGGAAGAGTTCAAGGAGTTCGAAGTGCTCGGCATGGCGATGGGGTTCACGCACGTCGCCTCCGGTCCGATGGTACGCTCGTCCTATCACGCCGACCGTATGGCGGCCGATGCCGGGTTTGTGGAACCTTCTGTCTAGGTTCAGGCTCAGACTATAACCATTGGCACAGGCAGCCGGTTTTAAAGCGGCGCATGCTTGAGTCGTTCACAACAGAGAGCACTATGTTGAAAACCAAATTATTAGCTCTGACCGCCCTGATCCCGTTGACACTTGCGATCGGCGCCGCGCCCGGCATGAAAGCCGTCAAGCCCGCAACGGCTGCCGATGCCGGCATGCATCCGACGGCGGATCAGGCCATTGCTGCCACGTTTGTCTACGGCGTGTTTTCCGACAGTGATCTGGCCTACCGGCCGCGCCCCCTGAACGATGAATTATCGGCCGACATTTTCCGCCGCTACATCGACATGCTCGATAGCGAAAAAATGTATTTCACCGCCGCCGACATGAAAAATTTCGAAGCCTATAAATTCGCGCTGGACGATGCGATCAAATCGCGCCAGCTTGATCCGGCCTTCACCATTTTTGAAACCTACCAGCAGCGAGTCGATCAGCGCATCGCTTTTGCCCGCAGCTTGCTGAAACAGCCATTTGATTTCAGCAGCCAGGAATCCTGGAACTACGATCGTGAAGACGCCGCCTGGGCAGCCGATGCCAACGGCCTGAATGATTTGTGGCGCAAATCGGTGAAGAACGATGCACTGCGATTGAAGTTGGCCGGTCGTTCGCCGGAAGAGATTTCCAAGACCCTCGACAAGCGCTACGCACAGGTGTCGGAACGCAGCTCCGAATTGCGTGGCGACGACGCCTTCGAATTTTTCATGAATGCCTACACCCTGTCGATTGACCCGCACAGCAGCTACATGAGTCCGCAGTCGAACGAAAATTTCATGATGCAAATGCGTTTGTCATTGCAGGGCATCGGCGCGGTATTGCAGCGCCAGGACGAGTATGTCGTTATTCGCACGATTGTTCCCGGCTCGCCTGCCGCCATGTCGGGCAAGGTGAAAGTCGGTGATCGCATCGTTTCCGTCGGTCAGGGCGACAAGGAGCCGATGATCGATGTGGTCGGCTGGCGCATTGACGACGTCGTGCAGAAAATTCGCGGCGACAAGGGCACCAAAGTCCGTCTCGATATTATTCCTGGCGATCAGGGCGTCGATGCACCGCACGTCATGGTGACCTTGGTGCGCGACACCATCAAACTCGAAGACCAGGCCGCCAGCAAACGCATTATCGACGTTCAGGGCAAGCGCATCGGCGTGATCGAACTGCCGGCTTTCTACGCCGACTTCGAAGCCATGCAGCGCCGTGACCCGAACGCACGTTCGGCTACCACCGATGTCGCCAAATTGCTCAATGAACTGAAAGCCGAAAAAGTCGATGGCGTCGTCGTCGATCTGCGTGAAAACGGCGGCGGCTCGCTGGATGAAGCGGTTGATCTGACCGGTTTGTTTATTGATCGCGGCCCAGTCGTGCAGGTTCGCCAATCCGGCGGTTATACCCAGATTCGCAGCGATGAAGATCGCGGCGTCTTGTGGAATGGCCCGCTGGCTGTTCTGGTGAATCGTTCTTCTGCCTCGGCTTCGGAAATTTTCGCTGCCGCCATTCAGGATTACGGACGTGGCCTGATCATCGGTGAGCCAACCTTCGGTAAAGGCACCGTGCAGGGCTTGCTGCCACTGCCACCGGAACGCGGCGAAGCGGGTGGCAAATACGGCACCGCGAAAATCACCTCGCAACAATTTTTCCGCATCGATGGCGGTACCACGCAAAACGCCGCGGTGACGCCGGATCTGCAATTCCCGGTCACCGTCGATGCCACCGAATTCGGCGAAAGCACCTACGACAATGCGCTGCCGTTTACGCGTATCGAAGCAGCGCGTTACAGCCAATTGGGCAACTTCAAACCCATCGTCGGGAAATTACTGGCGCAACATCAGGCACGCATCGTCAATGATCGCGAGTTCGTGTGGTGGAGCGAAGACGTGGCGGAGTTCCGTGCCGAACGCGACAAGAAATCGCTCTCATTGAATGAAGCTGTCCGAAGCGCCGAACGTGATCGCATGGAAGCAAAGCGCAAAGCCCGCGATGCCGAGCGCAAAGCACTGGGTCTTGCCGATGCCGGGCCGCACAATAACGACGACGGCCTGCAGGCCAACGAACGCGACGTGAAAGTGCAAGTCGCCGAAGAAGAAGCCGCCAAGAACCGCCCCGATCCGCTGATGCGCGAATCGGCCGCTATTTTGGCCGATGCCATTTCAATCCTCAAAGCCAGTCCGGTGCTCACCACGCAGGTGCTGGTCACCAAGAACGATAAAATCTGGGCGAATTAATCACCCGAATCCCCTTGTCGAAGTTCAAACAAAATCCCGGCCAGTGCCGGGATTTTGCATTTTACGCGTGACCCGGGCTACGACAAGATTCGGATAGCCAGACCCATCCGGCTTGGCTAATCTGTTGCCATGAACAAGACCTCACTGGCACCGCAGTTAATCAAGGCCCGGCAAATACTGGAACAGGCACCTGCGTCACTGGCACACCTGGCTAGAATTGTCGGATGGAGCCCCGCCTATTTGCAGAAACAATTCGTACAGGCTTACGGGCTGACGCCGGCGGAATTCGTCTCCCAGCAAAAATTCAAAAGTTTCAAAACCGAGCTGCGTAAAAATAGTGATGTTACCCGCGCGATCTACGAAGCCGGTTTCGGTTCGCCCAGCCGGGTTTACGAACAAGGCGCGGCCAAACTCGGCATGTCGCCACTGGCCTATCAGCGTGGCGGTGCCGGTTTGCAAATTCGCTACACGATTCTGCCAACCCGTTTGGGCAAGACTCTGATCGCGGCGACCGAACGTGGTGTTTGCGCCATCGCGCTCGGCGACACGGAAAATACACTTGAGCGGGAATTGCATGATGAATTTCCGGCAGCGACGCTCAAGCGTGTCGATGTCGGGCGCGATGAATTTATCGCGCCGAAAGTAAGCGCCGTCGTCGATTATCTGGCGGGCAAGAAAAGTAGCGTGTCGCTCGAATTAATGGGCACGGCCTTTCAGCAGCGTGTCTGGCAGGCCTTGATGAAAATTCCCGCCGGCGAAACCCTGAGCTATGCGCAACTGGCAGATAAACTTCAGATGCCGAAAGCGGCACGTGCAGTCGCCAGTGCCTGTGCGAGGAACAAGTGTGCCGTCGTGGTTCCCTGTCATCGCATTATCCGCGGCGACGGTTCATTGGGCGGTTATCGCTGGGGTCTGCCAATGAAGGAAAAAATTCTTGCCGGTGAAATGCCGGTAAAATAATCCCATGACGAAAAATACGACGGCAGAGCCAGGCAAGGCTGCCATTCTTGCTGCCTTGCTTGCGGTTTACGTGCTGTGGGGCTCGACCTATTACGCGATCAAGATCGCGCTGGAAAACTACCCGCCGTTTCTCTTGACCTCGATCCGCATGCTGATAGCCGGTGGCCTGATGTTTGCGGTCTTGCGCTGGCGTGGCGTCGCCGCGCCGACGCGCAAACAATGGCGCACCATTCTTGTACTGGCACTTATGCTCACCGTGCTGTCGAATGCCCTGGTCAATCTTGCCGAAGAAACCGTTTCCACCGGGCTGGTCGCGATTGGCGTCGCCGCCATGCCGCTGTGGGCGGGATTTTTTTCCGCCTTGCGCGGACAACACCCCAGTGTGCGCGAATGGATCGGCATTGCCATCGGTTTCATCGGCGTGTTGTGGCTGAATATCGGCACCGAAATGAATGCCGGCTGGCAGGGCATGTTGGCGGTATTGATCGCGCCGATTTCCTGGGCTTACGGCTCGATCTGGTCGCGGCAACAGGATTTGCCGGCGCCCTTCATGTCGGCCGCCGCGCAAATGTTGCTGGGCAGCGTGGGTGCCTGCATCGTGGGTTTGGTTTTAGGTGAACGCATTACGGCCTTGCCTGCGCTCGTTCCTACGATGGCAATGCTTTATCTCGTGGTTGCCGGTTCTATTTTTGGATTCACGGCTTACATCTGGTTGCTACATCACGTGCGTCCCGCACTCGCCACCAGCTATGCGTATGTGAATCCGGTAATTGCCGTCGCCATCGGTGCGTTATTGCTTGACGAGAAATTCAATAGTCATGCGATTGGCGCGATGCTGCTGATTTTATTTGGCGTGATTTTGATGACGGTCAAGCGTCGATAAGCTTGAGCATTTTCAGCACTGGGGCGGCGATCGCAATACCTCCAGCCACAATAATCAAAACCATTTTTATTATCATGCTTATTCGACCTTTCTTCTGTGCGCGGCGCATCTGTTCGGCAAAGATCAATTCATTCTGAGCCGTTGTCCAATGCATTATCTGGTCGCTTTTTGCGAAGGTTTCCTCCGACGTCATGTTGCCAGCCTCTAGCTCGGCACCCAATCCATCTAGTGTTTTAAGCGTAATGTCCTGCAATTGTTGTGGCAGAGCCTTGAGTTCCGCATCGGTCAAGGCATGAAGATCCGGTAATGGCTCCATCATTGTGTTACTCCTTGTAGATCCGTCTGTCAGTTGCCAGACTCATAGATGCCACATCTAGACAAACTTCAGTATCAGAAAAACCATAATCGCAATGATCGAAACAAGTAACACCACGTTAGTCTGCTTCAATCGAGCCTGTGCAACCGTGTAGATTTCTTTTTCAAGCCTGCGAAGCAGCATGCCATCATGGCTTGCATTAAAGTCAGCCTTTGCATCCTTGTCTATCTGTTCTATTTTGCCTGCAATCAAGTCCGTGGCATTTTGTTGATCCAGCGTCAATAACTCAGTAGCGGCTGCATGATGGGCTTTAAGCATGAATTCCATTTCCAATATGCGCAAACGTTCCATTTCGAGTCGCTTTTCCGACTCCTCGAGCGTATCCATGGTTGACCAGCCGCCAGTGACTCGTTTCAACAAATCCATCGTGCGTTCGAATGTCTCGCGATCTGCATCCGCCTTGCCGGTTTTTGCCGTGTATTCCGAAAGTATTTTGGTCAAGTGCAACTGTTGCTCGTAATCGCCATGCAAACCTGAAATGAAACGAGCATCCACCTGTTTTCGAAAGCGAGTCAGTGTTTCGAATATCTGCAGCACACTGTGTTCGCCACGCGAGAAAGGGATGGAGATGGTTTTCCGGTTCGTGAAGATTTTTCTTCTCAAGAACGACAAGGGGCTGGAAAACCGGTCCAGATACTTTTCGTATTTTGGAATTAACAGTGTCAGGTTGTAATCATTGGCCGACCGAAGATCTTTCGAGATGCAAATACCACCGATGTCACGCATGGGTACATGCCCGAAGAGTTGCGATGTAATGCCCTGCGTGTCGATCAGCAGTTGATAAGGCGCTTTCAATTTTATCGTGGCAAAGTACACGCTGATGGCAAGTCCGACGATCAGAGAGCCATAACCTGAAGGTGCTATTCCGGCTGATCGCAGAATCAAGTAGAAGGTAATCCAGCTCACCAAGAAAAGTGCGACGGTGGCGTTGGCAATTTTGCTTTTTGACTGGCTAATTTCTATGCGGTTAACGAGGGCCGGCAGCTGGGCTACCGGCATTTTTGATGGTTTCATAAATACATTTTTTTGGTATGAGCTAACGGGTGGCGATTTTTTGCCTGCAGAATACTGCAAATTTATGCCCATCAACGCCATATGGGTTAACTGGCGATTGCATGGCGCTTTAACCGCCGCGCAACGCTGCCGTCACCGGCATGCGGGCTGCACGAATGGCGGGAAACAGTCCGCCGATAAAGCCGATCGCCAAAGCGATGATCAGGCCGGTAAACACCAGCCCCGGCGTCACCGCGAATTTGAAGGCAACCTGGGTAAATCCGCTGCCCAGTGTTGAAACGGAGTAACCGTTGAATGCAATGAAGGCGATCAGTGATCCGACCAAGCCTCCCGCGAATGCCAATATCAAGGCTTCCGACATGACCGATGCAACGACGGGCATGGCGCCGAAACCGAGTGCACGCAAGGTGCCGATTTCCTGCGTGCGTGCCGAGACTGCCGAATACATAGTGGTCAAGGCGCCGGATACCGCACCGATCCCCATGATCAAACCGACAATGCCTGCGAGCACGCCAATCACGGCAGTCAGGTTGGAAGACTGGCCGCTGTAAAAATCGTATTCGGTTTTGACTTCGACATTCAATTGCGGATCTTCGAGCAGACGTTCCTGCATGGAGGCGAGTGAATCGACGTTTTTCAGGCTGACCAATATCGAGGACACGCCCGAACGACCGAATGCACTTTGTGCAGTCTCGGCATCGGTCCATAGTTCGGATTCGTGGGCGTCACCATTGGTGCTGAAAATGCCGACGATGTTCCAGGTTTGTCCGCGGAACCTGAGAGTTGATCCGCTTCGCAAGCCGTCGAATTGTTTGCTGGCAGCCTGGCCGACAATGATTTCGCGCAGGCCGGGACGAAACTTGCGCCCATCGACAATCTTTAATTCCGGACGCAATTCAAAACCGTTCGGCTCGACGCCGCGCAAGGTGACATTGGCGCCGGTTTTCTGTCCGAAGCGCGGCACTTCGGTGATCACGATCAATTCCCCCGAGGCGAGTGGCAAACCATCTTTTCCGCGGGCAATGGCCGGATCCTGCTTGATCACCGTGACACTGGGGCGATCAAGAAAACTCGATAGCTCGCCATTGGAGCCGCCGCGCGTAATCACCATGCGATCCGCACGTCCAGTCGAGCCAAGTGTTTTTCCGAGCCCTTGCGACATCGACAGCAATGCCACCAGCACGCCGACCACGCCGGCAATACCGACCACGATTACCAGCGATGCACCCAGTCGCTGCGGAATGCTCTGTAGATTCATCACGACGATTTCGCGAATTTGCGTGAGTGTACTCATTTCATCTTCCTGCCAGCGCATCGACGATCTTGATGCGTAATGCCCGCAAGGCCGGCGGTACGCCGATCAAGAGCGAGAGAACAATCACGCTGATGCCGGCGATAATCCAGACACGCGAATCGGTGGTAATCGGAAATTCCGGCGGTAGCGTGGTAGTCAAAAGACTGGCCGACAACATGCCGGTCAAGGCACCGATGAAACACAGCAGGAAGGCTTCCGCCAAGACCAGCAACATCACGGTGCGGTCCTTGAAGCCCAATACTTTCAGGATGGCCAATTCCGGAATGCGTTCTCGCACAGCCTGCGACATGCTGACGCCGGTCAAGAAAAGGATCGAGAAAAACACTGCGCTGGTAATCAGGTTGACGATCAGGCCGATATCGCCCAATTGCCGGGCGAAGCCCAACTGAAATTCCTGCTCGCTTTGGGTCTTGGTTTCGTCCGAGGAGTTCTCGAATTTTTCATCGATCAAGGCGGCGATTTTTTCCGACTGGTTGGGGTCGTTCATACGCACCACGAATACGCCCGCCAAACCTTTTGCGCGCGGATTTCTGGCTTCGTCGAACTGGCCGTAATTCAGATACATCAGACTGGTGCGTTTCTTCCACTCACTGTCGCGGCCATCGAAAATACCGACGATCTTCCACTCCCACGTGCGATTGCCATCGGCCTTGGTCCAGATGAAGGAATTTAGCGGAACCGTGTCACCGACCTTCCAGCCGTATTTTTCGGCCAGCAATTTGCCCACAATGGCGCCATCCTGGGTAGAAACAAAATTGCGTTTGGCGTCTTCCGACAGTGTCCATTCCGGATAGGTATCGAACAGGCGTTGTGGGTTCACCGCAAATTGCGGGAAGAAGCTTCCGCCTTCCTGGTATTGGCCGCCGAAAAACTGCGAATGCGATACACGAGCAACACCGGGGACCGCTTCGATCTGCGGCATCATGCGAATCGGCAGCGGCTGGGTGAAACTGGTCTTGGCTTGCGTGATCATCCGGTTCGCACCGAGAAAATCCGCACCGCCGGAAAACAGCGAGTTCACTGCCTGCAACAAACCCAGCAGAACAAAGGCCGACCATAGCGACATCAGGGTCAACATCGTCCGCAATTTCTTGCGAAACAATCCTGCCCAGATTAAACCGAAATATTTCATGGATTAATGTGCGGCCTCGTTCACCAGCGTGCCCTTGTCCAGATGCACGGTGCGTTTTGCATATTCGGCCGCTTTCGGATCATGCGTCACCATCACGATGGTCTTGCCGAATTCGCTGTTTAATTGCTGTAGCAAAGTCAGCACTTCATCGGCGGTTTTGCGATCCAGGTCGCCGGTTGGTTCGTCGCAAATCAGGATCAGCGGATCCGACACCAGGGCGCGGGCAATCGCGACACGCTGTTGCTGGCCACCGGATAGTTCATTGGGTTTGTGTTTGTTACGGTCGCTCAGCCCGACCAATTCAAGCGCGACGTTCGCTCGCTTGGTGCGCTCGCTGCTGCTCATGTCGTGTAGCAACAGTGGTAGTTCGACATTTCGTTGGGCGGTCAGCACCGGCATCAGGTTGTAGCTCTGGAAAATAAAACCGACCGTATTCGCACGCCAGGCGGCGAGTTCGTCGCTGCTCAAATCGTCGATGCGCTGGTTTTGCACTTTCAACAAACCCGAGCTTGGCGAATCCAGGCCGCCGATCAAATTCAGCAGCGTGGTCTTGCCCGAACCCGACGGCCCCATCAAGGCAACAAAATCACCCGCCGGAATATCCAGATTAATGCCATGCAACACTTCCACGCGCTGTTTTCCGCGGACGTAGGCTTTGGTCAGCTCGCGTATTTCTACCAGCGGCTTATTGTCGGTATTCATTATTTTGCCGCCGCCGTTTTTTCGACAACCTTGCTACCGTCACGCAACTTCTCGGTCGGTCCCAGCACGAGAGTCTCGCCGCCGGTCAAACCCTTGCTGATCATGATGTCGGCATCGCGCTTGTCGCCGACGCTAACTTCGGTTTGTTTGGCAACACCGTTGTTGACCACAAAAACAAAACTCTTGTCGTCTTTCTTGATTACCGCACGTTCGGCTACCCACACGCCGGTTGGTTTGGGGGCATCGGCTTTTCGGCTTTCCAGGAAGCTCACGCGTACGCCCATGTCGGGCACGATGCGCGGGTCTTTGCTGTTCAGCGCGATGCGAACTTTCACCGTGGCCTTGCTGCGGTCGGCGGTCGGAATGATCGCGATCACTTCGGCCGGAATTTTCCAGTCCGGATACGCATTCAAGATGGCATCGACCGGCATCTTGGGCTGCACACGGCCGATGTAGGCTTCGTTGACATCGACTTGCACTTCGAGCGAATCCATATCTACCAGCGTGCCGATGCCGGTACGAATCGAACCACCGCCGGCCGAGATGGGCGAAATCATTTCACCCGGCTGCGCCGCCTTGGTGACGATCACACCCTTGAACGGTGCGCGAATCACGGTGTTGTCGACGCCGTTGTTGGCAATCGTCAATTGATCCTGCGCCACGGTGACGCTGCGTTGCAGACTGGTCAAACGGGCCGCGCGGGAATCGCGCTCGGCAATCGCGGCATCGAGTGCGGAAGCGGCCACGAGTTTCTTCGCGGCCAGTTCGCGTTGACGCACCAGATTGCGTTCGGCCAATTTCAGCTGCGCCTGGGCTTCGGCCAATTGCGAACGGGCAGAGGCCAATTGCGACTGTGACAATGCCTGCTGCGAAGTGGCGTCAATCGGCTCAAGTGTTGCAAGAATCTGGCCTTCCTCGACGCGCTGGCCTTCCTCGATCATGACTTCCTTGACCTTGCCGGTAATTTTCGACGATACCGTCGCGATGCGCCGCGCCGTCACATAACCGGAAGCATCGAGCACCGAGGCCGGGCCGCTTTCCGCTGCCGAGATAGCCTTCGTGGTTTCCACTTCCGCCGGTTTCATCATCCTCAGCACATATAGCCCGCCGATAATCACCAGACCGACGATCAGGACGATCGGCCAGATCCGGCGCTTCTTCTTGTGCCCATCAGCACCGCGATTAATGCTTAGTTCTTTCAATAAGTCGGCAGGACGAGACATGGAAGCTCCAATCAGATTCAAACGAATGCGGGTAGTGTGCCTGAGCGGCAGGGGGTAATCACCTGACAAAAGTCAGGAAATTCAGGGTGAGGGCAAATTATCCGAAGCGGGATGCTGGCTGCGTGAACGGAAGCAGGCGGGCGTCTTCAATCGCGGCGGTGCGATGGCCTATGCCGGCCAGGTAATCCTGATGCACGTTGAATGCCATGAAACTATCTACGCTGGCCTGATGTACAAGCATCACCTTGTCCCAGCGTTCCGTTTCCGGCCCGATCAAAAAGTGTCCGCCGTCACCGATTAAAAGCAGGTCGCCACCGCTGGCCTGCAGAAAAGGCAGGGTGTGCTCGATATATTTTTGAAAGGCCGCTTCGCCACTGATTGGAGATTCGGGCGCTAACCCGGGTGTCTGCGAGTAATCGGCGATCTCGCGAAATCGCAGCAGGTTGAGCATCGTGAAGCTGCCCTCAATACCCCGCATGAAAAATGCACGCCCCGCGCTTTGAGTAGGTTCGATATACCGAA
>Ga0208114_1000134_pt1 | contig 18293 bp, 14 predicted proteins | sample LakWasMeta2_LOW4_2_FD_183854 | JGI IMG/M metagenome (GOLD analysis project Ga0208114, IMG submission 183854) | Freshwater sediment methanotrophic microbial communities from Lake Washington under simulated oxygen tension - Sediment Metagenome... | ecosystem: Environmental > Aquatic > Freshwater >... | reverse complement strand
CACGCCTATCGCGGTCATGGTGCAAAGTTTACCGGACAGGCTGGACGGGCCTCGCTGACACAGAGTCTTTCGGCAGTGACCGGCGCCTGTTTGTTTGTCAGAAAGCAAGTCTACGAGGAAGTAGGCGGCCTTGACGAATCGCTGAAGGTTGCCTTCAATGATATCGATTTCTGCCTCAGAATTCGTCAGGCGGGTTATCGCAATATATGGACGCCGTTTGCCGAGCTCTACCACCATGAATCGCTTTCACGAGGACACGAAGATACTCCGGAAAAGCAGGAGCGCTTCCAGTCTGAAATAATGTTCATGAAAACCCGCTGGGCTGACGAACTTGATCATGATCCGGCGTATAATCCGAACCTTAGCCTTGTTGGCGACGCTTTTTCATTGGCCCGTCCGCCCAGGGTTTGATAAAACATTCAACCGTTTTTACCAACGCAAGTATTAAATTATGAAAAACCAGACGATTGCCTTGATTGTGTTCTCCACGCTGTTCGTCTCTGCCTGCCAGCAGGAAACGACGCCAGCGGAATCAGCGCCGGTTGTTGCCGAGCCTCAGGAGACGTCGGCGGAACAAGCCGTTGACGGGGATCCCAAATTCGTATGTTTCCTGGATGAAATAAACGATGTGGCATTGGCACCTACGACCGACTTTTCAATGACCGACACGCTGATTTTGAGAGGCTGGATCGGATTTATGGCAGGCAATGGAACTTCAGTGGGAAATTTTGATATATCGCTTGTTTCTGCGGAACAGAATTTCAATTTTCCTGCCGTAGCAGGTTTGGCAAGACAGGACGTTGCAGATACGGAAGCAAAGCCTGGCTTGGTAAACTCCGGTTATGAAACCGTATTAAAGCTGCAGGACGTTACCCCCGGCGTGTATGAAGTCAGAATGAGTTCAACCCTGAACGGACAGCTATACGGGTGCAACACCGAAAAAGTCATCGTCGTTAAATAATGATTCTCGTGTCGCAATGAAAAGGCCGCATTCGCGGCCTTTTTTATTCTGATATCCTTTCGAACGCAAATATACTACTCGTTGAAAACCGAATGCGCCGCTCGGATGGAAGTTCAGCCAGATAATGAATGTGGAATCCACCCAATCTGACAATGTAATGGATACTTCAGGCACCGGTAAACCTGTGGTATTGCATGTGCTGCATTCCTGGGGTGGTGGCGTTGATTTTTTTGCCAGGGATTTGCAAGCGGGGGATCGGCGACGGACCCACGTTTTCCTGAAATCCCATAGCCGCGACAATCTGCCGCCATTTGGCAAAGAGCTTTCCCTCTACCTGAATCTCGATCATGATCCGGTGGCAAGCTGGCATTTATCATCTCCAATCATGGATACGCAGTTGCATTCGGCTGAAGTATCCGGAATCTTGCGATCCATCATCGAGAAATGGGCAGTCGGTGCAGTCATTGTCTCTTCGCTAATCGGACATAGTCTTGACGTCCTTGGAACCGGCTTGCCGACTGCCTTGGCGATTCACGATGTCTATCCGTTCTGGCCGCTTCTGCATGATGCCAATACCGATGATTACTCAGTCGAAAACCTGAGCAGGTCGCTGGCAATCGAGGGTGGTATGAACATCTTCGCGGATCATCCTGCGGATTATTGGACCGCAATCAGGAACGAATTGATTGCGATCATCGGTAAGGAAAACGTCCTTTGCATATCTCCAAGTAATTTTTCCAAGGAACGCGTATGCCGTATAGATCCGAGGTTACACGATGCGCGTTGGGCGGTGATACCACATGGACTGGATTCATCGATAAAGTCTCTTGTTTCACAGTCGAAAAAAGCTTCGGGCACTCTCAGGGTATTGGTGCCGGGACACATAAATAGTGGGAAAGGCGAAATCTTGCTAAATGAACTCATTCCCGATTTACCTGACGGAATAGAAGTCGTGCTGCTGGGGAGTGCGCACCTCAGTGAACGGTTCGCATCTGGAAAAGTGGAGACGATTGCTCACTATGAACGCAAACTGCTTGGCAGTATCGTCAATGAAATACAGCCAGATGTTGCAATGCTTCCATCAACCGTTCCCGAAACATACGGCTATGTAATGAGTGAAATGCTGCAGTTGGGGGTGCCGGTGATATGCAGCAATATCGGCGCCTACGCTGAACGCGGGAACACGTTGCCTGGCGTCACATTGGTCAATCCGGATTCGGAATCCTTCAAGGAAATGCTTGCTCGCTTTCGCGACGACTCCGAATTTTTAGCGGAACAAAAAAAAGGCCTACCTCACGTCTTTCCCGACTTGAAGGAAATGGCAAGTTCATGGACTGATGTCCTGCCGGCGAATCCGCCGCAATGGCTATTCGAATTCAGCGATGATCCAAGCATCGCAAATGAGGTAAAAATGAATCTGCAACTGACACATCTCGCCGAACTACTGAAATTAGTCCAGGCATCAACCGAACAAAATGCTAAGTCGGGCGGTGAAGCTTTGGAGTCGATTAACAGACAGCAGTCGAGTATCCAGAGCATGCTTGAGATCATGAATACGCAAAGCCAGCAATTTGCGGCTGTCTTGGCCAAGCAGGGTGAACTTGAAGCGGACCTGGCAATTAAAAACAGGGAAATAGCGTGGCTCAGCACGCATGCAGATGCACAAGCAAACGCGCTCCGTGAACAGGCCGTTACGAGTATGGAGCGTGAGAAATCACTTCTCGAAGCAATTGAAAAGCTTGAAGCAGGGATGGAAAAGAAATTGGCTTCGATTCATGATGCGGCGGAGGCAAGCAGGGATGGTGTGCAAGCCATGCTGGACGAACTACAAACCAGGACAAGATTGCTACATTCCGAACTTGCAGAAATGAAGGCTAAACGCGGCTGGCGGCTTTTGAGTTTTTTCAGGTGAAGCCCAATGAAAACCGGTGAATCAGAATCGTCGGGCATTCTTCATCAACCCTTTTTCGGGTAGTGGCGGATCGAATCGTGATTGGTCGTTTTTCGAGACTCTTGCCACTATAAGGAATCCGTCCGGATTGGTGCTAGGGAAATTCTCGAGGACTTCAAGGACATCGATTGTCCCGGCCCAGATTTTTCCCGAATTTCCCGTTTCAATCAGCTCAACGGCACTCTTGCTGTTGAAAGTATGGAAATGGATATTAATCTCCGACCCAGCTTGTACTGAATTGCGATAAACGGAAGCCAACTCATCCTGCGCCGATTTCACATCCTGCGGTTTTGTTGTCGGCGAGAAACTTTTCCAGTCAACACCATAGACAAAATCATCGATATGGGTGCCATCAGTCTGGGTAATGCCATTGCGGAAATCAGACAGCATATGTTCTGTCGTACTCAATGGACGCGCATGGTCAAAGGTTCTGCTAATGTCGGGTATAACCATGTAAATGATGCCGTCATGGTGCAGCACGCGAAACCATTCCGACAAGGCCGCCAATGGGTTTGCTACATGTTCAAGCACATGCGAAGTGGCGACATACTGTAACGACGAGTCGAAGAATGGCAATTCGCAGGCGTCGCCATAATATTCAGCCAACGTAGGTTCTCCGGCATACTCGGAAAAACGATCTACATAAATCGGCTTTATTCCTGGAATTGGTGTCTTGAAGGCGCCAATTTCTACGCCTGGCCCATGAAGGAAGCGGGAAGTTAGTTCGATATGTTCCATGGATTGTTTTACCGGTGTTCGATCATTTGTGTGGCCAGACATTGTGCAGCTTTACAGTACGCATCCGCCGCCGCTGAAGTGTATGGTGATTCATGGCTCTTTGCCACCAAGCACAGCAAACCAGCTAACTTCAAGGTCACAAGGTGCACACCCAATCATGCATTGATGCATAGGGTACCGCCCCTGGCGCATCAATGCCTTGGTGGTGGATTCATGTCGACCGGATAAATAACGGCAAACTGATGGTGGTTTTCACTTCGTGACAGACATCCGGCAAGGTGCGCTTGAGAGCACCCTACGTGGCTTTCTCGGCAACAAAATCCTTTAGCCAAAACTCGGTGCTCAATAATCGCCACAACACTTCCGGATTATTCTCGCGACCGGGTTGCAGGCGGGTGGCCAGTTTTCGCTCCAGTTTATTTCGATCGAACCACCCTTGGCGGACACCTTCGCCATCGAGCAGGCAGCTTTTAATCTCGGCGGCGTGGGCGGGAATTCGAAAAAGTGAATTCAGCGGTGCCGGATAGCCCAGTTTATGGCGCCGCAAGCGCACGGGGTCGGGCAGGATATTTCGCATCGCGCGCCGCAACAGGCTTTTCGTCCAGCCATCGCGGATTTTTTCGTTAAAGGGCAGGGTAAACATCAATTCGACCAGCCGATGGTCCAGGAAAGGGGCTCGACCTTCGATGCCGAAGGCCATCGTGCAGGCATCGAAATGATGCAGAACTTCGGGAAGTCCGGTAACGGTAAATTCCTGCCAGAGGGCATTATTCAATTTGCTGCGATAAGGCGTAGCCAGAGGCGGCTTGATCGAATGAGCTGCGGTTTTGCGGAAATCGCCTGTCAGTACATCCGCTGCCGGCAAGGTCGATGGAAAATAGCGTTGCCTGATTCTGTTCATCAACAGTTTGCGGATCGAGCCATGCCTGACACCTACAACGAGGGAAAGATCCTGCAATTCGCGATCAAGCTGCGAGTACGATGCCGATTCAAGCCGCCACCGATCCCACAGGGCATCGAGGAAAAATCGCCCATAGCCGCCGAGAATTTCGTCACTACCTTCGCCGGTCAGTATCACCTTCACGTGTTGCGAAGTATCCCGTATCAGATGCCAGGCAGCGAAGCGACCGCGTGATGGGCAGGGGGCATCGTGATGCCAAGTGGTGTTGCGGATGGTTTCCAGTAAATGGCTTGATGGTGGCTGGAAAAAATGCGGCAAGAGTTGCTTGTTTGCCTGCAGCACTATTCGCGCGTACTCGCTTTCATCGCAGGCGGGGTCATCGTATTGCAGGGAGAATGTCTGCATGGGCGCGTTGATGTGCCTGGCCGCCAACGAGGCGACGGCAGACGAATCCAGCCCGCCGCTGACCATCGCGCCGACTGGAATGTCGCTGCGCAATCTCAGGCGAACGGCATCATCGAGCAAAGCCAGAAAAGCTTCTTCGGCATCGGGTCTGGCGACTTCGGTTCCGGGTTGGAATGACCAGTATTTTTCGCTGTGAATACTGTCACGTTGAATGATGCTCAGAGTACCCGGCAGTATCTGGAAAATATTTTTGAAAAAAGTCCGATCCGAACAGTCCGGGCTGACTCCATGTAGAAATCCCGCCAATTCTTGTTGCTGGACTTCACGTTCATCCCCAAAGACGCCGAGAATCGCTTTTGCTTCGGAAGCAAACGCAATGCGACTGCCACGCACGCTGTAGTAAAGCGGCTTGATGCCGAAGCGGTCGCGAACCAGTACGAGTTCCTGCTTGCCGACATCCCAGATTGCGATTGCCCACATGCCATTGAAGCGATCGAAGCAGGATTTCCCCCACACACGATAGGCCCAGAGCACGACTTCGGTATCCGTATGTGAAACGAAAACAACGCCGAGCGACTGCAATTCGTTTCGCAACTCGATGTAATTGTGAATTGCGCCGTTGAACACCAACTGCAGCTGGCCATCGGGTGTGGCCATGGGTTGGGAGCCGCGAGTACTCACGTCGAGAATGCTCAAACGACGATGGCAAAAACCAATATTATTTTCCTGCCAGAAGCCTTCGCCATTCGGGCCGCGATGCGCCATGGTATCGGCCATGCGTTTCAAGTCTGCGTGATTGACCGCCTGGCCATCGCGATACCAGATTCCCGCAATGCCGCACATGCCATGCCCCTGATCAATGATGATTTTGAAAGTACCGTAATGCGGGGTTTTAGACAATGAAGCGGCAATTTACGCCATAAAAAATGGCCGCAATGCGGCCATTTTTCAAAACAGGATTCGAGACGATTACAGGGCTTGTTCCAGTTCCGGAATAATCTGGAACAAATCGCCGACCAGACCAAAATCGGCGATTTCAAAAATCGGCGCGTCGCCGTCCTTGTTGATCGCGACAATCGTGCCGGCGTCTTTGATGCCGGTCAGATGCTGGATGGCACCGGAGATGCCGATGGCGACATACAGTTCCGGCGAAATGATCTTGCCGGTTTGGCCGACCTGCAATTCATTCGGCACGTAACCGGCATCGACGGCAGCACGCGAGGCACCGACAGCGGCACCCATTTTGTCGGCGAGCGAATAAATGATCGAGAACGCATCGGCGGAACCGAGTGCGCGACCGCCGGAAACGACTTTGCTGGCGCTTTGCAGATCAGGGCGATCGCTCTTGCCTTGTTGCAAGCCGACGAAGCGGGTGTGGGTTGGCAATGCAACGCTGACATTCGACGCTTCAACCGAAGCGCTGCCGCCATTGCCGGCTGCCGGCCACGAAGCGGTACGGATGGTGGCAACCACGGTTTTATCCGCAGGCGCGGTGACACTGATGATCGCGTTGCCGGCGTAAATCGGACGCTTGAATTGATGGCTGGATTCCACCGCCATGATGTCGCTGACTTGCGCGGTGCCGAGCAGTGCGGCGACGCAGGGCATCAGGTCTTTGCCGAAGGTGGTCGAAGGACCGAAGACATGCGAATAGCCGGCCGCGAGGCTGGCAATTTGTGGCGCCAGAATATGCGCGATCGGATTGGCATTGGCGGCATTGGCAATCGTGATGACTTTGCTGACGCCAGCAATTTGTGCCGCTTGTGCAGCGATGGCATCCGGGGCATCACTCAATACGACGATATCAATCGATTCGGCTTTCATGGCCTGTGCGCAGGTCACGCAGCGGGCGGTGGCGGAATTGAGTTGGCCGTTCAAATGTTCGGCGACGATAAGTACTTTGCTCATGATTACACCAAACCTTTTGTTTTCAATGCAGCAACCAATTCGGCCACGTCTTTCACCATGATGCCCTTGCTGCGTTTGGCAGGTGGCGCGTAGTGCGTGGTGCTGAGGAAATCACCGGACTCGACGCCAAGGTCGGCCAGTTGCAGAGTTTCCATCGGCTTGGATTTTGCTTTCATGATGTCGGGCAGTTTGATGAAGCGCGGTTCGTTCAAACGCAGATCGACGGTGATTACGGCAGGCAGATCGACTTCAAGTGTTTCCAGGCCGGCATCGACTTCGCGCGTCACGGTCGCTTTGTTATCGGCGACTTCGACTTTGCTGGCAAAAGTGGCTTGCGGACGATTCCACAACATCGCGAGCATCTGGCCGGTTTGATTGGCATCGTCGTCGATGGCTTGCTTGCCCATCATGACCAGGCCAGGTTGTTCTTTCTCGACCAGTTTCAACATCGCGCGCGCGGCGGTCAGTGGTTGAATGGCCTGATCGGTCACAACGTGGATTGCACGATTCGCGCCCATCGCCAAACCGTTGCGAAGATGTGCCTGGCAATCGGCCGGGCCAATCGTGCAAACCACGACTTCGGTGGCGATACCTTTTTCGCGCAGACGCAAGGCTTCTTCGAGTGCGATGTCGTCGAACGGATTGGGCGAGAGTTTCACGCCTTCGGTAACGACGCCGGAATTATCCGGTTTGACCTGGATGCGGACGTTGTAATCGACCACACGTTTGTAACCCACCAAAATTTTCATGAGGCTTTCCTGCGTTAAGCGAGAATTCGTCTGGGAAGCACAACACAGACGCTGTGAAGAGGTTGCTATTGTAACCGCTTGGGCTTTGCCGGGGCCAGTTTGGGCGGGATCAGCCAGCCAATAAACTGGCGGCGAAACGTTCGGCGCTGCCCGGAGCGTGTTCGAAGAATAAGCTGGGCTCGGTGAGTTCAAGCTCTAACAGCATCGGGCCCTCGCTGGAGGGCAACAGGTCGACACGGGCATAGGCCAGCGACTTGAATGGCATGGCGGCCAATACCTTGTGCGCGACTTCGAGTTCTTCGCTGCTGGGCTCGCGGGTCGTGATGGCTTCGGGGGCGAACAGATGGCTGGTCGGGCCTTCATCGAGTTGCAGCAACGGGCCCTTCCGAATGGCGTGCGAGAAAATGCCTTTGAAGAAGATCAGCGCGGTTTCGCCCTTGGTATCGACGTCGGCCAGATACGGTTGAATCAGCGCGGCACGGTGGTGATTCAGCAGGTGCTGGACATGCTTGATGGCGGCATCGCGATCTTTTGCCAGATAGCGCTGGGTGTCGCGCGAGCCGGCACCAACGGCGGGCTTCACGACGAATTCGGCGTAATCGGGAAAACTATGGGGTGTCTGCCCAGGTTCGATAAACACGCTTTCCACGACCGGACATTTTTTATCGGCCAGATCGGCAAGGTAATGTTTGTCGGTATTCCATTTGATGACCTCGGCCGGATTCAGCATCTTCGTGAGTTGTGCGGTACGTTCACACCAGGCCAGAAATTCGGACAGGCGTTCGGTGTAATCCCAGGTGGATCGCAGCACGATGGCACCGAAACGTTTCCACGATACCGAGGTATCGTCCCAGGCCAGAATTTCTACCGAGGCGCCGGCCTTGCGCAAGGCATCGGCAAGCGGCGCCAAATCATCATCCAGCGAATAGGCGGCAATGGCGGTAACGAGTGCGATTTTCATGACGAGATTGTAGCGCGACAAGTCACAGGCGGGTGCGTGCTAACTCGCAAATTTTACTTTCAGCAACTCGTTTACCCACAAGGCATACAGCGCCCGCGAAGGATGCAAGCCGTCTTCGGCATAATATCTCGCGGCGGCGCCGACTTCGCGCGTGATTTGGCTGATATCGACCCAATGCACGCCGGCCTGTGTCGAGACTTCACGGTTGATCAGATTGTAGGTGTCGAGTTCGCGGGCGATTTGTGCGAGATCGCGGCCGGATTTTTGTCCGAATTCGGTGATGCCCCAGTCGGGAATCGACACGACGAATACCCGCGCGGCTTTATTGCCGGCGTAGTTAATCGCACGTTGCAATAACGTCGAAAATTCTTCGCGATAATTGTCGCTGTCGCGTCCGCGATACTGGTTGTTGACGCCGATTAGCAGCGAGACCAGATCGTAGGGCGGACGAATCGTGCCATTGCTGTCCGCTTCGTCCAGCGCGTCCGACAACTCGTCGGTGGTCCAGCCGGTTTTCGCGATGATGCCCGGATCGGCGACATCGAGGCCGTTCGCCCGCAGGGCATGCGCCCATTGCATCGGCCAGCTGTCTTCGACCGCCAGCGCCTCGCCAATCGTGTAAGAGTCACCCAATGCGAGGTATCTCAAACTCGCTTTGATCATGTCAGGCTACTTCGCGTTGTTTTGCCTTTTCGGCATAGCGTTCGAGCAGACGTTCGATGCGAACGAACACTTCGCGCAAGACATCGGCTTCCGGCAGCAAGGTGATGCGGAAGTAATTCTTGTACGCCACGTTGAAGCTGGAACCGGGCACCACGAGCACGCTTTCCTGTTCCATCAAATCGTAGGCGAATTGATGGTCGTTGAAATGCTCGGCTAGTTCGCCGGTGACGCCGACGAAACCATACAGCGCACCTTGCGGTGCAACGAGACTCAGGTGTTTGCTGTTGGCGCAGGCGTCGATTGCGGCGCGGCGAGATTCATACAGGCGGCCACTTTCTGAGGTCAATTCGGAAATCGTATTGATGCCTTCGAGTGCCGCCGGAATGGCATATTGGCCGGGCACATTCGCGCACAGGCGCAGGGCGCCGAGCAAATCGAGCGCGTGATGGTAGTCGCCGATGCGGGTGGCTTCGCCGCTCAATACCATCCAACCCACGCGCCAGCCGCAGGCGCGATGCACTTTCGACAGGCCACCGAAGCTCAGGCAGGGATGATCGCCGGCAAGAGGTGCGAGCGCTTCGAATTTGGCATCGTCGTACAAGATGCCGTCGTAAATTTCATCGGCCATCAGCAGCAAATTATGTTTGCGTGCGATCAAGACCAATTTTTCCAGCAGTGCTTTCGGATAATTGGCGCCGGTCGGATTGTTCGGATTGATGATCACCAGTGCGCGTGTGCGCGGCGTAATCAACTCTTCTATTTGTGCCGGGTCCGGCAGGAAATTATTTTCCGCCGTGCAATCGTAATAACGCGGAATACCATCGTTCAAAATCGTGGCGGCGCTCCACAGCGGATAATCCGGACTGGGCAGCAAGACTTCATCGCCGACGTTCAACATCGCGCGCAGGGAAATATCGATCAGCTCGCTGACGCCATTGCCGACGAAAATTCTTTCGGGCGTCACATTGGGCGTGTTGCGCTGTTTGTAGAAAGCACTCAAGGCTTCGCGTGCAAGCGGCAAACCTTGCTGATGCGTATACGGATCGCTATCGGGAAGATTGCTCGCAATGGCCTGCTGCAAATGTTCGGGGGCGCGAAAACCAAAGGCGCCGGGATTGCCGATATTGAGCTTGATCAGGCTGCGGCCGTTGGCCTCCAGCTCGCGTGCTCGGCGGGCCAGTTCACCACGAATTTCATAACGGACATCGCGCAGGGTTTCGCGCGTAACAAGGGGCTGGGAATGCATGGATGGTCGGGGTTTCAGGAACAAAAAGAGTTCGTGAAGACTACATGAAAATGTCCGCGCTTTCAGCTGTAAGTTTTGTTCCGAAGCGCCAGTAGTGCCAAGGCGGCGAGTGCGGCTTCCCACGCCAGTGCGAACCAGAGAAACGGCGTCGCCACGCCGATCACCAACATGCTGCCCGCCCTTGCCAGCCCGAGCCCGCCATAGCTGGCCAGCGTCAATTGCAGGCCGAAGCGCTGGCGTTCGGCGGCAAAGCAATTGAGCAAAAGAATACCGAGGCCGAGTTCGAGGCCACCGTACATGGCCCGGATTTCAACCTGGGCCTGGGCTTGCAGCGTCTGAATGCCAAGCCCGGGCAGCAGCATGTCGGGCCAACACAAAAACAATATTCCGAAGGCGATGAAACCCAGTCCGGCAAGGGTGATGACCACGATATTCAGATTTTTCATCTGCACAAAATACGGCCATGGGCGTCAAGGGCAGGTGCAGGAGGGGCTAGAATAGGGCCAATGCAGATCAATCCCGAACATATTTCCGCCTTGCGCCAGATGGGTTGGCCCGATGATGCGACCCTGAATGAGGCAGTCGCCGCCGCTACCGGCAGCCGGGTGGCGCGAGTCGTGGGACAGCACCGCAGCGCCTATGTCGTGGCGACCGAGATCGATCAAAGCCTGCGCGTTCAACCGCCAGCCCCGTGGACCCGCCCTCGGGTGGACCCGGAAACCCGAGCCATTGTGGGCGACTGGGTCGTATTGGACGAGGATTGCAAAAATATCCTGAGCCTCTTGCCCCGACACTCGGTCTTAAAACGCGCGGCGGCCGGCGAACATTACAAGGCGCAACTGATTTCGGCGAATATCGATCATGTGCTGGTCGTTTGTGGTCTGGACGGAGACTTCAATCCGCGCCGGATCGAGCGTTATCTCTTGCTCGTGCAAGCCAGTGGTGCTGGCCCGGTACTCGTGCTGACCAAGGCCGATCTCACCGAACACGTCGAGATGGCGCTGGAAAGTCTGCAGGAAATCGTGCAGGGCGGTATTCCGATTTTCGCCGTTAACGCCAAGGATGCCGACAGTCTGGCCGTGTTGCATCCGTTTCTGGGCGTCGGCAAGACCGCCGTGCTGGTCGGTTCATCCGGCGCCGGCAAATCTACCGTCACCAACACCTTGCTCGGCACCAGCAAGATGAAAACCCAGGAAGTGCGCGGCAATGATTCGCGGGGTCGCCACACCACCACGCATCGCGTGTTGATTGCACTGCCTCAGGGCGGCTGCCTGATCGATACCCCCGGCATGCGCGAACTGAAACTCAGCGGCGACGAAGATTTAAGCGAAGGCACCTTCGAGGATATCGACAGCTTGGCGGCGCAATGCCGGTTCAGCGATTGCGGCCATAGCAACGAGCCCGGTTGTGCCGTGCTGGCCGCGTTGGCCGACGATAGTCTGGATGCAGAACGCTACGCGCATTACCTGAAATTACGCGATGAGCGCGATGCTGCGGCAACCTCGCTTGCTGCGCGTCGCGCCGATGCAAAAGCGGCCAATGCCGCTTTCGTCAAACGAACAAAAGACAAATACGGACGACGGTAATGCCCACTGATGACCGCGCGCTTAAACACCACGCCGTGCTTGATGCCCGGCTGGTGGCTGCGGTGCGCGGTATCCGATTGCTCGACGCGGTCAGCTGGCCGGCGCAGACGCAGGAACGGTTTCTCGCTGACTGGCGGGTTGGCCGTATTCGCATGCCGAAAATCGACTATCCAAAAAACGATTTCAGCGAAGTCCGCAGCGAGCTCGATGCCGTCTCCACAGCGGCCGATCCGGATCATCCTCTGGGACGTTATCTGCAATTGACCTCGGAAAGCTGGCGCATCGCCACGCGATTGCTCGATGTACTGGGCAGTCATCGCGTCACCGCCTATTCGACACGTCTGTTTGGACGGCCGGTGGAAATGTTGCCCGGCAATGGCCCAACCAATCTCGATGCGGCCCAACATTTTATCCATCTTGCCGACGAGCTTGATCAGGAGTTGCGCGAAGTCGAGCCCGATTATGTGATTTCGGCCGAACAGGTGCAGCAGGAATTGCAGGTTGCCATCGATGCTTTTTTCATCAACCATAAAGTCAAAGTCGAACTCGACCCCAATCTGATTTCCAAGGCCGCTGCCAGCCCGACGCGTATCCGCTTGCGGACCAATACCGGATTCAGCGATTACGACCGCAACCAATTGCTCATGCACGAAGCCTTCGTGCACACCCTGACCGGGCTCAACGGGCGTGAACAGCCCTTGCTGAAATCGATGGCTCGCGGCGCACCGCGCACCACCGCGACGCAGGAAGGACTGGCGACGATGTCGGAAATGATGAGCGGTTCGATGGATATCGAGCGCATGAAGCGGATCAGTCTGCGCATCATCGCGATCGACAAGGCCATTCACGGTGCCGATTTCATCGAGATATTCCGGCTATTTCTCAACGAGGGGCAGTCCGACACCGATAGTTTTACCTCGGCCCAGCGCGTATTTCGCGGTGTGCCACTGGGAGGCGGAGCGGCATTCACCAAAGACACCGTGTATCTGCACGGATTACTCAGCGTCCACACGTTTTTCCGCTGGTGTCTGCGAAATCGCAGCTTGTCGCGGGCTCGCCACCTGTTTTGCGGCAAGATGGCGCTGGAAGACGTGTTTGCCCTGGAATCGTGCTTTGACTCGGGCGCCATTGCGGCCCCCTTGTACCTGCCGCCCTGGATTCAGCGCGCCAATGGCCTAGCGGGAATGCTCGCGTTCTCGCTGTTCGCCAACAAGATCAAGCTGGACAATGTCGAAGCCGACGATCTGGTGCTGGGATTGCTCTGACCGTACTCCCGCGTTAACGACTGCAACACATTTTCGATACACTTCATTACGAACTTAACAAAGAAATTAACCTTCATGCCTGATAAAGACGCTTTCAAACAAGCCGCGCTGGAATACCACACGCAATCGCCGGCCGGAAAAATCAAGGTAGTCCCGACCAAGGCTATGGTGACGCAGCGTGATTTGGCTTTGGCCTATTCGCCTGGCGTGGCGCATGCCTGCGAAGCGATTGTGGCCGACCCGAGCCAGGTCTCGGCACTCACTGCGCGCGGTAATCTGGTCGCGGTCATCACCAACGGCACTGCCGTGTTGGGGCTGGGCAATATCGGCCCGCTGGCCGGCAAACCGGTGATGGAAGGCAAGGCGGTCCTGTTCCAGAAATTTGCCGGCATCGACGTGTTCGATCTGGAAATCAACGAAAACGACCCGGATAAATTGGTCGATATCATCGCCAGTCTCGAGCCGACCTTCGGCGGCATCAATCTGGAAGACATCAAGGCGCCGGAATGTTTCGAAGTCGAACGCAAACTGCGCGAACGCATGAAAATTCCGGTATTCCACGATGACCAACATGGCACCGCAATTATCGTCGGCGCCGCGATTCTCAATGCACTGTTTGTCGTCGGCAAAGACATTTCGGAAGTAAAACTTGCCACCAGCGGCGCCGGCGCTGCCGGTATCGCCTGTCTGGACATGCTGGTCTCGCTTGGTCTGAAACGTGAAAATATTTTTGTCGCGGATGTCGAAGGCGTGCTGTACGAAGGCCGCCCGAATCTAAATCCCGAAATTGCCCGCTATGCACGCAATACCTCTGCGCGGGTATTGGCCGACATCGTCAAAGACGCCGATCTGTTTTTGGGCCTGTCTGCCGGTGGCGTGCTGAAACCGGAGATGGTCGCCACGATGAAAGATCGCCCGATTATCTTCGCGCTGGCCAATCCGCATCCGGAAATCAATCCCGACGATGCGAAGGCCGTTCGCCCCGATGCGATCATTGCGACCGGTCGTTCGGATTACCCGAATCAGGTCAATAACGCCTTGTGTTTCCCCTACATTTTCCGTGGCGCACTGGATGTCGGTGCCACGACGATCAATGAAGAAATGAAGCGCGCCTGCGTGTATGCCATCGCCGAGTTGGCCCGAAAAGAAGCGACCGATCTGGGAAGTGCCTACAGCGGCGAAACACCGCGTTTCGGACCGGACTGCCTGATCCCGCGTCCGTTCGATCCGCGCCTGCTGGTATCGCTGACGCCAGCCGTGGCGCAGGCTGCCATGGATTCCGGCGTGGCCACGCGGCCGATTACCGATATGGCGCTTTATCGTGACCAATTGAGCCAATGGGTCTTCCGTAGCGGCTTGTTGATGAAGCCGGTGTTCGACAAGGCGCGTGCGCATAAAAAACGCGTGGCCTATGCCGAGGGCGAAGAAGAAACCGTATTGCGAGCCGTGCAAACGGTGGTCGACGAAGGTTTGGCGTTTCCGATTCTGGTGGGACGTCCATCGGTCATCGAGCGGCGTATCGCCCGATTGGGCTTGCGTATTCGCAACGGTGTCGATGTGCAAATTACCAATATCGACGACGATCCGCGCTTCAATGATTATTGGCAGATGTACCACGAGATCATGCAACGCAAGGGCATCACGCCAGCGGCTGCAAAAGCCGTGGTGCGGGCACGCGATACCGTGATTGCCGCACTGATGGTCAAACGCGGCGAAGCCGATGCGATGCTATGCGGCGTAGTTGGACGTTACGTTCGCAAGTTGAAATACGTGAAAGAAATTCTCGGCGTCGAACCGGGCGTCAAGGGCTTGTCTGCAATGTCGGCAGTGATGAATGACAAGGGCGTTTTCTTTTTCGTCGATACCCACGTGCAATCGGATCCCAATGCCGAGCAAGTCGCCGAATCGGTGATGCAGGCGGCATATCGATTAAATCTGTTCGGCATCAAACCGAAAGCCGCGCTGATCAGCCATTCGAATTTCGGCTCCAGCGACACGCCGAGTGCGCAAAAAATGCGCGATGCTTTGGCAATCCTGCATCAAAAAGCGCCCAAGCTCGAAGTGGAAGGCGAGATGCATATGGACGTGGCTTTGATGGAAGAAATGCGCCAGCGGATTTTCCCCAATTCGCGTTTGTCCGGCCGCGCCAATTTGCTGGTGATGCCGAATCTCGATGCTGCCAATGCCGCCTACAATCTGTTGCGCGTCATGACCGATGGTGTCGGCGTCGGCCCGATTCTGATGGGGCTGGCGAAACCGGCCCACGTGTTGACGGCATCTGCCACCGTGCGTCGTGTCGTCAACATGACCGCGATTGCCGCCGTCGATGCGATTGTGCGTGACGAGCGCGGTGTCTAAGACCCGAAAGATTTTCCTACGTGATTTTCCGGCAAGTCCCGATGTTGAAGTTGCTGCCTTGGCTTTATTCTAAAAATTAATTACGGAGTTTTTATGTCACGCATCGCCATCCATTCCGATCAAGCTCCTGCCGCCATCGGACCGTATTCGCAAGCGGTTCGCATGGGCAATACGGTCTATTTTTCCGGCCAGGTACCGCTGGATCCGGCAAAAGGCGAATTGGTGCAGGGAGACATCGCGACCCAGACCCGGCGCGTATTCGATAATTTGAAAGCGGTCTGTACCGCTGCCGGCGGCAGTTTCGACGATATCGCCCGCGTCGGCATTTATTTGATCGACCTGAAAGATTTCGCCGAAGTGAATGCGGTGATGGCGGAATATTTCACGGCGCCGTATCCGGCCCGCTCCACCATCGAAGTCAAAGGCTTGCCGCGTGGCGCTCAGGTGGAAATCGATGCCGTCATGGTTGTCGCTTAAATAAACATTGGCGCGAAACACTTCCAGCACCGAAACCAACTTAACGCCTGCCGGTGAAGTGCGATTGTCCACGCTATCCGGCGTGGGTCCGAAGATTGCCGAAAAACTGACGGCGCGCGGGTTGGTGACCTTGCAGGATTTGTGGCTGCATCTGCCATTGCGTTACGAAGATCGTACGCAGATCACCAGCATCCATGATTTGATTCCCGGCGAGCCCGCGCAAATCGAAGGTCGGGTCGAAGCGGTCGAGCGCGGATTTCGTTACCGACCGATTTTAAGAGTGGCGATCGGCGACGATTCACACTCGACGCTGACCATTCGTTTTTTTCATTTCAGTGGCGCACAGGCACACCAATTTATCGTCGGTCGGCGTATTCGCTGTTTTGGCGAAGCACGCCCGGGTGCGCACGGACTGGAAATGGTGCATCCGAGCTACCGCTTTTTGCTCGATAGCGACGATGCACCGCTGCAAGACCGGCTCGATCCCGTGTATCCAGCGATAGAGGGTCTGGGTCCGCAAACCATCCGGAAATTGGTGGACGAAGCTTTGCGACGCTTGCCGCCCGCGGCGGAACTCGAATTGCTGCCGAAAAAAATTTGCGATGATTTGCAGTTGCCGAGTTTGAGAGAGGCCTTGATCACCGCACATCGGCCTCCGGCGGAAACCACGATTGACCATCTGCGCTCTGGCCAGCATCCGGCGATTCGCCGATTGGCGCTGGAAGAAATGCTGGCGCATCACCTGAGCTTGCAAAGGCAACGCATTGCCCTGCGTTCACACGGGGCCTTGGCCATCAAGGGCAAGGGCGCATATCAGAAGAAATTGCTTGCAGCATTACCCTACAAATTAACCAACGCACAGCAGCGCGTATTCGCAGAAGTCAGCCGCGACATGCATGAGCCGGTGCCGATGTTGCGTTTGGTGCAGGGCGATGTAGGTAGTGGAAAAACCGTTGTCGCTGCCTTGTCTGCGCTTCGTGCTATCGAATCGGGCAAGCAGGTCGCCTTGATGGCGCCGACCGAATTATTGGCTGAACAACATCTCGCCAATTTTCGTGTCTGGTTTGAACCGCTTGGCATCAAAGTCATGTGGCTGGCTGGCAAAGTCACCGGCAAGGCCCGGGCCGCTGCCTTGGCGCAACTGGCCTCGGGCGAGGCACAGATGATTATCGGTACCCACGCGCTGATGCAGGAAAAAGTGATTTTTCATTCGCTCGCTCTCGTGATTGTCGATGAACAACACCGTTTTGGCGTGCATCAGCGCTTGGCCTTGCGTGATAAAGGTATCGATGGCGAATTGGTACCGCATCAGCTGATCATGACGGCGACACCGATTCCCCGCACGCTCGCCATGTCCGCCTATGCGGATCTGGATGTGTCGGTGATCGACGAAATGCCGCCGGGCCGCACCCCGGTGCAGACTGTCGCGATCAGCGCCGAACGTCGCGACGAAGTGACCGAAAGAATCCGTGCTGCCTGCAAAGAAGGCAAGCAGGTTTATTGGGTTTGCACGCTGATTGATGAAAGCGAAGAAGTGCAGGCGCAATCGGCCCAGTCCACCTTCGAACAGTTGCAGCTGAGTCTTTTGGGTATCCGCATTGCACTGTTGCATGGCCGCATGAAACCGGTCGACAAGCAAAGCGTCATGGCGAAATTCAAGGCCGGTGAATTGGATTTGTTGGTGGCGACGACCGTGATCGAAGTTGGTGTCGACGTGCCTAACGCCAGCTTGATGGTGATCGAGAATGCCGAGCGCCTGGGTCTGGCGCAACTGCATCAGCTGCGTGGTCGCGTGGGACGTGGCGCGCAGGCATCTAGCTGTGTGCTGCTGTACAAATCACCGTTGTCGCAAATGGCACGCGAGCGTCTTGATGTCATGCGAAGAACCACCGATGGCTTCGTGATCGCCGAAAAAGATCTGGAGCTGCGCGGGCCGGGTGAATTGTTGGGAACTCGCCAAACCGGTATTGCCGGTTTTCGCATTGCCGATCTAAGCCGCGATGCGGCCTTGTTGCCGACGGTGCATCGTGTAGCGCAGACGCTGCTGCAGGAAAATCCGGAACTCGCCGACAAAGTGGTGGATCGCTGGGTAGGCAGTGCGGCAAGATTCGCTGGCGCGTAATA
>Ga0208114_1000133_pt1 | contig 18527 bp, 12 predicted proteins | sample LakWasMeta2_LOW4_2_FD_183854 | JGI IMG/M metagenome (GOLD analysis project Ga0208114, IMG submission 183854) | Freshwater sediment methanotrophic microbial communities from Lake Washington under simulated oxygen tension - Sediment Metagenome... | ecosystem: Environmental > Aquatic > Freshwater >... | reverse complement strand
GGAATTGGATAACTTCATCTTTCCAGAATCTAAATTTCCTGTTATTGCAACAACATCAAAACTAATGACTACTGGTGTTGATGCACAAACTTGTAAATTAATAGTTCTCGACCAACGAATTCAATCTATGACCGAATTCAAGCAGATTATTGGTCGCGGTACAAGAATAAATGAAGATTACAATAAATTTTTCTTCACTATTATGGATTTTAAAAAAGCAACGGAGCTATTTGCTGACCCTGACTTTGACGGAGAACCTGTTGTAATCTATGAGCCAAAATCTGGTGGTTCACCTGTTCCTCCAGACGATGTTGAAGGTGGTACAATACCTACTCCACCAGATAATGGTGGGAATGGTGAACCCGATGGAAATGGTGGTGATGTTCCAATAATCAAAAAATTCTATGTCAATAATGTTTCTGTTTCTGTAATTGCCGAAAGAGTACAATATTTTGATGTGAACGGTAAATTAATAACCGAATCACTAAAAGATTACACAAAAAAAACACTTGAAAAAGAATTCGCATCATTAGATGATTTTTTAACCAAATGGTCGGATGCCGATAAAAAGAAATTGATAATTGACGAATTGGCAAATGAAGGTGTTTTCTTTGAGGCGCTTGCAGAAGAAATTGGCAAAGACCTTGACCCTTTTGATATTATCTGTCATGTAGCTTGGGACAAACCTCCTATGTCAAGAAAAGAGCGAGCTGAACAAGTTAAAAAAAGAAATTATTTCACTAAATATGGTGAACAAGCACAAAAAGTAATTAATGCTTTACTTGACAAATATGCCGATGTAGGTGTTGAACCAATAGAAGAAACCAAAATCTTAACCATTCAACCCTTTACCGATTACGGAACACCAATTGAAATTATTAAAATATTTGGTGGTAAAGCACAATACGAAGAAGCAGTAAAACAATTAGAACGTGCCATATATTCATCTTAAATAAATAATACTAAACATGTCATTAAGCACATTAATAAAAACCATTCAAGATATAATGAGAAAAGATGTTGGTGTCGATGGCGATGCACAACGTATTAGCCAGATGGTCTGGCTTCTTTTCCTTAAAATATTTGACGATAAAGAAAAAGAATGGGAAATCACTTTTGATAATTACAAATCGCCACTACAAAGTCGTTTCAAATGGTCTAATTGGGCTGCAAATGATGAAGGAATGACGGGTGAAGAACTAATTGATTTCGTAAATAATGATCTGTTTCCATCCTTAAAAAAACTATCAACTACAGCTGGAGTTTCTCCACATGGCAAAATTGTAGGAAGTGTTTTTGAAGATGCCTACAACTACATGAAATCGGGAACGCTTTTAAGACAAGTTATCAATACTATTCAAGGTGATGTAGATTTTAATGTGTCTGATGACCGTCATGTATTTAATGATATTTATGAAAAGATATTACAAGATTTACAATCGGCTGGTAATGCGGGAGAATACTATACACCTCGTGCCGTAACGCAATTCATGGTAGATATTTTAAACCCAAAATTAGGTGAACGAGTATTTGATCCGGCTTGTGGAACAGGTGGTTTTTTGGTAAATGTTATTGAACACAAGAAAAAATCATTTAAAACTGATAAAGATATTTCTAAACTTCAAGATAATATTCATGGAATAGAAAAAAAACCATTGCCTCACATGCTTGCCATGACCAATATGATGTTACACGGTATTGATGTGCCAAGTAATATCAGACATGACAATACATTAAGCAAACCGCTAAAAGATTACGGACCAAAAGATCGTATGGATGTAATCATTACCAATCCGCCATTTGGTGGAGTTGAAGAAGATGGTATTGAAAAAAACTTTCCTAAAAAATACCAAACTCGTGAAACGGCTGATTTATTTATGGCATTAATCATGCATTTGCTAAAACCTGATACAGGTAGAGCCGGTGTGGTATTGCCTGATGGCTTTTTATTTGGGGAAGGAATTAAAAATAACATAAAAAAAGAACTTTTAAAAGAATTCAATCTACACACTATTGTTCGTTTACCTAAAGGAGTATTTAGCCCTTATACAGGAATCAATACAAACATCTTATTTTTCGATAAAGGCGAACCTACTAAACATGTTTGGTATTACGAGCATCCTTATCCTGATGGATACAAATCCTATTCAAGAAGCAAGCCTTTGCGAATTGAAGAATTTGATTTAGAAAAAAAGTGGTGGAACAACCGCAAGCAAAACGAATTTGCTTGGAAGGTTTCTGTAAAAGAAATTGAAGATAAAAATTACAATTTAGATTTTAAAAACCCTTATAGTGTTGATATTATTCATACTGACCCAGAACTATTAATGCAAGAATACGAGCAACTAAGCAAAGAACTTATTGCCACAAGAGATTTATTGAAAAAAGAATTAATGCAAGCCATAGGAAATTAGCAACCAATGAAATTATTAGAAAAACATTTTGAAATTGCAATAGAAACTCCTGATGGCATTGCTCGATTGCGTGAGCTGATTTTAAAATTGGCTATACAAGGGAAGTTGGTTACACAAGATGAAAAAGATGAATCTGGAATTATTTTATTAGAAAAAATAAAAATTGAAAAACAGAAACTAATTGACAAAGGATTAATTAAGAAACAAAAAGAACTTGAAAAAATTAAAGACGAAGAAATACCATATACCCTCCCAAAAGGCTGGTTATTTGAAAGATTAAATAATGTCATTGATGTTCGAGATGGTACTCATGATTCCCCAAAAGATGCTAGTGGTACTAATACATTTCCACTAATAACTAGCAAAAATTTTATAAATGGAATAATTGATTTTGATAGTGCTAGAAGAATTTCAGAAGAAGACCATATTGAAATATCAAAACGCTCTAATGTCGAAAAGGATGATATTCTTTTTTCAATGATTGGCGGCAATCTTGGTAATCAAGTAATGGTTTCAAATGATTGTAAGTTTAGCATTAAAAACTTAGCATTATTAAAATTCTACAATAAGAATTTAACCATTCCATTTTTTTTCAAAAAATATACAGAGTATTTAGCTTTAGGTATACAAATGAGAGCAAAAGGTGGTGCTCAACCTTTCGTTGGTTTAGGTGAATTAAGAAACCTAATAATTGGATTACCTCCAGTAGAAGAACAAAAAAGAATAGTTGAAAAAGTAGATCAACTTATGTTACTATGTGATAAGTTGGAAGAGGAAAAAGATAGAAAAAACAAATTACAGCTTCAAATCAATTTGGCCGCTATTAATAATCTTATCAAAGCTAAAGATGAAACTTCATTTAATACTGCTTGGAATTTCATTGCCAATCAATTCGATATGCTATATACAGTCAAACAAAATGTAACAGATTTAAAAGAAGTGGTGCTAAATTTAGCTATGAGAGGAAAATTAGTCACGCAAGATGTAAATGAGCAATCTGCTTTAGAACTACACAAAGAAATACTTGTAGAAAAAAATAATTTAATTAAAAGCGGAAGTATTAGAAAACAAAAAGAACTGTCTGCTATTAAAAAAGATGAAATCGCTTATGAATTGCCTAAAAATTGGGTATGGGTTAGATTAAATGATTTTGGAACATGGAAATCAGGTTCAACACCAAATAGAAGTAACAGTTCATTTTATGAGGGAAATATTCCATGGGTAAAATCAGGTGAAGTCAAGCAAGCAAGAATAAAATTCACTAGTGAAACCATTACAGATTACGCATTAGAAAAATGTTCACTACATATCAATCCTATTGGTTCAGTTTTAATAGCAATGTATGGAGCTAATATTGGTGAAGCTGGTGTTCTTGAAATTGAAGCAGCAACAAATCAAGCAGTTTGTGCATGTAATACTTTTACAGGGGTTGATAATAACTATTTATACAATCTCCTTTTGTCTTTAAAAAACAACTTCATTTCTCAAGGTGCGGGTGCAGCGCAACCCAATATTTCACGTGAAAAAATAATAAATACTATAGTTCCATTACCTCCTTATAATGAGCAAAAAAGAATAGTATCGAGAATAAATCAACTATTTGAACTTTGTGATACACTTGAAAAAAACATAGAGCAATCTTCAAAAAAACAATCTCAAATCCTTAATGCTGTTTTAGCACAAGTATAGCCTTATGAGATTAAAACATTTACACATTATAGGAGAATACAAAAACCTAAAAGATTTTAAGTTAGATTTTGACGGCACAAGTTTTATAGATGTTTTTGTAGGTAAAAATGGCACAGGTAAGTCTAATTTGTTTGAGGCATGTTTGGAAATTTTTAAGCATATTTTCAATCATGATTATCCAATATCGTTTGATTACAAATTGCAATATGAAATAGACGGTGTAGAGGTTTTAATCTTTAGAAAAGATGACAAATGGAGGAATAATGAGGAACAAGAAATTGCTTTTGTGAATACGCAACTGTTGCCCACCAATATTTTGATTTACTATTCTGGTCATAATGATACCATTGGAGATTTTATTGAAGAATTTAATGAAACTCATAGAGAAAAATTAAATCGTAATAGAAACAGTGAGCACTTTAATAGTGAAGATGCTCGCTTGTTTTTTGGAATTGGAAAGGAATATAAAAACATTTTGTTAGCATCAATATTATTGCAATCTGATGTTTTAAACCTAAAACAAATAATCAAGCAAAAGTTAGGAATTGTATCTGTTGGTTCTGAAATTAAAATGGTTTTTCAAAAACCTTTCTTTGCATCTAAAGGAACTACTTTTGACGAGTTTGACCCAGAAGCAAGATTTTGGGGAGCAGAAGGATATTTTAGAGATATTTTAAATGAAATATGGGATGTAAATAAAATAGAAAATACTCCAATAAGAGCTGAAGGAAGAATAGAAAGGGAAAATTCAGAAGAATATATTTTATACCGTTCATTTAATGATTTTAAGACCAAGTTTAATGATAAAACTATTTTTGAAATATTTATAACACTTGACAATCTTAAGACAATTGGATTGTTAAAAGAAATTGACATTGAAGTTGAATTAATATCAGGTAAAAAAATTAGTCTTAGTCAATTTAGTGATGGTCAGTTTCAGTCAGTTTATATTTTGTCTATAACTGAAATTTTTAAAGAACTTAATTGTATTTCGTTATTAGATGAGCCAGATTCATTTCTACATCCTGAGTGGCAATTTGCTTTTTTCGATCAGTTAAATGAAATTTCAGAGGCTTCATCAAAAAGCAATCATGTTTTAATGAGTTCTCATAGTGCTTCAACATTAACCAAAATTGATGAAAGAACTATAAGAGTATTTGAAATTGAAAATCATGTAATTGTACAAAAACGATATCCAAAATCTCAAATAATACATACTCTGTCATCTGGTCTAATTACATTTACTGAATCAGAAGCTAAACTAAATATCAACCATTTTTTAAATAACACTTCAGGTGCAGTTCTTTTTACAGAAGGCATTACAGACGAAATGATTTTAGAAACAGCTTGGAATAAATTATATCCAAATGAAAAACCAAATTTCGAAATTCAAAATGCATATAGTTGTGCTTTTTTGAGAAATACACTTAAAGATGAATCTTTATATGCCAGATTTCCCAACAAAATTTTCTTTTCAATTTTTGATTTTGATGAAGCCTTTAATGATTGGAATCAGTTAGGAACTGAAATAGTGAATGATCCAACTATTTGTTTAGTAAAAAAGTTTAGAACATTTGAATCATATGCGATGTTACTCCCTGTTACTAATCCTGCAATATCTAACCAAGTATTAAATCCTAATACGGGTAGAACCTTTGGAAACAGGTCTTTGTTAACTATTGAATTAATGTTCTATGGAGTACCAGGAACTGAACCTTTCTTTGTTGTTGACCCCGAAAGAACTGATGGTTTTATAAAATTTATTAACGACTCTCAAAAAGTTAGATTTGCAGAAGATATAGTTCCGAATTTAGATGCAGCTCACTTTGAAGTATTTAGACCAATATTTGACTTTATTTTAAATAAATTACCTAATCCTTAATTATGGAACTACAACCCAGCCAAGTCGATATTAAATTAGCCGAATTTCATAATTCATGGAGTTTACAGCGTATTCAAAATATGACACTCGAAGAGTATGCGGACTTGAGTAATCATGATTCGTTGTGCTATTGGTTAGAATATGGTTCAAAACAATTGGGATTAATTGGGGATAATCCATTAAGTAAATTTGAGATTTGGAGACCAAAAGACCAAGAAAAAGAATTAAAAGGAGATAGGTACAAATTTCAAGACGGTTATTTCTGGAATGCAACAAAAGGTAATACTAGAGATGAAGCTTTTGAGAATATTCGAGAACTAATTATTCAGATTGTTCAACATGCCCAAAACTTAAATTGGGATGAATTAGACAATATTAGATACCACTCAATACCTAAATGGAAACTGGTATTCATGTTTTCAAACAAAATGGCATTACCCATTTACAGCAAGAGAGCATTACTTGCAATTGCTAAAGGGTTAGGAAATATAGATTACCCATACACAACAAAGGTTTCCATTTTACAGAGATATATACTTACTTTTAAAACCGAGGAGGAACAAATTGAACATTTTGCTGGGAGAAATTATTTAGCTTTTGCAGAAAAAAGGAAACCAAATTTCTATATAATTGGAAGTAAATATGGTGATGATAATGGAAATGATGTTATTCCTAAAATTGGTGAATTTATCGAACATAAATGTATTGCTGTCGGATTTTTAGATTGGATAGATTTTTCAACATTAATGGGGGCTAATGAGAAAATCGTGAACGATTTTGTTTTTAAAAATTGGAAAGAAGAAAAACCAGTAGTACACAAAATTCAGGCAATTTTCAGAAAAATAACCCAAATAAAAGAAGGAGATATTATTGCAGTGAAATCGCACGGAGCACACAATCAACTTACTATAATTGCTTATGCAGAAGTCGTAAAAAGAGATGGCAAAATATATGAACATAGAAAAGATTTATTGGGACATCACATTAATGTTGAGTTTTTAGATGCAGGTTTTTCAAAGCCAGTAGGATTAACTTATGCTGAGACGATTCACGAATTAAATAAAAAGAAAGATGGTGATAAATTCCATAAAGTCTTTGGTTGGTATTCAGGTGTACAAAGCAATAATATCGCATTAGAAGATTTCGATGAAGATGAAGATTTCGAAAATGAATATGCAGAAGAAACAGGATTTGCTTATAATGAAAAATCAGAAGAATCGTTTAATAGGAATGCTATATCATCAGTCAAAGTAAATCTTATACATAATATTATTCAAAATAGTTTTATCAAGTTTTTAAAAAATAATTATCCAAATGAGAATGTAAAAGGTGAGCGTAATAGAATTGATGCTCTCAGAGAAACGGCAAGTGAAGTTCACATATATGAAATTAAACCTTATGAAAAAGCATTTACTTGCATAAGAGAAGGCATTGGACAATTATTAGATTATTCACATCATTACAAAACCACTAAAGAGGTAAAAATTTATATAGTTGGTCCTAATGAACCCAATCAAAAGGATTTGAAATTTATTGAGGCAATAAGAGATAATTTAAAAATACCTTTCAATTATATTGCTTATGATCATAATGCAAAAAATTTGATTGAATATTAAAATAACATTTGCAAATATTCATCCTGCAATGTAACGATAAATAAAGAAAAAATGATTGTTCCCCCGCTACCGTGCAAATCTTTCGCTTGCAAAGGGTCAATCAAAACCCCTTCACGCCAATATGTTATCACAACGGAAGAAAATAATTGTACTACGCCACTTCCCTATACCCCATCAATTGTAATCAAAAAGTGTTTTCTGAAACATATTACCATTAAACTTATTGATTAATTCCCGAATGAATTCGTAATGCTTTACATATTGATTAGGAATCATCAAGAGTTGGATATTTTTACTAAGTAGTAAGTCCATTTTTACAGTATCAGATTTGAGGGTTCTTTTGTTATGATAATGCTCCTGACCGTTTAATTCAAAAATTATCTTGGGTTGGTTATTTTCAAACAGTACCCCGTCGAACTCTTTTTTGTTTACTAAAGGGTTGTTCCTTTCTTCTGGAAATAATTCTATGATTTTTACATTTCTTCGGAATCGGGTTTCTTTTAAGGAACAATAATGCTGCATGGTTTTGTAAAACTCATCTTCAAATTTGGAATTATTTGAAAAACCAATGGTCAACTTATTGACTTCACTTTGCTTGATTTCAGTGTTTCCGTTAGTTCTGACGTAGTCATACAAGGCATATAAGTCGTCCTCTTTTCTTGATAATAGGTCTATTGCCTGCGGGTCGACCACTACAATCAAGTTTTCTTTGGCCCGGGTAACTCCAACATTTAATAATTCGCTGTTATTTTTAATCCAGTCATAGGTTTTTCTTGATGTTTTGGTTGAGAGCGCCGTAGAGATGATGATTGTTTTGTTTTCCTGTCCCTGTACTTTGTGTATGGTACCGCAACTTACAGAGGCATCAATCGCAGCGGCTTTCTTTGCTTCATTGAGGTAATGGTTGATGGTCTCTTCCTGATTCCTGAAAGGCGTTAGTATAAAAACATCGGACAATTGATTGTTTTTGACATAGTTTACTATGGCTATTGCTTCTTCTATTTGTGCATTTTTACCCTTTTGATTGGCATTAGTAACCGCTAGTAGCTTTACCGTTCCACTTGTTGCTACAGCGGTTAGATTTAATCGTTGTTCGTAAAAACGTTTGTTGGAATATTCGATAATTTTTTTTCCGCAACGGTAATGATAACTCAATAGAATCTCTCGGGAAATGGTATCTATTTTTTTATAGGCAGAAAGTATGGAGTTGCTGTAATAATCATACTCTTTATCAATTTGAAACTGTTTCATCAGTTTTTCGTTCTTTTCTTTATCAAAAACAATAATGGGTTTTAACTGGTTGGTATCCCCTATCAGCACCATGTTTTTACATTTTGAAATGGGAATTAAACTGGTTGGAATTTCACATTGCCCTGCTTCATCTATAGTCAGTAAATCGAACTTGAATTTTTGTCCCAATCGTCTACAGGAGATATTGGTGGTGAGTATAATGGGGAATACCTTAGTGAATTTTTCTAAATTGGCATCGTTACTGAGCCAAGTGTTAAACTCTTTTATTTGTTCGTTCTCATCGATAATATAGAGGATTTCGATTAGTTCGATGTACTCTTTATTTTTTAACTTTTTGATGTATTTTAAAGACTCAAAATAAAAAAACTGCAGCAGACTGTAATTGCCTTCAATAATTTCGAATATTCCTTTTACATCTTCCTCATTGGTTACCGGTATTGAATTGATTTTGGTTTGCAATTTTTCCCTCTCTTGCTCCAATAACCAATACTTCCCTTTGGAAAGGAGTCCATCAATGAATTCTAAATTTTGTTCTAAATCGGCACGTTCTTCGTACTGCTGTAATTTGAACAGTAACTGTTTGTTTTTCTCTTTAGAATTTTCTTTTAGGTTGTTCAATAGTGTTTCTTTTGGAACATCAGCGGTTTCGTATTGGTACAACTTTTTAATGGTCTGCAAGGCTTCTAAGGTGCATTGTTTATTACCCAAGCGAATAAAAGGGAATAAAATCTCTTTATCTCTATACTTTCCTATATTCAGTTTTTCTTTGATACCATCAATAGGTACATTGTTATTGGAAGTGATAAGAAGGGTTTTGTTATTGGTTAAACAATTTACTACTATATTTAAAATGGTTTGTGTTTTTCCGGTTCCGGGAGGTCCTTGCACATAGGTTACCGGGTATTTCAAAGAGTTATAAATGGTTCGTAGCTGGTCGATGTTTACATTTTTGTCGTACAAAACGATGTGGGGTTCTTTTCTGTTTTTTCGGTCTAACAGCGATGCGTTTTTAAAAAATGCTTTTAAGGGAATTTGCATTTCCTGATTTTCGTGTTCGGTATTTATGCTGTCAAAAATGGGTGCTATATCAATTTTAGAATAGCCTAAAACCACTATTTCGGGTCTGGTATTGGGTAATTCTCCTAATTTGAAATTAGCTAGTAGTACATCAATTACGGCTGCCCTGTTTTTTAAATACTGCTCTTCAAAATCGGAAGGACTACAATCAGTGTAATAGGACAGGGAATATTTGACATCTCTAATGTAAAAGTTGGGGTTGAATTGGGTGGTTTTTCCAATCTGCATTGTTTTTTTTACCGGGTCGTAGGTCAACTCGCGATACGCCACAACAAACTTTCCTTTGGACTCTAAGTCAATAGAAAATTCGCTAAGTGCCAGTTTGTAATCATCATACTTGCTGTATTCATTATGGTAAATTTCCTTTATGATTTTTTTTTGTTGTTCGTTGGATAGTTGGTAAGGGCTTTGCTCCATCAATACTTCCACAGCAATTTCGGGTATCAGATGTGTTTTGTGAAGAAAGGGGTCATTATTGGCTTTGTGACACTCGAGGTAATAGTTTAATATGTCGTTGCTGTACCTATCAAATTCATAGACATGCAAATTTTCATCTTCATTTATTTTTCTAATCAATTCGGGTGGCACATCGTAATGTGAAAACTTGAGTAGTTCAGCTGATAGTATGCTTGAAATTGAAATCGTCCTTTTGAACAAGGGTTCGTCTTTCATGACATTAAACATGTCTACTACTATCCTATCATTACCGGTTATATCTAAAATTGAAATCCAAAAATGGTTAACCTTTTCTTCCTTGTTTTTATAGGTTATGCTAAGGTATTTTCCCTCCCTTATGGCTTCTCCAATGGCAACAGTGATTTTTTTATTTGTCATCTCAATACGTTTTCTACACCTGTGGTATTATATAGACAATCTACTAAGTTGTATCAAATATAGTAAGTTTAGTTGTTTATTTACTACTTGTTGAAGTTTATACTTATTAAATGGCGCTGAGCAAAGTTCCCCCACGCTCACGTAAGGATTGATTTCAACGAATTTACATTTCGTGAGGTAGTGAGGACTAACTTTGTTGGATTTATTCAATTAATTAAATTGTATAACGAGTCTGCTTCTTTTCAACTTATTTCGTAAATTTGAGTTATCACTTTAATTAATTTAATACACTATACCATGGGAAAATTTGTAATTACCAAAAGAACTAACGGCGAGTTTCAATTCAATCTAAAAGCTGGCAACGGCCAAACCATCTTAACCAGTGAAGGATATGCAGCAAAAGCGGGTTGTCTGAACGGTATCGAATCCGTTAAAAAGAATGCACCCGATGATGCTCGTTATGATAGAAAGACTTCATCAAACGGGAAACCCTTTTTTAATTTAACATCAACTAATGGTCAGATTATTGGCAGTAGTGAAATGTATGAAAGTGTGGCTTCAAGAGATAACGGTATTGAGTCCGTAAAGACCAATGCACCAGACGCCACCACTGAAGATATAAGTTAGATACCCCCATAGCGGATTACATTCGGTAGTTGATTTACTCTTGTGTAATCCGCTCTTAACCATCAATCTAAAAACTTTTCTATACTTTAGACTTTTCTAACCAAACAACATCTATGGCTAAAGTCTTTGAAACAGCTCAAAACTTTAATACCCATGTCCCATTTAGATAAAACAAGAGAACTTCCTCTCTATCAAAAAGCCGAATTGATTTTTCAATTGGTTAATAGCTTAGTGGCTTCATTACCCGAAAACGATGAGTACATTCAGGCAACCAAGCACTTAATGCTCGAAGACGCTATGCTTATTCCCGCGAAGATTGCAGGAGCTGAGGGTGGAGATTTATATAGCATCCGAATGCAAAATGCTGCTATTATTAGAGATCATGTCATGCATTTGTATGTACAAGTAGGCAGTTTGCGTTTTCATGAAGCTTATAAGGATATGGAATATGTAACGCTAATAAGGCAAGAAATAGAAAACTTCAGAGTTCTTTTTATAGCATGGGTTGAAGGTTTTGATACCAACAATCACATTTGGGATGATTGGGGATTGTTTAATCCACCCGGAGCTATTCCGCCGAGAGAAGGAGACTATAATGATGGTTTTAATATTGATGATTTTTTGGATGATGAAGATTAAGACTAACTTAATCGTATTAAATACTTGATAAAGTAGGTTTCCAACCACCGAAGTGAATTGACCGAAGGCAATCCTTGCTTATTGTAAACATATTGTTTTACCAATCTTTCCTTATTGAATGTTGTTTATGATTTATTGAAATATTTTACTATTTTTACTACAATAAATTTATTTCCACCCCACCCTCGAAGGGTTTTGAACCCTTCGAGGGTGGGGTGAAAATAATATAACAATTAATTAAAATTATAATGGAAGCCAAGGTGCCACTTCTTCACGGGAATTACTACCATATCTACCATAGGGGTAATAATGGTATTGATGTCTTTTTGGAACCTGATAACTATTATCATTTCTTGCGTTTGTATTCCAAATATATTGACCCTATTGCCGATACGTATGCTTGGTGTTTGTTGAAAAATCACTTTCACCTACTGGTAAGAATAAAAGAGAAAGAGGAAATTGTAGCAAGTGATTTAACGTATAATACTACTGAAAAGCCCAAAGTAATCGAGCCCTACCGACAGTTTTCACATTTATTAAATGCCTATACGCAAGCAATTAATAAAAGGCATCATCGAACTGGGAGTTTGTTTGAAACAAAATTTGAACGCAAACTTGTTGACTCCGAAAGCTATTTTCAGAACCTTATCTTTTATATCCATAATAATCCGGTGCGTCATGGGTTTGTAAAACAAATGAGTTTATATCCATGGTCCTCCTATGATTCTATACTATCAGACAATCCAACTACTCTTAAAAGAAATGAGGTGCTGACGCTATTTGGGGATAAAGAGAATTTTGTTTTTTATCATAGTGGTGAACAAAATAGTAATGATATTGGTGATTTGATTATTGAATATTAAATAACAACTAACCCTCGAAAGGTTTTTGGATAGTTAACCCTCGATGGGTTTAGAACCCTGCGAGGGTTTGCAACGCCACAGCAATCTCCGCACCAACCCTAGCATTATTCTTTATCAAAGCAATATTCGCTTCTAGACTTTCCCCTTCCGTATTATTCGCAATAAACTTCAATAAAAACGGCGTCACTTCCTTCCCTTTGATATGTAATTTATCCGCTTCCGCAAGGGCATTCATAATATGTTTCTCTATAGAAGCCTGTTCCATTTCATATTCCGCCGGAATGGGATTAGCAATCAACACCGAGCCATTAATCCCCAGATCCCATTTGGATTGTAATAAAAGTGCCATCGCCTCGGGCGTATCCAATCGCAAAGGCGAATTGAAGCCACTCTTAGAAGAATAAAAACTAGGAAAGGCATCCTGTCCGTACGTAACAACAGGAACACCCATCGTTTCCAAATATTCCAAGGTCAGCCCAATATCCAAGATAGACTTCACACCCGCAGCCACAACCGCCACATTGGTATTCGCCATTTCAGTTAAATCGGCAGAAACATCCATGGTTATTTCAGCCCCTCGATGTACGCCGCCAATGCCTCCGGTAGCAAATATCTTGATGCCCACCATAGAAGCAATACGCATGGTAGCGGCAACTGTGGTAGCTCCTGGCAATTTGGTAGCAATCACATAAGGCATATCGCGTAAGCTCACTTTCCACACATCTTTGGCTTGACCAAAATAATCAATATCCTCGGAAGACAAACCCACCAAACATTTGCCGTCTCTGATGGCAATCGTAGCGGGAATGGCTCCCCTATTTCGCACTTCGGCTTCCACTTCTTTAGCAGTAATGGCATTTTGTGGCCAAGGCATTCCGTGGGAAATAATCGTGGATTCTAGAGCTACTATGGGCAAGTTATTATCCAAAGCGTGTTGCACTTCGGGGTGTATGATGATGTACTCCTTTTTAGTCATGATAATAGGTGTTCTTTATTTTATATAATTTCTCTTTGCTGATAGTAAAATCTACCGAGCCTTTTAGTTGCAGTATTTCAAATGCCAAAGCATGCCCTAATTGCAGACATACTAATTCCTCCTCTTGCTCCACATAACCAAAAACCCAACCCGCAAGTGCGGCATCGCCGGCACCTGTACTGTCTAGAATTTGGATTGATGGAACAGCTAAAGACGTCGTATGATGACCCTCATAGATTACCGAACCTTGAGCGCCTTTACGAAGCCAAACTTTCGCAACACCACGTTGGTGTAGGGTTTTAATGTGTTCCTCCTCTCCTGCTGTTAGGGTATTCAGCACCAACAGTTCTTCTTCATTGGGGGTTATCATATACACGCCATCCAAATCCAAGCTTGCTAGTTTAGAAGCTTTGGGTACCGAAACGGGTTCAATAATCAGTATTTTAGAATGGGCTTTGGCAAAATGAATAAGCCACTGAATCGTATCGGGAGCTAAATTCGTATCGATAAGCAGCATATCGAATTGTATCAGTACGGCCGCTTTCGATTCCAAAAACGGAACCGTAATGTATTTATAACTGATATCCTGACATACGGCAACATTCAAACTCCCATCGGGATTGAGAATGGAGACATATTTCCCTGTGCTATCGGCAACGATAATGGAATCGTTTAGGGCAATACCCATTCTTTGGAAACTATCGGTAATATAAGCCGCATCGCTATCGGAACCCAATGCCGTAATCAAAGAAACCTCCACATCGAGCAATGCCAAGTGTTGCACTATATTGCTAATCACGCCACCAATACTGGAAACTTTTTGTGCAGGATTAGAAGAGTTAGGCACAATAGTTTCTTCGCAGAAATACAATTCATCTACCAAGGTAGCGCCAATACATAATACCGATTTAGACATAAAACAAATATAAACAAATTATGGATTGTACAATTATAGGATGGCTAAACCAATTGGTATTTTAATTGTTAAAAAATGAAGGCAATTTGGAAGCAGATTGTTTTAAAAATAGTAATTTTAATATTCGTTAAACACTTTTAATCCATCTGTATGAAAAACAAAGTCATTTGTAAAGTATTTTTGAGTAGTAGTTTATTCATTGTATTGGGATTGTCAACTGCAATGGCGCAAGCTATTAGAAAGGCACCCACCAATACAACCAATACATTAGTGGGGATTAAAAGTGCTAACGTGTATAGTGCTTTTAACAATGCGTTTTCATCCTTACATTTTAATGGTTCTCCAGCCACTCAAGGCGAATTTGCTACCGAAGCTGTAGCTCCAAGTAAAAATCAGTACATCGTTATAAATCAAACAAATAAAAGTTCTAAAAACTGGACGCGAACATTGTTATGGGAGCGTATTCCAAGGACTACTAAATACGGAAGATATGAAATTTCACTTCTGCCCTTTCCTGCTGGTTATGACCCTCAATTTTCAGGTTTGATTCGTTCGGGGATTATAGCTGCCGAAGGGAATAGCACACAAACATTTGCATTGACTTATAATGATGGCGATGCGGCTTATGTAGCGCCCAGCAAAGTAAAAATAAAACCTGTAAAGAGTGCCACCAACACAGTCAGTTTACCATCGGCTGGCACCCGACCAATGAAAATTGGGCAAACCAATTCGGCTAACGAAACAACTATTGCAATCAACACCGCAAAGCTGCGTAACGGTCTAGGATTGAATTTACTAGGAAATGAAACACGCAAGTTTTACATTCGAATTATTCCGTTTGATACAGCCGACAAACCATTGCTGGCCATTTCCAACGACATCACTTTGGAAGAAACCACAACACCAATAACCGAACCTTGGAAACAAACTACTGCCAATTATGTGGCTAATGATTATACGATCACAGCAATTACTTATGTGCCTGTGCATTTTGATGAAGCCGGATTTGCAGGTTGCACCATAGTAACGGGTTATAATGAAAATGGGATGATGCCCGAGAACTTAAAAGCAGATATGAAAGCTGCCTTTCCTATTGGGCGCGTAATTTGTCCAGAACCACCACAAGATAAAGCCTGGTATGAGAAAGCATTTAACAGCATTGCAGGATTTGTAGCGAAATCGGTAGATGGTGCTGCTAGTTTTTATAACGAAACGAAAACCTTTGTCAAAAATACTGCTATGAATTCTCTTTGTAGCAATGCACCTCAAGGGACCGAAGGCGGTTGCCAAATAGCTGCAGGGGCTGCATTTGAATACGGAATGGCCTGTGTTGGTATTCCGCCATCCCTACCCAATATTGATGATTTGTCGCTCATGGCAGAAGGGCAAATTGCCGATTTAGTTTGTGATAAAGTAGCTAGTGAGAGTGATTTTCCAATACCCGATGCAGCCAGAGAGAAATTGAAAAGTGAACTACACAACAACTTAACTGCCGCTACAGCAAAAGGCACTATGAATGAAGGCTATTTGAGTTTAAAACCCCATCCTCGTGGGCAATTTCAAACCGCCTATTTGAGAATAGAAGTTACCCGCACAGGAAACGCTAATAAAGGAAAAGAGCGCGCTACTTTCTCGGTGGCCGATAAAACCAGCGGTACAACCAAAACCTATAACAAACAAACCAGAACCTCTGAAACCGTATCGTTAAGTGGTAATTTATTTGAAAGTACTTCTACTACCGTTCCTTATTTGGAAAATGTAGGCGATAAAACTACGGTGTTTGTTGTGCTAAAACCACAAGAATCGTATGTGCATTTTAATCCCACAACAAGCGCTATAAAAAGTATTGGGCATGATTTACCTGGTGATTCATCACAATCTTATCCTATGCCAACCTATGAAGGTTACGCGCATACGCTAGGGTTTCAATTATTGAAAAAAGAAGGGTTTACTACGCAATTTGCTTTTGGACTAAAAGTAGCGCCAGGAGTTACTTCGAGTTACGCCAATACCGACAACTAATTTATTGTTTAATTACTTTACCGAAAAAAGTACCGCCATTATAATTAACCTGAACTAAATACATCCCATTGGCTTGCCCCGACAAATCGATAGTTTCCTCAGAAAGGGTATTGAAGTAATGTGCCTTTATTTTCTGTCCTAATTGGTTGTATACCGTTACTGTAGCTTCATCCAAAGCCGTATTCGAAGCTTTCAAAGTAAACAAATCGGTTGTAATAGTTGGATAAACTACTAAACTGTTAGTCGCAATAACATTTTGATTTACACCCAACTGACCACCCACTTCTTGGTATAAATAAGTGAATGCCTGGTAATATTGATTGGCGATATTAGCATCGTGCACAATTAAAATGTTCTCATCATTTTTAGTTTCTGCAGAGGAACTCCAATTATGCGAACCTACTAAAACCTGTGGATCAGAAGCGCTATTAGAATTGTCAATAACCATAAATTTGTGGTGCATAATTCCGGCAAGGTTATACTGAACAGCATGTCCCGGTAATATTCCCGCCTGTATTACTGAAAAATCATTCCCAGAAGGATTCTGTGTATCAATAACCATATTAATGTTGGTTAATCCGCTATTGTATTTATTTAATAAGGCGGTAGTAACATCGTCTCTGGTAATCACCATAGTAGCAATATTAATATCCGAATCCGCTGAATTAATAGCGTCAATGATTTTAGAATTCGCACCATCACTTGGGCTGAAATAACTATTGATAACCTTTCCTCCAACAACATAAGTATGCGGTGTGTTATCTACTTTATAAGGTCCAAATTTAGAAGCCACCAAATCAGGTGTAGCAGTAGCGCTTCCCCACATCTCATTAAACTCCAAAGTATAACCCAATGCCAACGACTGATCTTGAACAGCAATCACACTGTTTTTATCTGGGCCATCTATTTGAACTGCAGTCCAGTTAGTAGAACCTGTCCAAACGAAAGGTTTACTCGCATCACTGCTATTAGCATCAAAAATCACAAACTTATTGTGCATAATGCCATAGCTGGAACTCGTTGGACTTGCTAAAATTGGTATAGCAGGATTTAGGTAAGGAATCATCACACTACTGGTGCTTCCATCATAAATAACTCTTATTTGCACGCCTCTATCATAAGCCGCATTAATGGCTCCGGCTATACCAGTGGTGGCATTTGGGGAGTAGGAATTGTAAATAGCAATATCCAATTTGCTCACACATGCATTGATATACGTAATCAACATATCATCCAAAGTATTGGATAAATTCACAGCATTTTGTGTTGTAGCTACCGAAGTGTTTACAGCATGATTAAAATACACATTAATAGCTCCCGTAGAGGTGGATTGTGTCGCTACATAACTGGATTGAGCAGTTGCACTTCTACCTGAGAAACCATAATCCAGTTTTAAGATTTTTCCTGAAGCTACGTCATTTAATACATACGCATTGGATTTGTCTTGTTCCACAGTAAAAGCCACTTCTTCCCCGCTGAAGGCATCATGAATGCTCAGGTTTACAGCAGTATCAAATAGTAATTCAATATTTTTATCTTGGTAATTGATGGTGTAATCTTTATCTTTTACAGTTTGGCTGTAGAAGTTTATCGAAAAAGAAAAAGCGAGGCACAACAAAGCGCACTGCTTAAAAGAAAGTAGTTTTCTTGACATTATCTGTGGTTTAATTTTATTTATGGACTAATAAATAAATGCACTGCAAAATTATTTCAATTATTTA
>Ga0208114_1000132_pt1 | contig 18674 bp, 17 predicted proteins | sample LakWasMeta2_LOW4_2_FD_183854 | JGI IMG/M metagenome (GOLD analysis project Ga0208114, IMG submission 183854) | Freshwater sediment methanotrophic microbial communities from Lake Washington under simulated oxygen tension - Sediment Metagenome... | ecosystem: Environmental > Aquatic > Freshwater >... | reverse complement strand
ACTAGACCGTTGGCGTCCATCACTTTCTTGACCCAACTCATCTGGTTGGTCATGGCCAATACGACTTCATTATTCGCACGTTTGGCTTCCGTAGGTACGACCAACACATTTTGCGCGGGCATTTCACCGACGGTAAATGTTTCGGTATGTGCCGAATAATCGTATTTTGGAATATTGACCAGCAAGGCATTCAACTTTTGCAGACCGGCCTTCATTTCATCGCCGACGTTACGGTTGACATACATGCCGGCGTAGCGACCAAACAGGTTCCAGCCGTAGTTCACGGTATAGGTCTGTGTGACGCGCAGGTTTTTCGTGTTGACGGTAATGTTCTTGCTCTTGGCTACGACTGGCTCGATCGTGAAAACCATCGTTTTGTCGCTACCGATGGAATTGGTATCAAGCTTGTAGACGACTTTTTTGCCTGGATCCTGTTGCGACAGCGTCCAGGTACCCGCGCCGACTACCGGCTTGCTGGAATCGTATTTCAGGGTTGCACCGAGTGCTTTTGGATCAGCACTGATATCGACTTTCATCTTGTTGTCGTAACTAAGCAAAGGGTTCCAATCTCTGAAATGATGGAAACCATTGACTACGTCATAAACCGTATTGGCAGGACGATTGGTTTCAATGTCATGCCAGACCACGCGCTTAGCGGGCAGAAACAGGGCAATTACTAAAAACAGCACCACCACAATGGCGGCTGCAATTATAAACTCAATAATTCGGGTCATTCGTGGGCTCTCCAAGCACGTCCCTGGATCAGGACATCAGCGCCCGCCAGGAACGAGGAGGATATCAGGTCACAGGCCCACTCGTCATCGGGTCTGGAAGCATTACTCTAAATTCCCGCGACAGAGCGGGAATATGTGACGGCCTTGGTTTTTTAAACGAGTTTTAGTTCGAAAGCTTTTAAAACTGCGCGTGTACGGTCGCGAACACCCAGCTTCGACAGAATATTCGAGACATGGTTTTTGACCGTACCCTCGGCAACCCCCAATGAATTGGCGACTTCCTTGTTGGAGAATCCGCCAGCCATCAACCGAAGAATCTCGGTTTCACGCTCGGTGAGGGGATCGGGCTGCTCAAGACTGACGAATTCATTGTTCATGCCTTCAAGCCCCGACAGCAGTCTTTGCGTCACGGCTGGCTGCACCAGCGAACCACCGGTAGCAACCGCTTGAATCGCAGTGACGAGCTGATCGAGCGAGACATCTTTGAGCAAATAGCCCTTGGCACCGTACTTGATGCCTGCAAGCACCAATTGATCATCGTCGAATGTCGTCAGGATGATGGTGGGCGGCAGCGTATTGGCCTTGGACAGCGCCTGCAAGGCATCAAGACCGGACATGACCGGCATACGCATATCCATCAACACCACATCGGGCTTCACCAGAGGAATTTGCTCGACGGCCTGTTTGCCGTCGCTGGCTTCGGCCACCACTTCGATGCCTTCTGCGAGCTCCAACAGTGACCTCACGCCTTGTCTCACCAAGGTTTGATCATCGACTAGAAATACGCGAATCATGGGGTTTCCTTTATAGGTAGCTTTGCGGTCAAGCTTAATCCCTGACCGGTGGTATTCATAATATCGAGATGGCCGCCGAACTCCGACAAGCGCTCGCACATGCCGCGCAGTCCGTTTCCGTGGGTTAGATTGCTGGCACCGCGGCCATTATCCCGGGCTGACAGCTCGATGTTGTCCGGTGTTTTCGACAGAGCAAGCCAGAGTTCGTCGGCACCCGAATGTCGCACGGTATTGGTGATGATTTCCTGTGCACAGCGCAGTAACACGTGGGCACGATCGGGATCGTCCAACTGAAGCGTTTCTGGGAGATCCAGATGGATTTTCAGTGCCGTGACGCCATCCACCAGACTGGTAAACGCTGTTTTCAGGTCAATGCCGCGTTCTTCGCGCATCTCGCTGACAGCCTCGCGAACGTCGGTCAACAATAATTTGGCCAGTGTATGGCTCTGTTTGACGTGATCGTGCGCCTTGCCTTCCGTGAGATGGCCGGCGACCTCCAGATTCAAACTCAGTGCCGTCAAATGATGACCGAGCAAGTCGTGCAATTCACGGGAAATCCTTAAGCGCTCGCTCATTCGCGAGCTTTCGGACAACAGCACGCGGGTCGCACGCAGTTCGGCGTTCAAGCGCCTTTGCTCTTCCCTGGCCTGTGCTTGCTGCCTTGCAACAAGACCGGTCATGAAAGTGAAACTCGAATAGCCAATGTAAAGGGCAGTTTGCAGAATCGCCGCGATGGGGGTAAATCCCTGCCCCTTGATGAAAACGGGCACAAGGGCGACATGCTGCAGAATCAACCAGATGACGGCGGCACTAATCGGCATTAGCCAGGGAATGACGCCCGCCACGATCATCAGCAAAATCCCGCCAAGCCCCGTCCCTGTCAGCTGGCTCACTGCGATGGCGGCAAACGTCATGACCGCCAGCAACACAATGTCATACCAACGCGGCTTTCTGGCACCCAGATCGTGGGTTACCAGCCAATAGGCAAGCCCAAAGGCAAAGTAAGCCACGGTAGACCCGACCATATCGGGCTTGGACAAGAGCGTTTCTTCGACTTCGGCGACCGGAAAGTACCAGCTATTGAGCACCAGGGGGATGCCGACCATCGCCCAGGTAAATAATCCGGCATATCTCAGTAGTTGGGTGTGGTTCAGTCTGTTCAGCATTTCGTCATCATAGGCGGGAATCGAGGGAAACGTGCAGCCCGAAAGTCACGGGCGAGATTTTTTGTTCGGCAAAAACCCGGTTTTAACTTATGGCAAGCATCGCGATTGCCTTGTTCACGTGCGATAATCCTACCCCGTTGGCGGCTCTTGGCAGCCGTTTTGGAGTTGAATGAATGTCCATTGTTATCCGCGACGTGCGTGAGCACGAGCTGGATTCTGTCCTAGCCATGAATAATGCAGCAGGCACCGGCATTTTGCCGATGGATGCAGCCAAAGTCCGTTTCTTCTGGGAAAACGCCGATTATTTCCGGGTTGCCGAAGTCGACGGCTTGATCGCCGGCTTCCTGATCGCGGCAAGTAACGATGCCAATCACGACAGCAGCAATTTCCTGTGGTTCCGCGATCGTTATGAAAGTTTCCTGTATATCGACCGCATCGTCATTGCCAGTGCGCGCCGTAGCGTGGGCGTCGGGCGGGTTTTTTACGGCGACGTGCAAAGTTTCGCCGAAACGCGTTATCCGCATCTTGCCGCCGAAGTCTTCATCGAAAACGACAATCACCCCGCCCTGCTTTTTCACGGCAGCTTCGGTTTCCGGGAAGTCGGCCAGCATGTCATGGCACCCGGCGATATCCGTGCCTGCATGTTGCTGAAAGACCTGTGCAGCTACCCTTATGTCAAAGCGACTTACGGCGATCAGTTGCCGAATGTCTCCTGGCTATCGGCGCGTGCATTGCCCGGCCGCGCCGCCACGCTAGCTACGGGAACCTGACCGCATGGCAGTACAGATTCCGGATTACGAACAAGCGGGCGAGCTAAAAATTGGCCAGGTGGGCATTGCCAACCTCAGAGTTCGCAACCTCGATGTCGACAAACTAAAGCTTGAAATGCAGGAGCGCGTTGCCCGTGCGCCGAAACTATTCGAGCGAGCGGCCGTGATTCTGGATTTCGGTGGCCTGACGAAATGTCCGGATGCTAAAACGGTCAATGCACTGCTCGATGCACTGAAATCCGCCGGCGTGCTTCCGGTTGCGATTGCCTATGGCACCAGCGCCATTGAAGAATTGTCCGTGCAGGTTAGCCTGCCCCTGTTGGCAAAGTTTCGTGCTTCGTACGAAAGCCAAACGGCCGAAGCCCCGACACCCGAAGCAAAAAAGCCGGCACGCAAAGCAGAACCCGAAGTCGAGAAACCCGCTCCGGCTGCTGTCCCGGCCAAATCCGAACCGGGCTTGATGCAAACGCAGCCGGTGCGTTCAGGCCAGCAAATTTACGCACAGAACAAGGACATTACCGTCATGGCTACCGTCGGCGCGGGCGCCGAAGTCATTGCCGACGGCTCGATCCATATCTACGGCGCACTGCGTGGCCGTGCCCTTGCCGGTGCAAACGACAACGTTAACGCACGCATTTTTTGCCGCGAATTCCACGCCGAACTCGTCGCGATTGCCGGGCATTACAAAGTATTGGAAGAAATTCCGAAGAACCTGCTCGGCAAGGCAGTACAAATTTACCTGGATAAAGATCAGCTCCGTATCGAGGAGCTGGCGTGAACATCACGAAACATTACGGACAGAAAACGGAGAACAACATTGGCTGAGATTATCGTAGTGACATCGGGCAAAGGTGGCGTCGGAAAGACCACCACGAGTGCAAGCCTTGCATGTGGCCTGGCCAAAGCCGGCAAAAAAACCGCGGTAATCGATTTCGACGTCGGCTTGCGCAACCTTGACTTGATCATGGGCTGCGAACGTCGCGTTGTTTATGATTTCGTCAACGTCGTCCATGGCGAAGCCAACCTGAAACAGGCTTTGATCAAGGACAAGCGTTTTGAAAACCTTTACGTGCTCGCGGCTTCCCAGACACGCGATAAAGACGCGTTGACGAAAGAAGGCGTGGAGAAAGTATTGAACGATATCGCAGCCGACGGCTTCGATTTCATCGTTTGCGACTCGCCCGCCGGCATCGAAAAAGGGGCGTTTCTGGCCATGTACTTTGCCGACCGCGCCGTCGTTGTCGTCAATCCGGAAGTGTCCTCGGTGCGCGATTCGGATCGCATCCTCGGCCTGCTCGCTTCCAAAACCAGAAAAGCCGAAAACGGCGAACGCGTTAAAGAACATCTGTTGCTGACCCGCTATTCCCCGGAACGCGTGGAAAAAGGCGACATGCTGTCGATCGACGACGTTCAGGAAATTCTCGGCCTCAACGTGATCGGCGTGATTCCCGAGTCGCCCGAAGTGCTGCAAAGTTCGAACTCCGGCAACCCGGTGATTCTCGACGAAACCTCGCAGGCCGGCATGGCCTACGTCGATGCGGTCGCACGCATCCTGGGTGAAGACAAACCTCTGCGTTTTACCACTGTCGAGAAGAAAGGCTTTTTCTCGAAAATGTTCAGGAGCTAAGCGATGGGAATTTTCGATTTTCTCACCCAGCGCAACAAGAACACCGCCAATGTTGCCAAAAACCGTCTGCGCATCCTGATCGAACAGGAACGCGGCATGCGCGATGCTCCCGACTACCTTCCCTTGCTGCAACGCGAATTGCTGGAAGTCATTCGCAAATACATCAACGTCGATGTCGATGCGGTAAAAGTCGATCTGCACAAAGACGGCGAGCACAACCTGCTCGACATCTCGGTAGCGTTGCCGGAAAAAGAAAGCTAGGCATCACTCATATCCGCCCTGGTTTATTCAAGGGCGGAAGACATTACCGACACCACGACCGCATCGCTAAATGCTCACTCTTGCAGATATCGGCTTTGATGCGCCTCGACGTTTGCTGGCGCGTTATCGGCTTGAATTGGTTCAAGTCGATAATCAAGAACCCATCCCGGGCAGTTTCTGGGGCGAATCCGAAGCCGGCGTGATCGGCAGCCGGGTTTTCGCCAGATTCGATACACCGGTGCATTCCCTGCTTCACGAAGCCTGCCACCTGATCGTCCTGCCGGAAGAAAAGCGGGCAGATGTCCATACCGACGCCACCGATTCCATCGCGGAAGAAGATGCCGTCTGCGTGCTGCAGGCTATTCTTGGCGAGCAATTGCCAGGCGTCGGCAGGGAACGCATCTGGGCCGATATGGATGAATGGGGCTATACCTTTCGCCTCGGTTCCGCAAAAGCCTATTTCGAGCAAGATGCACACTCGGCATTCCAATTCCTGATCGACAAAAAAATCATTGATTCCCGCCGTCAAATCAAACACGAGTGACTGATACCGCCATGCCTTCATCCAGACTACGATCATCCGTCACCCTTGCATTCGTACTCGCCGCAGCCTTGTTCGTGAACCCCGCAGTCGCGGTGAATGTCGAGGATTACGCAAAATACGACGACTTCGGCAACGCCACCTTGTCACCAGACGGGAAATATCTTGCCGTCGAACGATATACGGACATCAGAACGACATTGATCATTCTTGATGCCGACAGTCTCAAGGTATTGACGGAATTCTCGCTACCACCCCACCAATCGGTCTACAACGTGCAGTGGGCAAACAACGACACTCTGGTTTTCGGGCGAACCAAACGATCCGCCGGACTGGAAACACCCGGGTCCTACGGCGAAGTCATTGCGATGTCGGCCGATGGCAAACGGACGAAATATCTGTACGGTGCGGTGGGTGATTCCAGTGCTGCGGGCATGCAGGACGAAGGATATGCCCGTGTCATCAATACGCTGGAAAACGACGACAAACAGATCGCCATACTTCGCATTAACTGGGATAACGCCGACCAGCTACAGACCAAGCCGGCCATCATCAAGGTCAATGTGTATTCAGGCGCACGCGATCAACTTGCCGTTTCACCGATCAACAATCCCTACGTTACTTTTGATCTGGACAGCAAACTTCGTTTCATCAGCGGTGACGATGAAAATTTTTTACCGGTCAGCTACCGCTTTATCGAAGCATCGAAATCATGGGAAAAGATTACCGGCAACGGCTCACCTCTTTATTCGTTTGTGCCGATTCAGTTTTTGCCAGGCAACCAGGACTTCCTTGCGAACATCAGCGAGGCTGGCGAGGCAAGTTGCCTCTACTTGGTGAAACAAGATAATTCCCGGGAAAAACTGCATTGCGAGGAAGGCATCGATACCGGATCGCTAATGCCATCGTCACAGCCAGGCCTTCCGCTAGCTATCCTGAACAATCCCACTAATCCCAATGTCATCATGATGAGTGGAGGCACCGAAGAAAGCCGTTTGTACGAAAGCATTTCGAAGTCCTATCCCGATGAAATCGTTTATTTCAAGGATTACAGCCGTAATGGAAACCGAATTCTCTTCGGCGTCTATGGCGATGCCAGACCGGTCCGCTATTACTTATACGACAAGCAATCAGGCACCTCCCGTGCTGTATTGAACAGCAGCGCGAAGATCGACCCGACACTTTCCGGATCGACGACCGGCTTCCGTTTCCAGGCCAGGGACGGGTTAACGATTCACGGCCTGCTGACACTGCCAAAGAACCACCTTAAAGGTAGAACCCCGTTGGTGGTGATGCCGCACGGCGGGCCATTAGGTGTCACTGATTCCTGGTATTTCGACAAGGAAGTTCAGTGGCTCTCCGCCAACGGCTATGCCGTACTGCAGGTCAATTTTCGAGGCTCCGGTGGTTATGGAGAGGCCTTCATGCGCAAGGGTTACCGAACCTGGGGCACCGAAATCCAGAATGACATTCTAGACGCGACCAACTTTGTCACCGGCACCCAAACCATCGACAAAAACAAAATCTGCATAATCGGCGGCAGTTTTGGCGCCTATTCGGCATTGATGAGCAGCATCCTCTCGCCTCAGACATATCGCTGCGCCGTGGGATATGCGGGCGTTTATGATCTGAGCCTGATGTTCAAGAAAGGTGATATTCCCGAGTCACTGAGTGGCCTGCGCTATCTGGAACTGGTGTTGGGAAAAGACAAGGAAATACTTGCTGCACAATCACCCGTTTCGAGAGCCCGCGAACTCAAAACACCTGTTTTATTGATTCATGGCACCGACGATTTCCGTACCCCCCTGTCGCAGGCAATGCGACTGGAGCGAGCTCTAAAGGAAGCAGGCAATCCTCCCGAAATGTTTATCGCGCAGAATGAAGGCCATGGCTTTGTTCGCGAAAAAAACCGGATCCAGTATTTACTCGTATTGAAATCTTTTTTGGACAAACACATTGGTCCTGCGATGACCCCGGGGAAATAACAAATTTGCTATATTCGGCACTTGTCCTGAACCTCGTTCGGGTCTAGCCTGAGCCACCTGTATGAGCGTCACATCCCTGAATCAACACAGTTTTGGAGATTTTCATGAGCCTTAAACGCGCCCTACTCGCACTGAGTATTTCTGCCACTTTGATATCGCTGTCGGCATGCAAGCAGCAAACCGGCGGCACCGCCGTCGATAAACACGCCAATGAAACCGCCGATCAATTCATCGAGCGCGTCAACAATGAAATGCGTGAGGCCTATCCGGAAGTGTCGTCGGCCCAATGGCTGGCTTCTACCTATATCAACGGCGACTCGGAAATCGTTTCCTCGAAAGCCAATGAACGTTCTTTGGCAAAATTGAGCGAATACATCGCAAAAGCCAAAACCTTCAAAGACAGCGACAAGATGTCGCCTGAAACAAAACGTGCTCTGCAACTGCTGAAACTTGGCGTGACGCTGCCGCCGCCAAACGATCCGAAACAACTGGCCGAACTTACCCAGTTGGCCACCAAGCTCGATGGCATGTATGGTTCGGGCAAATATTGCACCGACCCGAAAAACGACAAGACCTGCAAAGACATTGGTCAGCTTTCCAAAATTCTGGCCGACACCGCCAACAGCACCTACGAACAGCAGCTCGATGCGTGGAATGGCTGGCATACCATTTCCAAGCCAATGCGCGAACCCTACCAGCGCTTCGTTGAACTTTCCAATATCGGTGCGAAAGACCTTGGCTTTGCCAATACCGGTGAGTTGTGGCGTGGCGGATACGACATGCCCGCCGCCGATTTTCAAGCCGAAACCGATCGTCTTTGGGGCCAGGTCAAACCTTTGTACGACCAACTGCAGTGCTACACCAAAAACAAACTGGTCGAAAAATATGGCCCTGAAAAAGGCCAGATCGACGGCAAGATTCCTGCTCATCTGACCGGCAACCTGTGGCAACAAGACTGGGGCAATTTGTGGCCCTTGTTGGAACCTTACAAAGGCGTAGGCAGTCTGGATATCGGCAGTGTCCTGCAGAAACAGCACGACGACATTCTGAACGACATGTTGAACAAGGCCGGTGGCGCTGCGAAGTTAAGCGGAGCCGAAATCGCCGAAATTACCCGTGATGCCGATCTGGCACACGCCAAGCAAATGGCAAGACTGTCGGAAAGTTTCTACACCGGTCTTGGCATGCCGAAGTTGCCGGAATCGCACTGGGATAAAGCGCAGTTCATCAAACCGCGTGACCGCGACGTGGTTTGCCACGCCAGCGCCTGGGACATGAATCTGGCCGGCGACGTGCGCATCAAGATGTGCATCACCCCGACCGAAGACGACCTGACCACGCTGTACCACGAATATGGCCATGTCTATTACTACCTGGCTTACAACAAGCTGCCGCCATTGTTCCAGAATGGTGCAAACGACGGCTTCCACGAAGCCATCGGCGACACGATTGTGCTGTCGATGACGCCGGAATACCTGAGCAGCATAGGACTTGTCGACAAGCCAACCGTGAGCCAGGAAGCCGTGATCAACGGACAGATGCGCATGGCTTTGGCGAAAGTGGCATTCCTGCCCTTCGGGCTGATGATCGACCGCTGGCGCTGGGGTGTATTCGACGGCTCGATCAAGCCTGAAAACTACAACAAGTCCTGGTGGGAATTGAAAGCCAAGTATCAGGGTGTAGCCCCCGTAACGGCGCGCGGCGAAGACAATTTCGATCCGGGTGCGAAATATCATGTGCCCGGCAATACGCCTTATACACGCTACTTCCTCTCGCACATCCTGCAGTTCCAGTTCTACAAATCGCTTTGCGATGCTTCCGGCTACAAAGGCCCGCTGTATCAGTGCAGCTTCGCCAACAATCCCGAAGCCGGCAAGCGTTATTGGGCGATGTTGGAAAAAGGTTCAAGCCAGCCTTGGCCTGCGACGCTGAAAGAACTGACCGGCGGCGAAAAAATGGACGGCGCTGCGGTACTGGAATATTTCGCACCACTGAACACCTGGTTGACCGAGCAGAACAAAGGCAAGGAATGCGGCTGGAAATAATTCCACTTCATTAGCAGCACACATAAAACGGTCAGGATTTCCTGGCCGTTTTTTTATACTGGACAAGCGCATGCCGACCATCATTTCCCATATCGCCGTTCCGCTGGCCATTGGTTTCGGACTTGGAAAACGAAGAATATCCGAGCATTTGCTTTGCGCTGGCGTTGTTGCCTGCGTCATCGCAGATGCGGACGTGATCGGCTTCAAGTTCGGCATCGACTATGCATCACAGTTTGGCCACCGGGGCTTCACGCATTCAATCGGCTTCGCGTTTTTGCTTGGTATGATTGCATTGGTGGCACACAAGAAACTGGATTGCTCGAGATTGACGGCTTTCCTGTTCGTCGGCGGCTGCGCCTTATCGCACGGACTTCTGGACATGCTCACCGATGGCGGACTCGGCATTGCCCTATTCTGGCCGTACGACAATACACGCTACTTTTTCCCGTGGACGGGCATTGAAGTATCCGCAATCGGTCGCGGTTTTTTCTCGATGCGCAGTTTTTCGGTACTGGCTTCGGAGTTCAGATGGATTGGCTGCCCAGCTATCTTGTTGTATGGCATTCTTAGAACAGGTAATTACCTTCGGAAATCCGACGCATGATTTCAATTCGCCAGGCACGACTGCATGATCTGGATATTCTGGACGAGCTGTTTTCCGCCTATCTGGCCTTTTACGAACGAAAACACGAACCGGCAGCCATCACGCAATTTCTAGCTGATCGAATTTCGAATGGGCAATCAATCATCTATATCGCGGACTGCGATGGAAAATCCGTCGGATTCACCCAGCTCTACCCGGCTTTCGCCAGCCTCAGTTTAAAACCCAGTTGGATATTGAATGACCTGTTCGTCATACCGGAGGCCCGCGGCATGGGCGTCGCCAATGCCCTGATGGCTGCTGCACGACAACTGGCGGCTGAAACGAATGCCTGCGAAATCTTCCTGCAAACTGCACGAAGCAACCATCAGGCCCAGGCGCTTTATGAAAAATTGCACTACCGGCGCGACGACGAGTTTCTGGTTTACACTCTCGACATTCCAAGCCCGTGAATGCCATGCAACGCCTACTTACCGACCCCCATTTAAAACCCCAAATTCTGTCGCATGCTACGGCACTGCCCGCGCCTTTCTACACCGAGTCAAGTACGGTTGAACTGGATGCGCGCGCCGTCTTCGCCCGCAGCTGGCAATGGGTTTGCCACCAATCGCAAATTGCCGATGCCGGCGATTACATGGTCACCACGATTGCAGGCTTGCCGCTGATCATCCTGCGTGCCGTCGATGGCAGCATCAAGGCATTCCACAACGTCTGCCGTCATCGTGCCGGCCCTATCGCCACCTGCGATGCCAAGCAAGCCAAGGTATTGCGCTGCAAATACCACGGCTGGACCTATGGCCTGGATGGCGTATTGAAAAGCGCGCCTGAAATGACGGCCACCGAAGACTTCAACGTATCGGACATCAAACTTCCCGAGGCAAAGGTCTCGGTCTGGCAGGGTCTGGTTTTCGTTGCCACCGATGCAGCGCCGGAATTCACCGAGGTTGTAAAAGGAATCGACGATCGTCTGGGCAAACAATCACTGGTCGACTACGTTTTCCACCACCGTGTCGCTTACGACATTGATTGCAACTGGAAGGTTTACGTCGACAATTATCTGGAAGGCTACCATGTGCCGCATATCCATCCGGGCTTGAACAAGCTTCTGGATTACCGCACCTACGTTACCGAAACCGCCGAATGGTATTCCTATCAATTCAGCCCGCTCGAAAGTTCGGATGACCTCTACGGTTCCGGCGATGCGCTTTACTACTTCATTTATCCCAATACCATGTTGAACATCCTGCCTGGCCGCTTGCAGACAAATCGCGTCATTCCCATGGGCGTCGATAAATGCCGCGTCGAATTCGACTACTACTATCAAAAAGAAGACAGCGAAAAAGCTCTGAAACGGCGTGCCAGCGATATTGCCTTCAGTGACGAAGTACAAAAGGAAGATGTCGATATCTGCGAATCCGTGCAAGTCGGGCTTTCGTCGGGTTCGTATACTGCAGGACGACTGAATCCCCTGCGTGAAAATGCCGTGCATCATTTTCACGAACTGCTTCGCGGCGCCTATTCGCAACTAAAACAAACAGCCTGAATTAGACGTTTTATTCGGGCCTGCAGCATTCTCTACAAGTCATCCTGCGGCTCGTAATTTTCAGCGTGTAGCGGCACTTGCGGCAGCTTGTCGGCATGCGCCAGATACCAAAGCCATAATCCGTAAGCGACCAGACTGAAAGCGCCAGCGGCCAATGCCAGATGCAATCCGTTATCACTCAGTGCCGGCGATAGTACGCCTGCGATCAATGCATTCGACAACAATCCGACAAAAGCCTGCATCGACGACGCACTGCCACGCTGGTTCGGATACATATCCAGAATTGCAATCGTTAGAATCGGAAATACCAGCGCCACGCCGAATGCACTCAAAACGGTCGGAATAACGGCCCAAGGCAGAGCAATGTCGGTAACGAAAAAATTATAGGGAATATTGAATGCTGCGGATATGCCGCAAAACAGAAACCCGATATTCGCCAAGCGCACGCCCGACATTCTTCCAGCCGCACGACCGCTGAAAAAAGCACCGATCACCATGCCGGCAATCGTCGGCACGAAAAAATACCCGAACTGCTGTTCATTGAGCTTCAACATGTCGAGCACGAAAGCCGGTGCCGATGTGATGTAGAGAAATAGCGCGCCGAAATTCGCCGTACCTGCCAAAGCCAATAATCGAAACCGACGATTGACTATGATGCTTTTGTAAACGGTGGTTAGCGCTCTGACATTCAGCGGCAATCGCTTTTCGACCGGATGGCTTTCTGGCAAAGTCACTGCGGTGGCGACCAATATCACCACACCGAACAGCGACAGAAACCAGAAAATTGCTTGCCAATTGCTCCAGCCCAGAATCCAGCCACCGATAATCGGCGCAATCGCCGGAGCAACGCCGAATATCATCGAGATATTGCTCATCAATCGCTGTGCGTCGTCGCCATCGAGCGCATCGCGCACAATCGCACGTCCGACAATCAGACCGACACCGGCGGAAAGACCCTGCACAATCCGGAAGAACAGCATCTGCGCCATCGTTGTCGACAAGGCGCAACCAATCGATGCCAGCGTGAATATGGCGATCCCGGCGAGAATGACTGGTTTCCGGCCCAGCGCATCCGACAAGGGGCCATGAAACAGCGACATCGCCGCATAACCCAGCAAGTACATGCTGATGGTTTGCTGCATCGCGACTTTATCTACCTGCAGTGCATTCTCCATCACCGCAAATGCAGGGAAAATGGTATCGATCGAAAACGGCCCCAGCATGGCCAGCGCGCCCAGAATCAAAGCCAACCGACGGCGCGAGATGCTTAAATGCTCGATAATCATTGCTTGAGTTTACCAGTTCGCCCCCTATATCTCTAAAAAATGAATGTGATCCCATGAGCGTTTCCCCAGAAAACCTGACAGAAAATGTGACCAGCGATGCATTCAAGGAGCGCAGTGTTGCAACGGTATTAAAAAGCCTGCTCCCTTTTCTGAAGCCCTACTCGCTGCGCATCGGTCTCGCCCTGATGTGCCTGGTCGTCGCCAAGCTGGCGAACCTGAGTTTGCCCTGGGTCATGAAAAACATCGTCGACGACATGAACGTCGAGAAAAGCCTGTTGCTGCTGCCTGTCGCGTTACTACTCTCGTATGGCCTTGCGCGTATTTCAATCACGATATTCACCGAGTTGCGGCAAATCGTTTTTGCCCGCGTGATGGCACGCAGTGCCCGCACGGTGATGCTGCAGGTATTTCGCCATCTGCATAACCTGTCATTGCGCTTCCACCTGAACCGGAAAACCGGTGGCGTATCGCGCGATGTCGAACGCGGCGGCAGCGCTATTTCCGATTTGCTGGACTGGACGCTGTACACGATCTTCCCGACCATTCTCGAAGTCGTCATGGTGACGGTGGTGTTGGTCGTCGCCTACGACATCGGTTTCGCGATGATCACGCTGGGCACACTGGTGGCCTATGTCATATGGACGATCAAAGTCACCGAATGGCGAACGCGTTTTTATCGAGCCGCGATGGAGGCCGATACGCAGGCAAGTTCGCGTGCCGTGGATTCTCTTTTGAATTTCGAAACCGTCAAATATTTCAACAACGAAAAACTCGAAGCCGACCGCTACGACATCAGCCTTCAGCGCATGGAAGAAGCAACCGTCAAAAGCCTGAAAACCCTGGCGGTGCTGAACGTCGGTCAAAGCATCATCGTTTCGCTTGGCGTTACCGCAATGATGTGGCGTGCGGCACAAGGCGTCGTCGATGGCACGATGAGTATCGGTGACCTGGTACTGGTCAATGCTTACTTGCTGCAATTGTCGGCCCCACTGAATTATCTCGGCATGATGTACCGCGAAGTGAAGCAGGCGCTGAGCAATATCGACCGACTGTTCGGCTTGCTGGATGAAGATCAGGAAGTGAAAGACAACCCCGGGGCACAGCCACTTGACGCGCAACAAGCAAGCGTTGAATTCGACAACGTGTACTTCTCCTACGATCCCCGCCGTGAAATCCTGCACGGCATCAGCTTCAAGATTGCTCCTGGAAAAACACTCGCCGTGGTGGGCCACTCCGGCAGCGGCAAATCCACGCTCTCTCGATTGCTATATCGCTTCTACGACGTCAACGAAGGTGCCATTCGTATCAACGGCAAAGACGTTCGCGATCTAACCCAGGATTCGGTCCGCGCCTGCATCGGCATCGTGCCGCAGGACACCGTGTTGTTTAACGACGATATCCGCTACAACATTCGCTACGGCAAACCCGCCGCCAGCGACGAAGAAGTTGAATCGGCCGCCAAGGCGGCACAACTGCACCGATTCATTACCCACTTGCCCGACGGGTACGAAAGCCCGGTCGGTGAACGCGGCTTGAAATTATCCGGTGGCGAAAAACAGCGCGTCGCGATTGCGCGTGCCTTGTTGAAAAACCCGCCCATCATGATTTTCGACGAGGCCACCTCGGCGCTGGATTCCGCCAGCGAGCGCGCGATTCAATCCGAGCTTGACCGGATCGCCATCGGTCGAACGACCCTGATGATTGCCCATCGCCTGTCCACGATCATGGATGCCGATGAAATCATCGTGCTGGACGCCGGTCGAATCATCGAACGCGGCACCCACTCGGAACTATTGGCGGCCAATTCCCATTACGCCCATATGTGGGCCCTGCAGCAACAACAGGAAGAAGTACAAACGGACCCTCTCCCGGTACAAGAGTAATTTTAGTCGCGAAAAATACTTACATAAGGATTAACCGTCGGGGTTGAAACCCCGCTTGCAAAAACGACGGGGTTAAAAATTCGGTACCGGCAAGCCGAAATGCGGCCCAAGAAAGTAGTACACGACACCCAGCAACACCAGAAACAACAGTGCCTTGATCATGAAACCAACGACTTTTTTCAATAAAAGCGCGACGATCACGATCAAGACGATTCCGACAATACTCGTTATTTCCATTTACCCGTGTTCCAGCGTTGACAGAGCCTAAGCTTAGCTTTTTTAGCCTCTTTTTTGTGAACGGGGCCCGAGATGGCAGCAATTTACACATTACGCGAACCCTTTAGGCCTTAGCCTGTCTCTTTACCTCGGCAAGCTCGTGGCGAAAGGGCATGCTATGGCATGCTTCCGCATCAGAGTGAATAAACTGGATTAACCAATGGCAACTGGAAAGACACAGGCAAAATGGCTGCTGGGACTGATATTCCTGACGACCATCATTGCTTTTTTTTATTTCGACCTGAACCGTTTTCTCAGTTTTGACTATCTGAAATCGCAGCAGGCAAACCTCGCGGAAAGCGTGCAGGAAAACTTCTGGTTATCCATCGCCCTGTTTTTTGCAGTCTATGTCCTGGCCGCTGCCTTCTCCATCCCCGGGGCCGGGATACTCACCATTGCCGCGGGCACGATCTTCGGCTTGGCGAATGGCACGATTGCGGTGTCATTTGCCAGCAGCATTGGCGCCTACTTCGCATTTCTGAGCGCGCGCTTCATGTTTCGCGATTCGGTCACACGCAAGTTCGGCACACAGCTTGAATCCATCGAAAAGGGGATTCAAAAGGACGGTGTCTTCTACCTGCTAAGCCTGCGTCTGGTACCGGCCGTACCCTTTTTCGTGGTGAATCTGCTGATGGGGCTGACCGGTATCAAAGGCCGTACTTTTTATGGCGTCAGCCAACTAGGCATGCTCCCGGGCACGATTGCCTATGTTTACGTCGGCACGCAGTTGGCACGTATCAACAGCCCTGGCGACATTATCTCGCCGGGAATCATTGGCGCCTTTTTCGTACTGGGGATACTCCCAATCACCATGCGCAAGCTCAGTGGCTGGCTCGTCGCACGCCGGGTTTACAAGGGCCACAGGAAGCCGGTGAAATTCGACTACAACCTGATTGCCATCGGCGCCGGTTCCGCCGGGCTGGTAACGACCTACATCGGTTCGGCCATCAAAGCCAAAGTCGCCCTGATTGAAAAGCATAAAATGGGCGGTGATTGCCTGAATACCGGCTGCGTTCCATCGAAGGCTTTAATCCGTTCAGCCAAGATGCTGCACGAAGCGCGCCACAGCAACAAATACGGCATTGAAAAATGCGAAACACGATTCGATTTTGCCGACATCATGCAGCGCGTACAAAATGTCGTTGAAAAAATCGAACCACATGACTCGGTCGAACGCTACACCGGCCTTGGCGTCGAATGCATTCAAGGTGATGCCAAAATCGTTTCGCCCTGGGAAGTCGAGGTAAACGGCAAGCGCATCTCGGCGCGCAGCATCGTATTGGCAACCGGCGCCCGCCCCTTGGTGCCGAAGATTCCCGGTCTGGAGGCGATTGATTATTTGACCAGCGACACTATCTGGAGTCTTCGCGAATTACCCAGGCGCCTTGTCGTACTGGGCGGCGGACCGATCGGCTGCGAATTGACGCAAAGCTTCGCCCGCTTCGGTTCGCAGGTGACGCAAGTTGAAATGGCACCCCGTCTGATGCCGCGCGAAGATGCCGATGCCGCGCATGAAGTCATGCAGCAATTCGGCAAAGAAGGTATCACGGTGGCGGTGGCGCACAAGGCCTTGCGGGTGGAAAAAGACGATGAGGGTGGCGTGCTGATTTGCGAACACGATGGCAAGGAAGTGCGATTCACTTTCGATAAAATACTGTTGGCATTGGGGCGTGTCGCCAACACCGAAGGTTTCGGCTTGAAAGAACTCGGCATTACGCTCAATCAACGCGGCACTATCGATGCCAATGACTGGATGCAAACCAACTTCCCGAATATCTACGTCTGCGGCGACGCCACCGGCCCCTACCAATTCACCCACGTCGCCGCGCACCAGGCCTGGTACGCTGCGGTGAATGCCCTGCTCGCTCCATTCTGGAGTTTCAAGGTCGACTACCGCGTGATTCCTTGGGCGACGTTTACAGATCCGGAGGTCGCCCGTGTAGGCCTTTCGGAAGACGAAGCAAAACAAAAGAACATTGAGGTGGAAGTCACCCGCTACGGCATCGACGATCTGGACCGCGCGATTGCCGACAGCGCCGACCACGGCTTCGTCAAAGTATTGACCGCACCGGGCAAGGACAAGATTCTGGGCGCCACGATTGTCGGTGCACACGCCGGTGATTTACTCGCCGAATTCGTGCTCGCGATGAAATGGAATATCGGGCTGAACAAATTGCTCGGTACGATCCATATTTATCCGACCATGGCGGAAGCCAACAAATACGCAGCCGGCAACTGGAAACGGGCACATGCTCCACAAACGGCGCTTCGTTGGGCAGAAAAGTTCTTCGGCTGGCGACGGAATTGATATGCGAAAAACACTGCCTGCACTTTTCATCGCCCTGCTTGCAAGTGCCCCCTTGTCCGCAGCGTTCGACAGTTCACATTCACGATGGAATGAATTACTGAAGCAGCATGTTGAATGGAATGCCGCCGGGACGGCGACATCGGTTGACTACAGCGGTTTTTCAAAAGATAGAACGCTGCTGAATGGGTACTTGAATTCACTGTCTTCGGTCAGCAAGCAGGAATATTCAAAGTGGACATTAAACGAACAGCAGGCTTTTTTGATCAACGCCTATAATGCCTACACGGTCGAATTGGTGTTGACGCGATACCCAAGGCTGTCTTCGATCAAGGAAGTCGGCGGAATATTTTCTTCGCCCTGGAAGCAAAACTTCTTCACCTTGCTGGGCGAAAAGCGCAGCCTCGACAACGTCGAACATACGTTATTGCGCGGAGATAAACGCTTCAGGGAACCTCGTATCCACTTTGCCGTTAATTGCGCATCGATCGGCTGCCCTGCACTTCGCGATGAAGCCTACACCGGTGCAAAGCTTGGCATCCAATTCGAAGACCAGACAGTACGGTTCCTTAGTGACAAAACCCGCAATCGTTTCAACCTGAAAACAGGTCACTATAATGTTTCAAGAATTTTTGATTGGTATGGCGACGATTTTGATCGACATGGCGCCGGGGTCAAAGCCTTCCTGGTTAGCTATTCCGGGAAAACAGGGCTGTCTCGGGCCGAAGTTGCCTTCATTAAAAACGAGTCATTCAAGTTGGCTTTTCTTGATTACGACTGGTCGTTAAACACGGTTCGATGACAAATTTCACCTTCCTGCCGTCATGGATTAGTACACTACCCCTGACGGCAACACT
>Ga0208114_1000127_pt1 | contig 19135 bp, 12 predicted proteins | sample LakWasMeta2_LOW4_2_FD_183854 | JGI IMG/M metagenome (GOLD analysis project Ga0208114, IMG submission 183854) | Freshwater sediment methanotrophic microbial communities from Lake Washington under simulated oxygen tension - Sediment Metagenome... | ecosystem: Environmental > Aquatic > Freshwater >... | reverse complement strand
TGCTGGCCTTGGGTGAGCCCGGCTCCGGGCGTACTACGCTGATGCTGAGCGTAATGCATGATGCCGCCGCTAAATTGCCAACTACCGGCGACCTGGTCGCGCTGTACCAGTTTGAAGCTAACGGTAAACCCTTGTTCTTGAAACTGCCGGCAGGCGCTGGTACGCAGCTAAAACAGGCTTTGGATAACTTTGTGCGTAATTTCGCCAAAGACCTCTCCAGCCTGATTGACGCTAAAACCCAGCAGAACTCTATTGCCCCGGTGCAGATTTTTCTGGATGGGCAGCTCGCTACGGTAAAGGCCAGCCTGACGCTGATTGATGCAGACAAGATTCCCCACCATTACTTTGATGCGCTGAAGCAGGATATTCTTGATACGCTGGAAGCGTGGCAGCCTAACCCGAATGCCGAGGGCGAGATTAATCTTGAAGGGCTGCTGACTGAGGGATTTTTTGGACGCTACCGCACAAATCTTTTGGTAGAGCACCATGTATCGCAGCATGCGCCAGTGCTTTACGATAATGACCCGAGCCTGCAGTCTTTATTCGGCGGTGTTGAAGGGGCCAGTGAAGCCAGTAATATTCCAGATTTTATGCGCCTGCGCGCCGGTAATCTGCTACGGGCTGATGGTGGCACATTATTGCTGCATTTACGTGACATTCTGGCGGATGAGCAGAATGGGGCACACATCCTTGAAAAGTTGCATAGATTCCTGCGTAACGGCACATTGCAGATTGAGGATTTAAGCAGCAGCAGTAATCAGGGCAGTAGCCTTATCAGCGCACAGGCAGCGATTCCCGTTTCTGTGAAGATTGTGCTGGTTGCAACGCGTGAGGATTATTACGAACTGCTTGGTATCACGCCGGATTTCTTTGATTATTTTCCCATCAAAATCGAGTTTGCCGATCAGGTTAAGGGTAATTCTGAGAACTATGCAGCTTATGCTTCTTTCATTGCGCACAAATGCCAGCAGCACCATTGCAGCCACTTTACCGCAGATGCGGTTGCCGGCCTGCTGCAGGCGATGCATCGCCTGATTGAAGACCAGACCAGGCTCAGTACCAAGTTTGCAGTGCTGGAAAAACTGCTGCTTGAGAGTGCTGCAGCTGCGGGCTTGCGCGGTGCAAGCCTGGTTGGAATTGAGGATGTTAAATCTGCTATTCAGCGCAAATATGCCCGCCACAGCTATATTGAATCGCACATGCGCGACTCTATCATCGATAAAGAGCTGATTATCAGCGTATACGGCGAGTGCATAGGCCAGATTAATGGCCTGACGCATATTGACCTGTCTGAAGCGAGCTTTGGTTCGCCGGTACGCATTTCAGCCAATTGCTATGCGGGTAGCCGCGGCGTGCTCACCATAGACCGCGAGGTACGTATGAGCGGGCCGACACATGACAAAGGCGTGATGATTCTGCAAAGCTGGCTGCACACCAACTTTGCGCAGCTCAACCCGCTGAACGTTACTGCATCACTGGTATTCGAGCAGGAATACAGCGGTGTGGACGGCGACTCAGCTTCATGCGCAGAGCTTTTTGCGCTGCTTTCGTCATTGGCTCAGCTGCCGATTAAACAAGGTATTGCCGTGACTGGGGCACTGAACCAGCACGGTGAAGTACTGCCTGTGGGCGGCCTGAATGAGAAAATTGAAGGCTATTTCAGGGTATGCAAGGAAATAGGGTTGGATGGCAAGCAGGGTGTGTTGATTCCTGAGCGCAATATGCGCCATCTGATACTGAGCGATGAGGTGATTCACGCAGTGGCGAGCGGCCAGTTCCACATAGCTACCATGAATAATGTGGCAGACGGCATACTGCATATTACCGGCCGCAGCCTGCAGGAACTTAACACCCTGGCTGAAGCGGTACTCAAAGGCTTTAAAGAGACCTTGGAAGCCAATACCCCTAAAAAAGCCTGATAACTGCATGAGATATACCTGCTATGGCAAAAGTAAACGATAGCAAAAATACAGACGAAAACTGCCGGTTTGATAAGTGGCTATGGGCTGCCCGTTTTTTTAAAACACGCAGCCTTGCAACTGCTGCAATAGAAACCGGCAAAGTCCACGTGGATGGTGACCGTATTAAACCCGCAAAAGAAGTGCGCATAGGTCAGGTGGTGCATATTCGCAATCGTGATTTTGAAATAGAGGTGAGCGTACAGGCGTTATCCAATATCCGCAGGGGCGCCCCTGAAGCAGCCTTGCTCTACACGGAAACGCCTGAGAGCATCGCCAAACGAGAAAACGCAAAACTTACCGGTGAAAATGAATACGGCCAGCGCGACCGTGGTTTGGGCCGGCCTACTAAAAAACAGCTAAGGGATATCAGGAAGTTTACCGGGATTTAGTCCAGGCAGCTATTATGCAAGCCAGATTCCAGATGCTGGCAATGTGTATCTCTGTAGCTGCCTTATATCCCCAGATGGTTAATTGAAAACTTATGATAAGTAAAATTTACAAAAGTAATTTTGCTAAAAACATCCTGATCCTTACCACTGGCTCATTCGGTGCACAGGCTATCAATCTTTTGTTTTCGCCACTTTTGACCAGGCTGTATGGCCCTGAGGTGTTTGGTATTTTAGGTGTGTTTGCAGCCGTATTGACAATACTTTCTCCAATCGCGGCATTAACCTATCCAACGGCTATTGTGCTACCCAAGCATGATGATCATGCGTCTTCTATAGTCAGATTATCTTTATACCTTTCACTGATAGTCTCAGCTGTTATTGCGCTTATTTTTTTTATTGGGGGGCATAGCCTGCTAGCTTTTATTGGCTCGGCAACTATTGCACCTTATGTTTTCTTTATTCCATTGGCTTTGTTTTTTTTAGCTTTGCTACAGATTTCACAGCAATGGCTAATCAGAAAAAAAGAATTTAAGCTGACAGCAAGAATTTCGATTCTGCAATCTCTCATATCCAACTTTTTTAAAGCTTTATTTGGCTTTATTAACCCAAGTGCAGGTGTGCTGATAGTAATTACGATACTGGGCAGTGTTTTTTATGCCTTGCTTAGCATTTTGGGTATCAAGGATATAAAAACGATACTGTCCGGCAATAAAACATCTATTTCGAATACAGGTTTCTTTGAATCTGCTCAAGTCGCCAAACAATACAAGGACTTTCCTATTTACAGAGCACCACAGGCCCTGATCAATGCAATTGCACTTAGCCTGCCGCTACTGGTACTTTCAAGGCACTCAGGAACAGCGTCGGCGGGGTTTTACAATATTGCCAATATGGCCTTGGTGTTGCCAACCATCGTTTTAGGAAATGCTGTTGCCGATGTTTTTTATCGCCGGGTTTCAGAGGCATTACATAGAGATGAAAATGTTTCAGGATTTATTATAAAAGCTACTTTAGGTACGGCAGCACTAGGGCTTGTGCCTTATGGGATTGTAGTTTTGTTTGGCCCAGATTTGTTCGGGTTTGTTTTTGGTTCAACCTGGACTATGGCAGGAGAATACGGGCGATGGGTTGCCGTTATGTCGTATTTTGGATTCATCAGCAGGCCGGCAATTGCATCAATACCTGTGTTGAATATGCAACCCTGGCTATTAAAGTTTGAATTATTAAGCACTGCTCTGAAAATAGCAGGGCTCTTTGCGGGTTTCTTTGTATTTAAGTCTGACATTGTAGCTGTAGCCTCTTTTTCTATGCTGGCGGCTTTAGCAAGTTTTATTTCGATAGTGTTGGTGATATTGATTTCAGTAAAAATTAAAACTGTCAGAAGCGTTTGAAGAAGCAGGTGTTAAAAGCCAGATAACGATTTTTCTATATGGTTTGAAATCGTTTTAATATATTTAGTGGATATAGAAATATGATTGTTGCAATCACGGGTGGTACTGGTTTTATCGGTCAAAGACTGGTGCAAAGGCATGTGGCCCGGGGGGATGAAGTACGCATACTTTCACGCCGTTCTCCAGTGAATGCCGGACTGGCCGATTCTGTACACTGGTTTAAGGGTGACCTTGGCAGCAGTGACAATCTGCACGCATTTGTTGATGGCGTCGATGTGCTATACCACTGTGCCGGAGAAATCCGTAATCCATTATTGATGGAGGCTCTGCATGTTGCGGGAACTGCTCGGCTGATTGAGGCTGCGACAGGGTGTATCGGCCGTTGGGTGCAATTGAGCAGCACGGGTGCTTATGGCGGACATATACGTGATGGGGTAGTTGATGAACAAACTCCTTTGAACCCGATTGGTGCGTACGAAGTAACTAAGGTTAAATCTGATGAGCTGGTTACAAATGCCTCATTAAACGGAGCTTTCCAGCATACGGTTTTAAGGCCGTCAATTGTTTACGGTGCCAGCATGCCGAACCAGTCTTTATATGGATTAATCTCCATGATTAATCGCGGATGGTTTTTCTTTATTGGCAAGCCTGGCACATCTGCAAATTATATTCATGTGGATAATGTTATAGATGCGCTGCTTCTCTGTGGCAGTCTGCCGCAGGCTAACGGGCAAGTTTATAACTTATCAGATTACTGTACTATGGAAAACTTCGTGACTAATATCGCCGAGTTTTTGAATAGAAGCGTACCTGAAGCCAGAGTGCCGGAATGGCCGGTGAGAATGATGGCCAGGCTGCTTGGGGTGGTTCCCCATATGCCGCTTACACAGGCTAGGATTGACGCGCTGACGAATCATGTGCGGTATTCAACCACGAAGATTGAATCTGAGCTTGGGTACAGGCATTCATTGTCTATGAAAGAAGGGCTGCGTGATCTGGTTGAATATTGGCTTTTTCAGCGTAAATAGTAATGTATTAAATGCTGGTATTAACCGGGAAGATAACTCAAGGAAAACATGGCAACAAAACTTAAAGTAGTCCGGGTAGTTACCGCTTCGTATGTGGTTCCTTGGCATCTCCATAACACGCTGAAAAGAATATCGAAAGATTTTGAAGTGTGTGTGATTGGGCAGGGCGTATCAAAGAACCAGGTAGCTTACCCTGATGTGAAATTTGTCGACATCAACATCAACCGCAAGGTCAGCCTGATTGATGACAGCCTTGCATTGCTTGCCATGTGCAGGTTTTTTATAGTCTACAAGCCGGATATTGTGCATTCAATCATGCCGAAGGCAGGCTTGCTGGCTGCGATTGCTGGTTTTTTCTGTCGGGTGCCAGTGCGCATGCATACGTTTACCGGGCAGATATGGGTTGCACAGACCGGTTTGCTACGCCATTTTTATTACTGGATAGATCGCCTGATTAATGCGATGAATACGGCTTGCCTGACAGACAGCTTTTCACAATCCGCTTTTCTTCTTGAAAATGGGATCGGCCACGCTGGAAAACCCTTAGCTGTATTATCCAAGGGATCACTCTCCGGGGTTGATGTCGAGCGCTTCAGGTCGGCGAAGCTTGTGGCGGGTGCAGAAGCACTTCGTTCCAGCCTGGGAATAAGCAGGGAAGACTTTGTTTTTTCTTTTATCGCCAGAAAAACAGTGGCTAAAGGCGCTGTGGATGTATTGAAGGCATTTTCTGCCATATCCACTGTATTTAAGAATGCCAGATTGCTGTTTGTGGGGCCGGATGAAGACGGTGCAATTGCGGTGCTACAAGAAAAAAATCCAGAGCTGTTTGTTAATGTGATCAGCGCAGGTCACGTCAGTGACCCGGAGACTTATCTGGCAATCACTGATGTTTTATGCCTGCCAAGCTATCGTGAAGGCTTTGGTTCGATTGTGATTGATGCGGCCGCAATGGGCGTTCCTGCCATTGGTTCTCGTATCCCGGGCTTGACTGATTCTATAGTCGAGAATGAGACTGGTTTGTTGTTCCCGGCGGGAGATGTGGAGGCGCTGGTGAAACATATGTCTAGATTGATTGAGTCACCTGCATTGCGTCAACAAATGGGTGATAGGGCAAGGACGAGAGTCGATGCATTTTTTACGGCAGACCAGCTATACCTGGCATTAAAAGAATTTTATATGGCTTGCGCGGTAGCGAGCCCTGCGATGCTCGTTAAGAAATAAGGGATTGAGAATGAAATTGCTGGTGACCGGAGCAAGCGGGTTTGTTGGAAAAGCATTAATTGCTGAATTAGCCAAGCATGGTATTGAAGTCAGATGCGCTCTGCGTAAGCATTGTTTGTTGCCTGCAGGGGTTGAGTCAATTATATTGAGCTCGATAGACAAAGATGCAAATTGGTCTGCCGCGCTGCGAGAAGTGAATGCGGTCGTACATCTGGCAGCCCGTGTGCATGTCATGAATGATAATGCAGGCGACCCTTTAACCGAGTTTCGCAAAGTGAATGTAGATGGCACGCTTAATCTTGCCATGCAGGCAGCGCAGGCCGGGGTAAAGCGATTCATATTCATCAGTTCAATTAAAGTTAACGGTGAGGCTACGCAAGCGGGGCAGCCATTCACGGCAGATGATATTGCAAATCCCCAGGATCCATACGCGGTATCTAAATTTGAGGCTGAGCAGGGGTTGCTGAAAATCGCGCAAGAAACGGGGATGGAAGTGGTCATTATCCGTCCGCCTTTGGTGTATGGTGCAGGCGTTAAAGCTAACTTTTTAAGCATGATGCGCGCAGTGAAGAGAGGCCTGCCTTTGCCGCTTGGTGCCATTGATAACAGGCGCAGCTTTGTTTATGTAGAAAATCTCGTAAGCCTGATCTTGAAGTGTATCGAGCATCCGGCGGCGGCTAATCAAGTGTTTTTGGCGGCAGATGGCGAGGATTTATCTACCACAGGTTTATTGCTGGCGTGTGCTAAAGCCCTAGGTGTTAAAGCCAGGCTGCTGCCCGTGCCGCAAAAACTGATTGAGCTGGGCGCTGCGTTAATCGGAAAACAAAATGTGGCGCAGCGATTATGCGGCAACCTGCAGATTGATATCAGCAAGGCGCACCGCCTGCTTGGCTGGAAGCCGCCTTTTTCTGTGGCTGATGGTTTAAAGAAGACTGCTGTAGCTTTGTGTGAAACGGATAAGTAATGAAGCGTATTTTTGATTTGATTTTAGCGTTATGGGCAGCGTTGGTTCTGGCGCTGCCATTCCTGATAGTGGCCTTGATGGTGCGGTTTACTTCTGAGGGGCCCATTTTGTATTGGTCTGACCGTGTCGGGCGCCGCAATGAGATTTTTAAAATGCCGAAATTCCGCACCATGCTGGTAGAAACGCCGGCAGTGGCAACACATCTTTTAGCTAACCCGGAACAGTTCCTGACGCCTGTTGGCTCGTTTTTACGCAAATCCAGCCTGGATGAATTGCCGCAGCTTTGGAGTATCATCAAAGGGGACATGAGCTTTGTCGGGCCAAGGCCAGCATTGTTTAATCAGGATGACTTGATAGCGCTGCGCACCCGGCATGATGTTGATAAGTTGGTACCTGGTTTGACCGGTTGGGCGCAGATTAACGGGCGAGATGAGCTGCCTATACCTGAAAAGGTCAAGCTAGATGTGGAATATGCTGAGCGGCAGTCATTTTTTTTTGATGTAAAAATTATTTTCATGACCTTTGTCAAAGTTTTGAAACGGGATGGTATCCAGCACTGAAGTAACGGATAGCCCAAAATGGCAGATAGACCAAAATGACAGATAAATAAGTTAAGTGTGATATAAGAATTCAAATGAAAAAAACACTGAGAAACCCCCTCACTTTTTTAGCGCTGTTGCATGATATTACTGCGGCTAGTTTTGCCTGGGTGCTGGCATACCTGCTGCGTTTTAATTTTGCAATTCCCGATGAATTCATGGTGAGTATGCTGCACTCGTTAACCTGGGTGATTCCTTTGCAGGCTGTCATCTTTTTTGTGTTTGGTTTATATCGCGGGGTGTGGAGGTTTGCGAGCGTTTCTGATTTAAAGCGGATTTGTTTTGCTGTAGCTTCATCGGCAGCACTGATTATTGCGGCTTTATTTATGACGCGGACCGGAATCATTATTCCGCGCTCGGTGGTGATTCTTGACCCGATATTGCTGGTGTTGATGATGGGCGGCAGCCGCTTTATATACCGGGCCTGGAAAGAGCACCAGCTTTACGGTATGACCTTGAAGCAGGGCGCTCCAGTGATTGTGCTGGGTGCGGGTGAAGCCGCAATTTCTTTGGTAAAAGACCTGGCGCGCAGTACACAATGGCGTGTAGTGGGGCTGCTCGATGATGACAGTAGCATGCAAGGCCGTGAAATCTTCGGCGTGAAGGTATTGGGGCCGATTAAACGCTTGGCAAGTATTCATGCAAGGCTTGGCGTCAGCCATGTGATTGTTGCAATGCCGTCTGCCCATCATCAGAAACGCCGTCAGGCTATAGATCTTGCAACCCAATCAGGCCTTGAAGTGCTTACCGTACCCGCGATTGATGATTTGATTAGCGGCAAAGTCAGCGTGTCGCAAATCCGCAAGGTTGATGTAGAGGATTTGCTGGGGCGGGATGCTGTTAAGCTTGATAGCTCAGGACTGCAGAAACTGATTGAGGGTAATACAGTGCTGGTTACCGGTGCAGGCGGCTCCATAGGGTCTGAGCTTTGTCGCCAGCTGGTAAAGTTCAATCCTGGCATATTGGTCTGCCTGGACATTTCCGAGTTTTCGCTTTATCAGCTGGAGCAGGAATTCAGCGCACAAAGATTAACAACCAAGCTCGTTTACAAGACTTGTGATGTTAAGAATAAGGTCAGAATCGATGACTTGCTGCAGCAATACAAGCCATCCGTTGTCTATCATGCCGCGGCCTATAAACATGTGCCTATGATGGAAAACGGCAATGTTTGGGAGGCGTTGTCCAACAATGTCATCGGTACTTATACTCTGGCTCAGGCATGTAAGGAAGCCGGCGTATCAAGATTTGTCCTGATCTCTACCGATAAAGCGGTAAACCCGACCAATGTAATGGGGGCGAGCAAACGCCTGGCGGAAATGGTGTGCCAGGGTTTGCAGGATAATGTAGCTGAGGAAAGCATAGGCACGCGCTTTGTCATCGTACGTTTTGGCAATGTGCTGGGTAGTAGTGGTAGCGTAATCCCTAAGTTTCGAGACCAGATCGCCAAAGGCGGCCCGATTACTATCACCCACCCTGAGATAACCCGTTATTTCATGTCGATTCCTGAAGCGGCGCAATTGGTAATGCAGGCTGGTTTAATGGGGAGAGGTGGCGAAATATTTGTGTTGGATATGGGCGAACCAGTCAAAATAGCTGCACTGGCGGCTGATATGATTAGGTTATCAGGCCTGCAGCCGGATGAGATTAGAATTGAATTTGTAGGCTTGCGTCCGGGTGAAAAGCTGTATGAAGAATTACTGGCCGATGATGAGCATACATTACCTACGCCGCATGAAAAACTGCGCATCGCCCAGGCCCGAAAAGCAAATGAAATGTGGGTGAACAAGCTTCTGAAATGGATCGAAGGCTCGCATAGCAGTCATGAGAATCATATAAAAGCAGAGCTCAAAGGCTGGGTTGAAGAGTACAGCCCTCAAATTGATGCTACTGCAAACATACAATCGCCGGCGCTTGGTGAGCAGATTATTGTGCATTAACCGCTTTTGCTTAAAATTTTGCAGCAAAAAACCTTTTAACCTTTTTACTTGAACTCAATCCATTGAATAATACATCATTAGACCCTTTGCAGCTGCTGGAAAATGCAGACCTGATTCACACATCCGATGCGATAGAGGCCGCTATTGACAGGCTTGGCCGCGAAATATCAGGTGCGCTGAAAGATACCCTGCCAGTAGTCCTTTGCGTGATGGGCGGCGGTGTCGTGTTTGCAGGGCAACTGCTGACCAAACTTGAATTTCCGCTTGAGTTCGATTATGTGCATGCGAGCCGCTATCAAAATGCAACAGTAGGTAAAACCATAACGTGGCAGTCTCTGCCCAAGCTTGATTTAACCAACCGCACCGTGCTGCTGATAGATGACATTCTGGATGCCGGCATTACCTTGAAGGCAATAGAGCAGAAATGTTATGAACTTGGCGCAGCAAAGGTATTCTGTGCGGTTCTCTTCGAAAAAACACTGGATTGCGCAAAGCCAATTTCAGCTCATTATGTAGGTCTGGAAGTGCCGGATAGATACGTGTTCGGCTATGGTATGGATGTGTACGGCTGGTGGCGTAATTTGCCTGCCATATATGCAATGCGTTAACATTTTTTTGGGCGGGGCTGTCGCTGGCCGCAATGTCGCAAAACTGACATCTGAGTCGAATTTATAACACTTTAGCCAGATTTTTTTAGTCCTCGTTATGTAACTTTATGTTTTATATGTAGTTATTTTGTGGCATTTATTTTGCCTCAAATCAGATGTAGGCAATTTTGCCAATACATCTGGTGCGTATAATCATGGATGCAGAGATTGATAATAGTGACTTGGAAAAAGTACTTTCAGCCGTTAAAAGTTCTTATAAGATCAGTTGCCATGATGATTTTTCGGATTGGTTGCAAACTTCAATCTCCGGGTTTGTGCCGCATCAGGCACTAATCACTGTATGGGGAGATTTTGAAGCCGCTGGTGCTGTTGACTCAAGGCTGCATTACGAATTCACTTATAACGCTGCCGGTATAAGCCCACACATACTGGCGGCCGGTTCATTATCTGCAAATTGCTGTATGGCGAGTTTATATAGCTTGTGGTTAAGCAATAGCAGGCACTGGTATGTGTTGGATAATTTTGCTGGTACCGAGTTTTATGAGAAGTTGAAACTGGTATATCCAAGCCTGTCATTAGAAATTAAATCATTGCTGGTTTATGGTGTTAATGACTTGTGTTGCGGTGCTGAATGTCTGCATGTGTTTTTGAGCACGCAAAGTAAATCTGAAATTAATAGTTCATTGGTTAATTTATTGATGCCGCATGTTGACCATGCGGTAAGAAAAGTTCAATACCTGGATCAAATCAAATCTCTTGATAAAGCGCATGATTCACTTGCTACACTTTGTTTGAGCGAGCGTGAGAAAGAGGTGATTCAGTGGATAAAGGCCGGTAAAACCAATCAGGAAATAGGCTTGATTCTGAATATCAGCGAAAATACAGTGAAGAGCCATCTTAAGCGAATTTTTCAGAAACTTAATGTGGGCAAGCGTGCACAGGCCGTTGCTTTACTTGCTAATCAGTAATCACGCTGCAAATGCAGCATTGCCCTGCGGCATCTGCAGATTTACAAAACTTAACGCTGCATTTCATCACTTATCTGGCACTTAATCATATAAACTGAAAATCATGCTTTCAGTGGTCAGTATATGTTGGGTATTCAGCTACCAGAAACAATCCATGTTGTAGGCATCGGCGCCTCTGCTGGCGGGCTTGAGGCTATCAAGCCATTGCTTGCCAATTTAAAAAAAACCGGTAAGTTCGTATTTGTTGTGGCTCAGCATATGTCATCGGATAGTCATACCCAGCTAATGGCAAGTCTTATGGGGCGTGCATCTGCACTCCCTGTCTCTATTATTAACCCGAATGAAGTCTTGGAGGCAGACAGGGTATATCTTATTCCTGCCGGTTACGATTGCGGCCTTGAGCATGGTCGGTTCAAGCTCACGCAGCTATCTGGGAAATATTATTCAAAGCCATCCATAGATTTTTTATTTAGTTCTATTGCACTTTCCTGTGGTGGCCGGGCAGTAGGGGTTATCCTGTCTGGCTCAGGGGCAGATGGCGTGAAGGGTTGTCTGGCAATCAAAGCACATGGAGGGCTTGCTATCGCACAAGACCCCGCCACCGCGGTGATGGATGCAATGCCTGTAGCTGCAATAGAATCAGGTGCTGTCGACCATGTAGTTGCCCCGGATAAGGTCGGGTGGCTGCTCTTTGATAATGGGCGTACAGAAAATGCCATTGTCACCAAGTCGGCAAAGCAACATCTTCCAGTCAGTGATGCTCAGTTAGCCAAGCTGATAGCAATAGTATTGCAGGCAACCGGTGTTGATTTCTCCTGCTACAAGGAGGAGACATTAATTCGTCGCCTGCATGCACGCATGAGCACTTTAAAGATTGCAGCGGTAGATGATTATCTGGCTTATATCCTGTCTCATCGTAGTGAGACTAATATGATTCAACAGGCTTTTCTGGTGAGTATGTCATTTTTCTTCAGGGACCGGGCCTCATTTGATTTTCTTTGGCAGCAGCTGGCAGCACTGATTCAAGAAAAACCAGCCGGGGAGTTGATTCGTGTATGGGTGCCCGGGTGTGCAGCTGGCGAGGAATGTTATAGCCTGGCGATACTGCTTAAAGAGCTGCTGGCTCAAGAATCTTTGCCGCAGCACTTTACAATCATAGGCAATGATCTGAATGCAAATGCAATAGATAAGGCAAGGCAGGGCTGGTACCGCACATCTTCCTTTAAGGTGATGAGCCAGGATTTGCTTGCTAAGTATTTCACAAAGGAAGGCGAGGGGTACAGGATTTCAAAGGATATACAGAGCCTGTGTGAATTCAGGCACTGCGATGTTTTTAATATGCATGATGAAACATCTTTTGATTTAATCAGCTGCCGCAACCTTTTGATTTACTTGAAAGCGCCGCTACAGAATGCGCTTATGAAAAAATTTCACCATCAGTTAAAGCCTGGTGGGCTTTTGTTCCTGGGGCAATCTGAAAATGTAGGCGAGCTGGGAATCCAGTTATTTACACCGCTTACTTACTATCATAGGCTGTTTCGCAGCAGGCCTGCATGAAGTGTGGCTAAATGATATTTACAGCTAAATTTTAATAAGAAATATTGTATTATGTTTTTACAGCTAATCACGGATTTCCCGCGCAGAATATAGGAAACAGACGAATGAAAAGATTGTTGTTAGCGCTTGAACAACTTAGATTCATGCCTAAGCTGGTATTTGCAACCTGCGTTAGTTTGCTCTTGCCCTTGGTGCTCGGGATTATTGGCTTGCAAGGCATGAATGCGGTTAACAGTTACACTGAAGTCCTTTATAAGGATGATGTCCAAGGCGTTACCAGAATATCTAAAGCGCACGTCAATTTAAGGCTGATGGGGCGTGCGGTGCGTGATGCTATTATCGCAACCACGCCTGAAAGACGCTCCCAGGCAAAATCTGACCTTATACTGGCAACATCGGAGCTGCATCTGGCTCTTGATGAAGCGCGTACATCGGCGCACCAATATAGCAACAGGCAATTGATTGATCAGTTTGAGCCAGTTGTTGCGCAATACCAGCAAAATATTAATCACACCTTTGACCTTCTGGAAAAAGATGGCTATAAGCTGGGAGAAGCTGCCGCTTTTATTGGCAGTGATGAATACCGCGGTATTGATAATCGGGCCAATCTACTGCTCAATGGCATGGTAGCCAATGCCGAGATGGCAGCTGAAAAAACCACACTTACAGCTGACAGGATTTATAAGAATTTTCGCATTCTTACCATAGTGCTGCTGGTGGCTGCGTTTTGTGTCAGCAGCCTGATGGGCATTATCATTTCTTTGTCTATTACCAGGCCTACACGCAGGCTGCGTGACTATGTAGAAGTACTGGCTGCCGGCAACCTAAACGCACAAGTTCCGCATGCCGCTTACCCTAACGAAATTGGCGCTATGGCACGTTCAATGCTGGTGCTTAAAGATGTTTACCAGAATCTGGAGTCGCAGCGCTGGGTTAAAGCGCATTCCGCAGAAATTTCAACAGACCTGCAAAGGGTCGATGACTTTAAAGACCTTGCACATATACTTCTTGCCAAGGTCGCACCGCTGCTAAATGTTGGCTATGGCGCTTTTTACATCTTTGATGAAGCAAGAAACCGGCTGGTGCTGCTTTCTAATTATGGTTACCCCACTACCAGCGGCCTGAAACAGGAAATCGCTTTTGGTGAAGGCTTGGCGGGCCAGTGCGCCGTTGAAAAATCCATCATTACGCTTAATACGCCCCCTGAAAATTACATCAATATAAGCTCAGCCCTTGGCAGTGCTCCGCCTAAATGCATTGTGCTGATTCCACTGCTGCACAATGACCGGCTGCTGGGCGTGCTGGAGCTGGCATCGTTTACATCATTCAATGAAAACGAAAAGGCGCTTATTGACGAGCTATTGCCAATCACGGCACTGACTTTGGAGATACTGGAACGCAACACCCATACACAGCGCTTGCTGGGAGAAACGCAGGAGCAAGCGCGTCGCATGGAGCTGCAAGCCGCCCAGCTGGAAGAGCAGGCTGTGGAAATGGAAGCCCAGCAGGAAGAGATACGCGAGACCGAGGCCTGGTACCGCGGCATTATAGGTGCTGCGCCTATAGGCATGCTGGTGGTTGATGAAACCGGCAGGATTGTTTTGAGCAATAGCGATGCCGAGCGTATATTTGATTATTCTGCCGATGAATTAATTGGCAAGAGTGTTGATGACTTGGTACCTGAACATGTCAAGCTGAAACACCCCGCCATGCGCAATAGTTTTATGACGACTGGCGATATGGGTAAGCTTAATCTGGGGGTGGAGCTGCGCGGCCGCCGTAAGGATGGTACAGAGTTTCCGGTTGAAATTGCATTAAGCCGCCTGCCAGGCATTGGCATGCATGGAAATTGTGTCTGCGCGTCGATTCGTGATGTAACAGAGCGTAAAGTTGCCGAAGATAAATTAAAAACCAGCGAGTTCAATCTGAAGCTGATTCTGGATTCCAGCCCGATTGCCGCCAGACTGCTGGACAGCAAGACTAAACATGTGTTGTATACCAATAACCGCATGGCTAGATTACTTGGAGTGCCATCGGAAGACATTGTCGGAAAAGACCCTGGCCGCTTTTATTGCAATGTTGAGGAATACAATCAGATAGTGCGCGAACTTGAATCTGGCGCTAATGTGGTTGATCGTACTGTAAAAATGATTAAGCCAGACGGTGAGATGTTCTGGGTGATGGCAACGTACATGCATATCACCTTTAATGCTGAGCCTGCACTCATTGGCTGGTTCTATGACATCACTGAGCGCAAGAATATGGAAGACCGGATTCTTGCGAGCGAGCGTCAGATACGTTACCTGCTTGATGCCAGCCCTGTTTCAGCCAGAATGACCAACATCTCAACTAAAAAAGTAGTTTATCAAAACAAGGCTTGCGCAGATTTATTCGAAGTGGATAAAGAAGATGAGCTGGGGATTAATGCAGATGAGTTTTATAAGTTGCCACATCAGATAGAAGGCGTCGCGCTTAAGCTGGCAAAAGGCGAAACCACGCTTAATATTCCGATGGAGGTTGTGACTAAAACCGGTAAACAGGTGCTTGCGCTGGCCTCATACATTATGGTGACTTATGAAAATGAGCCATGCATTCTGGGCTGGTTCATTGATGTGACCGATCTGAGTCGTGCTAAAGATATTGCAGAAGAAGCTACCAGGCTGAAATCTGATTTTCTGGCGAATATGAGCCATGAAATCAGGACGCCAATGAACTCCATTATCGGTATGTCCTACCTTGCCCTGAAAACAGACCTGACACCTAAACAGCGGGACTTTATCAAAAAGATCCAGAGTTCCGGACAGCATTTGCTGGGTATTATCAATGATATTCTGGACTTCTCGAAAATTGAAGCTGGAAAACTTGAAATCGAACGTTCAGACTTCAATCTGGAAAAAGTGCTGGATAACGTCGCTAATCTGATTTCAGATAAAGTAGGCGCAAAAGATCTTGAACTGATTTTTGATATTGACCGGCATGTACCCAAATTTTTGAATGGTGATTCCTTGCGTCTGGGGCAGGTACTTATCAATTATGCGAGCAACGCGGTTAAATTCACTGATAAAGGCGAGATTGTAGTCAGTGCAAGGGTTCAGGAAGAAACGCCGCACGATGTATTGCTCAAATTTGCCGTGAGCGATACCGGTATCGGTTTGACAGAGGAGCAGAAAGGCAAATTGTTCCAGTCATTTCAGCAGGGGGATTCCTCAACCAGCCGCAAGTATGGCGGTACAGGATTAGGCCTGGCTATTGCTAAGCAGCTGGCAACGTTGATGGGCGGCGAGGTGGGCCTGGAAAGCGAACTGGGTAAAGGCAGTACATTCTGGTTTACCGTGCGTCTGGGCAAAGCAAAAGGTCAGTTAAAGAATCTGTTGCCTAAGCCCGATTTGCGTGGGTTGCGTGTACTGATTGTGGATGACAGCGAGATTGCCAGAAGCGCTCTGGATGACATGCTTAAAAGCATGTCATTCAAGGTTTCACAAGCGGTTGACAGTATCGACGCGCTGGAACAGATCAAGAAAGCTGATCTGGCTCATAAGCCATTTGATGTGGCTTTTCTAGATTGGCGCATGCCGGGTATGGATGGTACGGAGACGGCCAGGGTGATTCGGAGCTTGCCTTTGGAAAAAACACCGCATCTGATTATGGTTACCGCCTACGGACGGGAAGAGATTATTAAAGACGCGCAGGGTGCTGGCCTTGAAGAGATTTTAATCAAACCGGTCAGCCCATCGATTCTGTTTGATACCGTGATGCGTGTATATGGCGTAAGCTTGCCTGAAGAACATGTTGTGCATGACAGCGTGTTGGATACTGCGCATGAACTGGCAAGTATTATAGGTGCATCAATATTGCTGGTTGAAGATAATGTGCTTAATCAGGAAGTCGCGCTGGGTTTGCTCAGTGATGCCGGATTCAAGATTGATGTAGCATCAAACGGGCAGGAGTCACTGGATAAGCTTGCCAAGCGAAAATACGATATTGTGCTGATGGATGTGCAGATGCCGGTGATGGATGGGCTGACGGCAACAAGAGAGATTCGTAAATCACGCAAGTTTGCCAAGTTGCCTATAGTCGCCATGACCGCAAATGCAATGAAACAGGATTACGATATGTGCATTGCCGCAGGCATGAATGACCATGTTGCTAAACCGATTGATCCTGATGACCTGTTTGAAAAACTAATGAAGTGGATTAAACCAAAATCTGCAAAAATTATGGCAAAAAATAGTACGAAAGCAGTTCCATCTGCAGATGAAATAGTGCTTCCTGTGATTGATGGTCTTGATGTAGAGCTGGGGCTCAATCGGGTTTTGGGGAATAGGGCACGCTATGTCAATATGCTGCGTAGTTATGTGGCTAACCAGCAAAATATTGGTGGCGAGATTCGCGCTGCGCTGGATGCAAAAGACTTGGTGACTGCCGAGCGGCTGGCACATACAGCCAAGGGGCTTAATGGGAATATTGGCGCTAAAGAGCTGCAGACTTTGGCCGAGGCTTTGGAGAAATCCATTAAAGACAAGGTGGCCAGTAAAATGATTGCCGCTAAGCTCAAGGCGTTTGCCAACGCAGCTTCTGCAATGACTCAGCGTATAAAAGAAACTGTACCGCCGGAAGATCACGGGCCAGTTGCAGATGCGCTGGATATTGAAAAGGCTAAAGATGTCCTGGTGAAACTGGCAGTATTATTGGCTAATGATGAAAGTGAAGCGCACGATATTCTGGATGAGAACCTGGATTTGCTGAGGTTTGCCCTGGGAGCTGAATCGTTTAACAAGGTAGAGCAGCTAATACGCGCTTATGACTTTGATAAGGCGCTGCAACAGCTCAAGGCTGCAGCACATGACCTGCATATTCAACTCTCTTGAGAACTTTGTAATGAAGTGACAGCTAATGATTGATATTATTTTTACTGAACGGTGCAGACAATGGCAGATGTATCTGAATTGATAAAAAAAGCAACCATATTGGCCGTAGATGATACTCCTGATAACCTGACTTTAATCAGTGGCCTGCTCAAGGATGAATACCATGTAAGGGTTGCGAATGGCGGTGAGCGGGCGCTTAAGATTGCACGTTCAGACAACGCGCCGGATCTGATCCTGCTGGATATCATGATGCCTGACATTGATGGCTATGAAGTATGCAAGCAGCTGAAAGCGGATAAGAAAACCAGCCATATCCCGATAATCTTCCTGACCGCTAAAACTGAAGTGGATGATGAGACGCATGGCCTGGATCTGGGGGCTGTAGATTACATCACCAAACCAATTAGTCCGCCTATTGTTCTGGCTCGCGTAAGAACGCATCTTGCATTGAAGCATATGCAGGATTTTTTGCGTGACCAGAACGCATTTCTGGAATCTGAAGTTGTAAAACGCACCCAGGAGATTGTGGCGATTCAGGATGTCACGATTCATGCCATGGCATCACTCGCCGAGACCCGTGATAATGAAACTGGCAATCACATCCGCAGAACACAGCACTATGTGAAAGTGCTGGCTGAAAAGCTGCGGCACCACCCTCGTTTCAGTAGCGAGCTTAATGATGATATGACGATAGCGATGCTGTTTAAATCAGCGCCGCTGCACGACATTGGCAAGGTGGGGATTCCAGACAGTATTTTATTGAAACCAGGCAAGCTTACCGCTGAAGAGTTCGAGATCATGAAATCGCACACTACACTTGGACGTGATGCCATTGTCGAGGCGGAGCAGCATCTTGGCATTGCGGTTCCGTTTTTAAGATATGCCAAGGAAATTGCCTATTCGCATCAGGAGAAATGGGATGGCAGCGGCTATCCGCAAGGCATTGCGGGTGATGATATACCGATTTCAGCGCGTTTGATGGCGCTTGCTGATGTCTATGATGCACTGATTAGCCGTCGTGTATATAAAGCCCCTATGCCACATGCTGATGCAGTGAAAATCATCATGGAAGGCAGGGGTAAGCATTTTGACCCGGATATGGTGGATGCTTTTCTGGAGTGCCAGAAAGAATTTAAAGTGATTGGCGAAAGGTATGTAGATAGCGATTAATGCGCAGCAAGGTAAATAATCCGCTACAGGCATTGTTTTAGGCTGTATGAAACCCCATATACAGTCTTGAGTTTATCAAAATAGTGATTGCAACTTCAGAAGCGGCGCGCGTGTTTCATAGTACAATGGCGCCGTCGAGTGGGGTGATATTAACTTGCAGAAGAAGCTATAAATTTATAACTTCTTGAAATGATTGAATCATTTGGTGCCCAGAAGAGGACTCGAACCTCCACATCTATCGATACTAGTACCTGAAACTAGCGCGTCTACCAATTCCGCCATCTGGGCATTTTTACTATCGTGCTGTGCATTTATTCACATCACGTTGCAAAGGCGTTGAATTTTATATTAAAGGTAATCTTTGTCAATGACAAAACACAAAAAAAATAGCAAAAGATACAATGATCCACATGCAGCACGTGAAGCAGGCCGTTATGAAACGCCTTTGCCAAGCCGTGAACTGATACTGGAAAC